>Ga0209225_1001167_pt1 | contig 26988 bp, 23 predicted proteins | sample WasSprMetagenome_FD_184732 | JGI IMG/M metagenome (GOLD analysis project Ga0209225, IMG submission 184732) | Sulfidic aquatic microbial communities from Washburn Spring, Yellowstone National Park, USA - WS (SPAdes) (version 3) | ecosystem: Environmental > Aquatic > Thermal springs > Hot (42-90C)... | reverse complement strand
GTTTGACCCGTGAGGGGGATAACTATAACTGCAGCATATTTCTACCATGGCAGTAGCCCAACATATGGGCAAATGACTATCCGCAATGACCCTACTAAAGGAAGAGGCTTGACGGAAGATGAGAACCTCAGGCGAGTATGATAAGGATTACGCGATTTTGCCATAACAGCACGGATAACTCCTTAGAGAGACAGGAAAAACTACAGATAGCATGAGAGAAAAATCGTACCCTGTGGAGACTTCATCAAACGGAATTTTGGCACTGGTCACAGGAGGCGCGGGCTTCATTGGGAGCCACCTAGTCGACCTGCTCATGAGAAAGGGTTACGGCGTCAGGGTTTTGGATAACCTCTCAACTGGAAGGCTCGAGAACATCAGGGAGCACCTCAATGACCCTCAATTTAAGTTTGTCAAGGGGGATATTCGGGACAGGCAGAGTATTGAGAGGGCGCTGGATGAGGTGAAGGTAGTATTTCACTTAGCCGCAATAACGAGTGTGCCTTACTCCGTAAGTTACCCAGATATAACGCGCAAGGTAAATGTAGATGGCACGCTGAACATTCTGGAGGCTTGCCTGCGAGGGAATGTGGATGTAGCGAGGTTCGTCTACATCTCCTCCTGCGCTGTCTACGGCGATCCAGAGTACCTCCCTATAGACGAGAGACACCCCACAAGACCCCTCTCGCCCTATGCGGAGAGCAAGCTTGAGGCTGAAAAACTTTGCATGGAGTTTCGGGATAGGTACGGGCTGAAAACGACCATTCTGAGACCGTTCAATGTCTATGGAAGCAGGATGAGAAAGGACCAGTATGGAGGGGTCATAGCCAGCTTCATTGAGAGGCTGAGCCATGGAGAGCCCCCAATAATATACGGAGACGGCGAACAGACCAGGGACTTCGTCCATGTGCTTGACGCGACCTCGGCTATGGTCCTTGCCACAAACAGAAGAGAGGCTGTCGGGGAAGTGATAAATGTTGGCTCTGGTGCTCCCACATCTATAAACACAATCGCTAGGATTATCATAGAACTTTTCGGTCTCGGCAACATCAAGCCAAAATATGAAGGCATGAGGATAGGCGACATAAGGCATAGTTGTGCAGACATAACAAAGGCTAGAACCTTGTTGGGGTACGAACCAAAGGTTGCCCTCTCAAATGGGCTCTCTGGTTTAATTGAGTGCCTCTGATTTAGCCATGGGTGAGAGGAAGCATCTCACCGTCGCTTGCATCCCCGCATACAACGAAGAGAGGACCATAGCCACCGTCCTCCTGAAGACCATGAGGTACGTTGACAAGGTTATAGTGTGCGACGACGGGTCATTTGACATGACAGGGGAGATAGCAGAGAGGCTCGGGGCAGAGGTCATAAGGCACGCGCGGAACATGGGCTACGGCGCCGCCCTCAGGTCACTCTTCAAGAGGGCAGCCGAAATAGATCCTGACGTGATGGTTACCCTCGACGCCGACTCCCAGCACAGCCCCGAGGATGTGCGCCGACTGGTTGAGCCGGTCCTGAACGGCGAAGCGGACATAGTCATAGGCTCCAGGCTGATGTTGGGTAACGAACAGGAGATGCCGGGCTACAGGAGGGTCGGCGTGGAGGTGATAACAAAGCTAGCCAGAGCAGCCTCCTACGATGGTCTGACCGACGCCCAGTCCGGATTCAGGGCATACAGCAGGCGCGTGTTGAAATACATCATTCCGACGGAGCAAGGCATGGGAGCGTCCGCTGAGATACTCCTAAAGGCAAAGGAAGCCGGTCTCCGCATAAAGGAGGTCCCGATCCGAATCAACTACGACGTGGAGAAGCCTTCGACGCATAACCCCATTTCTCACGGGCTCGACGTAGTCCTGAGCATAGTGAAGCACGCATCGATGACCCGCCCCCTCCTCTTCTACGGTGTGCCAGGCGGGATAATGCTCGTCTCCGCCGTGGTGTTCTGGGTTTGGACTTTCCAGATATTCGCGACAACGCGCCAGATCCTCACAAACATCGCCCTGCTCGCCATAGGCACAACGCTCTTCGGGCTCATACTGCTGAGCACCGCTGTCATGCTCTGGGTGCTGGTCAGCGTGGTGAGGGAGGGGAGATAGTGCTGGAGATCGATGTTGTGGAGATAAGGGGCAAATGCCCTGTCCACAAGGTAGGGGACAGGATCGTGATAGACGGGGCTGCCATACTGCTGAAGGAGACGGACGCCCTCTGCACACATGCCCTCTCTGTCATACTACACTACGCCGTGGCGCTCGACGAGGGTGCCGACCCAGTCAAGCTCGGACTCACAAAACCCAAGGACAGGGAGCACGCCTATCTCCAGTGCGTTGACCCATGGAAGCCCTACACCGACGGAGGGACTGTGATATTCAGGATAAGGAAGGTCAGGTGATGGTGGGCTGCACTCGCAGATGCTGTTGATGGCGGGGTGTGTGAGTTGGCAAAAAATGGTCATATGACACTTACGCCGGGTTTACCTTAACCGCTGATCGGGTTTCCTTCAAAATGTGCCTAGACAAAGTTTACTACCCCTAGAGTTTCCATCCTCACTCGAATAAGCGAGGTTTCAGGGCAACGTCATTTGTCCGAAGCAAAATATGATATACCAATGACTTTAGTGGTTGCCTTATTAGACGATACTGATGACCTTTGTCGTTAAAAACCCAAACTTACCACACCCTTAAAACTTAATAGGAGTTTATATCTTGAATAGTCTCGTATCGGTTATTATGCCTTGTTATGGAGTTTTTCCTGCTCATCTTAAGGAAAGTGTGGAAAGTATTTTATCTCAAAGTTACGGAAACTTAGAATTAATAATAATTATTGATCCGTCGGTGCCTAGGTTAGATAAAGAAATTATGTACATGTTAGATTACTACAAAGATGATAAACGATTGAAAGTAATTTTACATGATTCAAGAAAAGGCTTAGTTAATTCTCTTAATGAAGCAATTTTATTATCTCAAGGAAAGTATATTGCTCGTGCTGATGGAGATGATATAAATATGCCTTTTAGAATCGAGTATCAAATAAGTTTTATGGAAGACAACAAATACCACATGGTTGGAAGTTGGGCTTTATTAATCAATGACAATAATAAGGTAATTTCAAAAATAAAGAAGCCAGTAACCCCGAATGAAATTATGTCTAAAATAATGTTCCATAATTCATTTATTCACCCAACAGTAGTTATTAAAAAGGAAATCTTTAAAAATGTAGGATTATATGATGATAGATTTGAAAGATCAGAAGACTACGAATTATGGCTGAGGATAATTTCAAAAGGTTATCTTTGTGCGAATTATCCTGATTACTTAGTAGTGCTTCGAAAGACAATGTCTTCTGTGACAAGAGGCCCAGAATGGCTCAAAAATAGGTTTATGTATCAGAGGTGTAAACTTTATGCTTTTAGGAACTATAAGTTTAACAAATTTAGAGACTTAATATTTTTAGCGATAACACCCCTATCCTTATTCATTCATCCTTCAACAGAAGTCTTAATGAGAAAGATTTTAGGGAAAATAATTGTTTAGAGATTCAATATATGCTTATAAATAATGTATTACTACTAAACGCAAGTAGAAATGAAAATTTGTTTGATAGGTATTGAAATAGTTCCGCATCAGAACAAAGCATTTGTGGGCGGTCTCGCCAATAATGTTATCAGGTTAGCCAAAGGTCTTTCATATGAAGGTCATTATGTCGACATTATTACATCAGATATCAATAAAGTGACTTCAGATCCCTTTATGATCTCTGGAGCGACAATTTATCCTATTCATAACCGTGGAAGATATGCTTCGGTTAAAAGTGGAACAGAATTTGTACTAAAAACCCTATATTCTTTGTGCATGTGGCAGAAAGAATATGATATTCTGCATGTGCACAGTGCCCATATTGTTTTAGGTACAATTCCTATGATTATGCATTTAGTAAAGAAAGTGCCAACTTTATTTACATTATATAGCCCTCTTACACGACAGAGCTCTTCAAAAGGATATGATGGATCCCTTTCTATACGAGAGCCATATCAAATATTTTCTAATAGTAAATTTGCAAGCATAGTTCTTAAGAATGTAAAGGGTGTGGTGGCTGTAAGCGATAACATAAAAAGATCGCTTATGTCAATAAACTTACAAAAAGAGGTATCGGTTATTCCGCCTGCAGTTGACACTACTATTTTTAATCCTAATGTATTAGGAGACCATAAAAGAAGGGAGTTAGGGATGGATAAGGATACACCAGCAATCCTATATTGCGGTAACTGGTCAGAATGGAAGGGTGTTGAAATACTAATTAAAAGTATGGTTAAGGTCATAAAGCTTTTTCCCGAGGCCAAACTTATATTGGCTTGGGGCGAACCCTATGATTGGTACAACGAACGTAAGATCATAATAAATAATATGATACAGAAGCTAGGTTTAAGTAATAATATAATTGAAGTCGGTATTTGCGGGGACATCGAAAAATTGATGGCTGTTAGTAATGTTTATGTGGCTCCGTTCATAACTACGGAACGTGTAGCGGATCGCCCTTTATCTATACTTGAAGCTATGGCATGTGGAAAACCTATTGTCGCTACTAATGTAGGAGGAATACCAGAAATCGTTGAAAATGGTAAGAATGGTTTCTTAGTTAGACCTAGGGCGCCTCTAGAACTGGCAGAAGCAATATGTATGCTTTTAGAAGATAAAATATTGGCAGAAAGAATGGGCAGAAAAGGAGCTGAATATGTATTTAAGAACTGTAACATAGAAGCAATAACAGCAAAATACGATAACCTATATTCAGAAATAAGCAATTCCAGATAAAAAATAAAAAATTTTCTATATGGTAAAGAAAGTCTTTATAGTCCTCACAGGGATAGATGGAAGTGGAAAGACGACTCACGCTGTATCTCTTTCGAAAGAACTACAAAGAGAGACCATAAATAGTATTTATTTTAGACCTAGAGGTATAACTATAATCCCAACTTTTTTGAGGGGCTTGTTAAAAAGCTATCCAAATCTGAGTCCAAGGAACGTCGCAATGTCGAAGAAAGCCGACAATTTTAGTGGTAGAAATATTTTAAGAGCTCTATTTTTAACCATTCCTTTTTGGATATACGCCTTAATAGTGTACTATGCATGGATAAGACCACTTCGATCCAAAAAAGTAGTTATTTGTGATCGTTACTTCTTTGATTGGTTCTATAACTTATGGGGAAACGCATCTATAGCTTTGACGCACTTACTTCCAAAACCCGATATAGTTTTCCTTCTAGATGTTCCTGTAAATATAGCATTTTCACGTATGCATTCTATTGCAGATAAACAGATCTCATTGAGTTATTATGAGTCGTTACGATGTTGGTATTTGATGCTTGCTAAGCAACAAGGTTTTTTCATAGTGGATTCTACTGGTGATTTCAAAGACGTAAAAGGCATAATCGAAAAACTTGTCATGAGAATGCTCAGAGGTGGCAGTTAAAATGTTCGGCAGAGGTTTTAATGAAGCCATATCACTTGTTTTGTACTATATTGACGACGAATATCGAAAAACTCACCCAAACTTGTTTCCTAGGAATAAGCCAGACGTATGGTTGAAAGCAATTAGAATAGCAAAGGAAAATGGGCTTTTGTATTATTTTGCTAAAAGGGTTGCTGAAGAGGAAAAAGTGCTAAGAGATCCATTTGAAAAAATTGTTGAGCAAGAAGAAAGGAATTTCATAAAGCTCAAACAGACTTTAGAATTCATAAACTCATTATTTGGACAGGAAGGTTTTAACTTTATGTTCATAAAGCTTTACAGAAGCATACCTTATACTCCGAGAGACGTTGACATTTTAATAAGGAAAGAGGAAAGTCATCAAGTATTTATGGCACTTAAAAGGAGAAACATAAAATTAAAGTTTAATAGTGTTGAAACACATTTCGAAGAAAAGGATCTGTTAAAGGTGGATTTATACAAAGGTTTTCACTATCTTACTTTAGATTTTTTGGATGATGAATTCTTATGGAAAAATCCAAGAACTGCCAATATATGCGGCATCAAATGTTTTATTCCGAGTTATGAGGCCGATTTCCTTTCATTAATTATACATTCTCTTCTTGGTCATAGATATTTAAGTCTTCTAGACTTTCTATATGCCAAATTACTGCTTAACAGTAAATTGAATTTTGATGAAGTTTTATCTCAATCTAAGAAATATGGATGGGACAGCACACTCCTAATGATGATTTCTATCATAAAGGACATTTATCAAGAATTATACTTAGGTGCAAACATTGCTAAACCTATCAATTTTCCATATGTATTTCCTCCTGGATTCATTTTAAAAGTATTTCAAGGCTTTTCAAACATGCCAATTAGCATGGAAATAAAATTGCCATTCATTTTTTCTACGTTAGTAGATAAGGTTTTTCATATGTATCAAATATTAAGTATGTCTACTTCTCTTAAAGTACCAGATGAGGCTAAGGACATGTTGATGAAAGCCGTCTATAAAGTTAGAAGTTGGAGCGGAGATTATAAGTAACCTTTTCATAAATTCTTCTCTAACAATAGAAAAAATTGGAATAGAAAAATGTTTCAAGCAAAATTTAGAATATTTTTAGTTACACATTTTTTTCAGATCCCGTAGGACAAGCAATTGTTGCTAACTTTATAGATCTTTTGTTACCGTTATCTAAATATATTTTCGTTTTTAGTGGATTTTTCTCTTACGACTCAAAAAAAGTTTACATTTTTAGGGTTATTCCTATTAGGACAGAAGGATCATTATTTACCTGGATTAATAATCAGATTATATCACAGATAAAAGCATCTTATTATATAATAAGAAATTCTAAGAAAATTGATATAGTAATATTCTTTCTGGGTGGTCGAGTATATGCAATACCCATGTTAATTGCCAAAATTCTTAAGAAAAAGGTTATAGTAACAGCAACAGGCTCCGCACCGAATACTGTGGCAGGAATATATTCGTACAGATTTCCTAGATTTGCAAGATTAATAGCAGAAACTGCTAAATTATTAGAGAGTTTTTGCTTTATGATTTCTGATCAAATTGCTGTTGAATCTCAAGCCGCTATCAAATTCCTACAGCTAAATAAATATAAGGATAAGATAGCCATCTATGGTTCAATGTATATAAATACAGACTTCTTTAAATCAAAAAGAGGTTTAAAAGAGCGAGGTAATATGATAGGGTTTATCGGACGTTTGAGTCAAGAAAAAGGAATAATGAATTTTGTCAAAGCTATTCCCCTTGTTCTGAGGCATCGTAATGATTTTATGTTTTTGATTGTTGGCGGTGGAGAGTTATTTAATAATTTGCAGGAATACATAAATAAAAACGAATTGTCCAAGAAAGTAATACTGGCAGGATGGATTCCCCACAATATTGTCCCAGATTATTTAAATGAGCTAAAATTGTTAGTTCTTCCATCATTTTCGGAGGGAATCCCTGGAATAGTTCAAGAAGCTATGGCTTGTGGTACACCTGTATTAGCAACACCTGTAGGAGGCATCCCCGATCTAATAAAGGATTGTGAGACAGGATTTATTTTAAGAAGTAACTCACCAGAATGTATTGCGAAAGGAATTTTAAAAGTTTTAGAGTATGATAATATTGAGAAAATTACTGAGAATGCTCGTAAATTAATAGAAGAAGACTATTCATATTTAGTCCTTGTGGAAAAGTGCAAAAATGCTTTATTGAAGCTCTTCATTTAATCAAATTAATTTTATAAGGATGAACGCATTTTTTTAGTACATGCCAAAGTTAATTCCGCCAGTAAAACCATATTTCCCTAAGGAAGATCTTGAAGAAATAAAAAAGCATGTTGAGAAGATACTATTATCCGGCATGTTAACTCTTTACGAATATACTAAAGAATTTGAGAGACTCTTTTCTGAAATACATGAAGTTAAATACGCTATTGCTGTTAATTCCGGGACGGCCGCTTTAGAAATTATTCTCAGATGTATGAAAATCAGCCCTAGCGAAGAAGTTCTAGTTCCAGTAAACACATTTAGTGCAACAGCAGCTGCGGTAATTTTTGCCGGTGGGCGACCCGTCTTTACCGATATAAATCCAGAGACTCTTTGTATGGATGTGGATAACATTCAAGAAAAGATTACAAGTAAAACTAGAGGGATAATAACAGTTCATATAGGTGGGTTGATATGCCCAGCAATAAAAGCCATAAGAGAGCTTTGTGAAGATTATAATTTATTTTTGATCGAGGATGCAGCGCATGCTCACGGGTCGAAGATTGACAATGAGTCGGCCGGTTCGCTTGGAGACGCTGGGGCATTTAGTTTCTATCCCACTAAAGTCATAACGACTGGTGAAGGCGGTATAATAACAACGAATAACGAAGAAATTGTCAATAAGGCTAAAATTCTAAGGGATCAGGGTAAGGAGAGTTTTACAAGCAATGTCATAGTTGAACTTGGTTATAATTGGAGGATCGATGAAATAAGTGCAGCGATTGGAATAGTTCAGTTAAAGCGGTTAAAGGAAATAATCGAAAAAAGAAAGGCAGTAGCAAAAATATATGATCATGCATTTGAAAAAATGAGCGGAATTAAACCCTTAAAAATCCCAAGAAACGTTGTTAATAATTACTATAAATATATAGCAATTTTAGACAGAAATATAGATAGGGAAAAACTCAAAGCAAAACTTAAAGAAAAAGGTGTAAGATGTGGTGGTGAAGTATACTGGCCTCCCTTAAATCTTCAACCATTGTATCAGAAGCTTCTGGGCGTGAGGGAGGGCGATTTCCCAAATGCCGAGGACATAGGTAGGAGGATGATATGTCCACCAATGTATACCGAGATGAACATTGAAAGTGCAAATTATGTAATCGAAAAATTTGAAGAAGCCTTAAGGGAGATCTGATATGGTAATCTTAGTTACCGGAGGATCTGGATTTATAGGCAGTCATATTGTGGATAAGTTAATGGAAAGAGGGTATGATGTTCGGGTATTCGATTTAGTAAAGCCACATAGGGATGATGTAGAATGGATAAAGGGCAACTTGCTAAATAAAGATGATTTATTAGAAGCATGTAAAGATGTGGAATATATTTTTCACCTAGGAGCCATAGCTGATGTAAACGTAGCATTGTCTAAACCTGAATTATGTGTGCAAATTAACGAAGTCGGCACATTAAACTTGCTTCAAGCAGCTCAATCATTAGAAGTTGAGAGAGCAATATTGGCATCCACAACATGGGTCTACGGGAACATCGAAGGCTTTGTTACAGAAGATGATCCAATTCGTCCCCCTGATCATATATATACGGCAACAAAAATTGCGCAAGAACACTTGTTCATTTGTTGGAATAAACATTATGGATTACCGTATACTATACTTAGGTATGATATACCCTATGGTGCAAGAATGCGTTCTAATATGGCAATAGCAACGTTTGTAAGAAAAGCCCAAAGAAAAGAAACTATAACAATATTTGGAGATGGAAAGCAAGGTAGATGTTTTATATTTGTAGAAGACTTGGCAGAAGGAAATATAGCTGCATTAACAAAAAATGCTGAAAACCAAGTTATAAATTTAGCTGGGGAAAAATTCGTAAGTATTAATGAAATTGTTGAAATCCTTAGAAAAATATTCGGCGATATTCCTGTAGAATACAAACCACCAAGACCTGGGGATTTCAAAGGAGTGATCGTGAGTATAGAAAAAGCTAAGAAGCTACTAAATTGGAAGCCCCAGGTTACGTTTTTCGAGGGGGTAGTAAAATACTCTGAGTGGACTAAAAAGCAGCCTTAAAGTGTTCTGAATTAATAACGGATGTTAATGTCTACAGAAGCTAAAACACTAAGTATTCTGGTAGTCATATCACCCATGTATAGAACTATGCCTGCACTTTTACATTTATTAAGGATTCTGAAAACTCTTAAATATCAAGTCATTCTTATGGCCGGGTCACTCGATCCTAAAGAGTATGGTGCTGAAGTTAAGTGTATTAGAGCTTTAACAAAATTTACAAGAAGCAACATTCTTCTCAATAAAATTATAGTATACATATTATCAAATTTTATTTATATACATAAGTTGATTATATATCGTAAAGAAATAAATATTGTTTTAATATTTCAATCTGAATCTATTTTTACTTGCTTTTTTGGACGATTATTACGCAAAAAAGTAATCACTTATTTTGGAGGGCTTGGTTATTTGAATCTCATAAGCAAACCATCACTAATTAATAAATTACTTGGTTTAGTATACTTTTCGTTCGAATTTTTAACAGCGATGTTATCTAACCGTATTTTGGTAATCTCGCAGTCGTTGTCTCGAAGGTCATTTTTACATAAGTTCGTAAAAAAGACTTTTGTCGCGCCTCTTTTATTTATTGATGAGACCCTCTGGTCTGAATTTAAGATGACAAAACCATATGATTTTAGGAATGAGATATTAGGTTTCGTGGGTAGACTTGAATATGAAAAAGGTTTCGATTTCTTCCTCAAAGTGGTCATGCAAGCACTTGCTAGAAGACCAAAACTTAGAATAATTATCATAGGAGATGGTTCGCTGGCTCCACTTGCAAAAAAAATGGCGAAGAAGGATAATAGAATCACTTACTTAGGTTGGCTAGGAAGAAATAAGTTACCATCATACTTGAACGACATGAAACTACTCTTTCTACCGTCAATTACTGAAGGAGCGCCATTTATAGTATATGAGGCCATGGCTTGCGGCACCCCTGTTGTGATGACTTACTTTGAAGGAGTTGAAAAGATAATAAAAAATGGAGTAAATGGTTATTTGGTATTAAACAGAGATCCTACACAAGTCTGTAAATTCTTATTAAGATTACTTTTTAGTAAAAATGAGCTTAAAAAAATTAGTTCAAATTGTAGCAGAGAATTTACAAGATTCAGAGAAATTACTTCAATAAAAACTCTTTATAGTTGGCATGAAGCTATGAATGTGTAACGCATTCTATAGCGCAAAATCATTAAGCAAAAATTGGATATGAGATGAAAATCCTAATACTTACAGATAATTTTTTACCTTCATTAGGCGGAGTAGAACGTCACACGTTTACCTTGGCACGTTATTTGAGCACATTATCCCATGAAGTCAACGTAGTAACAAAATTATCGAGTGCAAATCATCAGGTTTATGAGATGGACAAATCTTTGGAAAGAACATATAATATCAAGGTTTTTCGTATTCTGCCAATGGGGACTCGCCTGCCCTTTTATAGCGCATTTAAATACATTTTGGAATGTCGCAATATTGTAAAGTACATTAATGACGCAGCTGAAGACTACGAGGTGGTGCATTATCATGGGACCCATCAATTATTCTTAAGATTTGCTAAAAGTGAAAGACCAATTATCACAACTGTTCACGGTGTATTTCCAACTTGTATATTACAATCTTCAAAGTCATGCAAAAAACGATCTATACCAAATTGCGTAGTTTGCGATATAAAGGAAAAGCCTGAACATTTTTGTGTGTTGCCAGTTATGTTACCGTACTATTTTTTATATTATGAATTTATGAAAGAAAGTTTAAAAAAAATAAATAAAGTAATATGTGTTAGCGAATATGTAAGAAAACATATTAAAAGATTCATAAATTTAGACAATTTAATTACAGTATACAATTTTATAGATTTTGAGGGAGAGATAAAGCCTAAACTAACATCATCAGAAAACTTTGATATTAGAAGCTACCTGAATCTGCCCTCTAATGCTAAGATTATAACATATTTTGGCGGCTTATCTTATCATAAGGGCGTTGACTTATTAATAAAGGCATTTGGGAGAGTCCGCAAAAGAGCAGGAGATAACGTTTACCTATTGATTGGAGGAGACGGTCCTCAAAAAATGCAATTAAAAAACCTAGCACAAGGAGTTGGAAATGTAATATTTACTGGATTTATCCCTAGGAAAATTCAGCTCGCCATAATGGCACAGAGCGATGCTTTCGTACATCCAGCTAGATATCCAGATGCTTGTCCAACAACTATTTTGGAGGCTATGGCGCTTGGACTTCCTATTATAGCAACTAAGGTGGGAGGGGTGCCAGAACTTGTAGTAAAAGGCAAAAGTGGAATATTGGTGGATCTTAATAATGTATATGACCTTAGCAATTCATTATTAGAACTACTCTTATTAGATGGAAAAAAAATTAAGGATATATCTACTTTTAATATGAGAAGAGCGCGTAACTTTGATATTAAGTATGTGGGTAACCAAATAGTCAAAATATATCGAGAAGCTCTTAGTGTGTTAAGTTGAAGTATAATTTGAAAGTTTGTTTTATAGTGAATGAGGCTTTCGGTTGGGGCGTATTTGGCGGATTTGGATACCTTTCTAGGCTTCTTGCAGAGGGGCTTCACGAAAAAAGTGTTCATACTTATATACTAACTCCACGACGTGCTGGTCAAAGAGAGGTTGAAATAGTTGATGAGGCCTATATATACGGATATAGGGATCCTCCACGGTTAATTCCTTTTTTAAAAAGTTATTGTCAAGGCGATGTCCATAATGAGGTTGGACGCCTTCTTAAGAAGATTGATGCCGATGTCTACCACAGTCAAGAACCGTCCGAATATAGTTATGTGGTAAGTAAGATGTCTCCTCATTCCAAGCACGTGATAACTTTTCAGGATCCTTGGTCCATTAATGAAATATATAAAATTGGTAGGTTAGAGGGAGCAAACTTTATTAGGTTATCCTTTAGTTCGATGTACCATAAATATATCCGGCAGATTTTTGTTAAAAGAGCTCTTAATAGAGCTAATGGTATTTTCTGTCAGGCGAAATACATTATACCAATGGTAGTCAAAATGTATAAATTGCAAAGATTGCCTGGATTTTTACCCAATCCAGTCAAGATTCCAAGAAGGATTTTGAAGAAATCGGATGAGCCTACTGTTGTTTTCTTGGCTCGCTGGGATTATGTAAAAATACCAGAAATGTTTTTTAATTTAGCTAGGCTATTTCCCAAAGTTAGATTTATTGCGCTTGGCAGGTGTCATGTTGATCCCTTAAGAGACGCTAAATTGAGGAGAAAATATTCCAAAATACCAAATCTCGAAATGCCTGGGTTTGTTAGTGAAGAAGAGAAGACCAAGATATTGGAAGAAGCTTGGATACTGGTGAATACTAGTATACATGAATGCCTACCAATCTCCTTCTTAGAAGGAGCCGCTCATAAATGTGCAATACTAAGCCACGAAGACCCGGATGGTTTTGCAACAAAGTTTGGATTTAAAGCCGAGTTAAGTCTAAAAAGTTATAGTAAGGGGCTGACATATCTTCTTGATAATGAACGCTGGAAATCATTTGGAGAAAAAGCCTATGAATACGTAAATGAAGTTCATGAATTCAATAAAGTAATTGACCTCCATTTGTTAATGTATAGAAAACTTTTATCTAACTAGCACGAGATGTATAAATATATACAATAAGTTTTTATTTAAAAAAATAAATGAGTGGTAACTTATAAAATGATGAGTTCGTCAAAATATGTAGAATTTTTCATTATGACTTTAATTGCTTCAATATCTAGCACCCCCATCCTTTGGCTGATTACTCACTGGATCTTGAAAATAACATTCTTTGTGCTTTTAACTCTTTTAATTATGGCAATTTTTTTTATAATTAAACAAATTGATCTTAAAATCAAATTGAGATACGTAATCACGAATTTAAACAGGACTTTTGGTCTATTTCATTTAAGCATAAGTGTAGTAATAACTTTAGACTGGCTAAATCTTGTATCAATTGGTGAAGTTTTTAGGCTCATTTCCGTGGTATTTGTCTCTTCGTTTTCAATAGGGTACATATTAGCTAAAATTTTAAAATTAGATAGATATTTCAAAAAACTTGAGCTCGTTGTTTTTTCATACTTGATAGGTTACACTTTCTCGAGTTTGATAGGGCTTTCCAGTAGCCTTTTAAGCCAAGTTGTAAAGCCTGGATTTGTGTTTTTGTTATCGAACTTTGTATTCGCTTTATATATGCTTATTGCTAAAACCACTAACAACACTTGTAAGACAATTTCAAAAGATAATTCGCACTCCCTAGTTACTGCATTTGTCTTTACAATATTGGTGTTGTTTCTTGTAATTCAAGTCCTTTTAATGTACCCTTCAGTCGCATTAATATCAAGTTTTGACGTTGCCCGGCTTTGGAGTAACGCTAATGTATTACTACGAGGGCTAGGAGATTATATATCATTATTATCATTGCGATATATTGCTTTTAATGCATACATTGCATCTATTATTCCTTTTTCAGAGGGCAATTTTATATCACTTCAGTCAATACTTGTTTTTCTTAATTTTATGCCTGTAATCGCTTTTTACTTGATGGCTAATGCATATTTCGGGAGTGCCGAATCGCGGGCGCCGCTACTGTCCACTATTATTTGGACGAGCTTCTCAAGTTTTAGTTGGCTTTACTTTGTCAGACTTGTTACTACTTCATCTATTGATAGAACAATTGCAACAACCCTAGCAGCCGATAGATTGCCAGTATTAGTAGGCTCTTCTTTAATGTGGCCTTGGGGTCATTTACCCATTGTGGTAAATTATGTGTTCTTATTCTTTCTTATGTATCTAATTAAACGTGAAGACCTCCCAAATCGAGCATATTACTCAGTTGTGATACTATTCCTTTTTGCATCTATCTTTACACATTTAGTTGAAACCTTAATTTTTGTTATATTCTCCTTGGCATATGCTCTTATAACACATAATGCTCGTCGAACGCTAGCACCCATCGTAAGTTCGCTTCTACCTTCTTTGTTAGTTTATGTAAGCGTAAGAGGAGATGTAGAAAAGACAGTTATATTTTTTATCTCTTTTCTTGTAGCGATACTAATAATAACTTATTTCTTTTTTAAACAACATATCAATACTTTATTCTGTACATTCAGAAAGGCAGTGATGAATGCCATCTGTTGGGCAAGTAAGCATAAGTTAGGCATAACTTTTACACTCTATTTGATATATTTAGCATCAGTAGTGATATGGATTGACGCAGAAGGTTTATATTCCTTGCAAGGATCAAGCGATATATGGTTCATTCCTTGGTACATCTATCCCTTAATGACAGGAATTGGTGGCCTCCTCGCAATTTTGGGAATTTACATCGTTTTGCGGGATTATTTAAAATTTAATAACATGCTGATTTTCTTAGTATTTGGTTTTTTCGTTATTTTTCTTGCAAAATTTGTATCAATAATTAATACGTACTTCATAATCGATTATTGGGAAGTAAGGATCGCTAATTTTTTGCCTATAACAATCGCTCCATTTGCTTCTGTTGGATTACTAAGGATTTTCCATTTAGGAGGCATTGAAAAGAGCAAGTTACACAAGAAAATTTTTCATCTATTACTAATAGGTTTCATAATTGTAATGGCTATTTCTTCAACTCTTATCCGCATGGAAGGCGAGGTCTATTCGGTTGAAAGAGAGAACAAAATTAAAGGTAGCGAATTAAATGCATTACTTTTTCTTAAAAGCCAGTTAGAGATTAACCCTAAAGGTTTAGTTTTTACTATTACAGATGAGAGCTACAACAATCTTAACTATGCCACCTCTGCTTACAACTCACAGAGACGATGGATACATTATAGTTCGATTCATGCCGACAGCTTTTTGAGGTCACTTATGTCTTATCCGTATGATGTGTATGTATACCTACACCAGCGTGATTCAGCTATTTTACGTGCCTCCTTCAACAAATCCTATCTAGCTCACCTCATCGAACAGCTTTCGCCAATATTTGATAATGGAATAGTTCAAATATACAAACTTCCGCGGGCATTTCCGTCAGGACTCAACTCAAATATCTCTCTAATTATACCATTCGACTTACAAACTGAATTTGAACAATATCTTTTTTATTCTTATGATATAATTTCTGCAAAGCTATGCAATTACACTACAATTTTGGACAGGGATGCAAAATTGTTTTCCTTCCCTTGCTTAATACTACCATATGATCCGACTCTACCATCGAGTTCAATGTTCCAAGAAAGCTTTGACCATCAAATTTTTAATGAAAATTGGACCATACCATCCGGGGGGAAATGGGATCAATGCTCCAAAGATTGTTGGGAGATTAAAGATTCAAGCCTCATCGCAAAACCTCCAGCGGGTAGTGGGAAGGGAGCAATTATACTATCACCAGTGAAAGTTTCCAATTTTTTCGCATCAGTCGACATCATGCCTATAAAAATTAATAGTGATGTAGGAAGCAATTTAGCGGGGATGGTACTCCCTTGTGAAGGTTTGGATAATTATGTATGTGTGTGGCTTCACTTTTGGAAAGATAAACATATTTATATACTAATATACAACTATCAAGGGGAAAAATTTGATCCCCTAATAATTTGGCCTGGCTTTAAATCAAAATTCACGTGGAATGAGAATTCAACGTATAAGCTATCAGTATTAGTGGATGGAGGCAATTTACAAATATACATAAATGGTGAATTACAAACTTCCTTACCTATAAAGGGTATATCGGGTCATGTAGGGTTAGAGGCCAGAAATATGGAAATGGTTTCCTTTGATAACTTTCTAGTTAAAGCATTATCACCTGGATACAATGAATACCTACAATATTTGTCAAATGGCGGGCAACTGATAGTTTTTAACCCGATGGGGACAGGTGATTTTGCTGATCTCGTACTTAAAGACATGAATAGTAGCTTTTATGCAAAGAGAATTAGCGGGATTCTTAGCTCTATCGAACTTAATGCAGAAATAGAGGTAAGATATTTCAATCCAAAGCAAAATGTTGAGGTATTATCTTGGTATGAGAACCAAGGATATGCATCGCCCTTGGTTCTTCGAAAAAATATTGGTAGCGGTCAAATAATATATGTAAATATAGAGCCCTTTGTAAAAGCGGTGATAACAACAAACGATATCAAATCCAATTTATTTATTAATATTAGAAAAGTATTAGACATATCTGACATTTTACCATCTAAACTAACAAATATAGAGAATTATAGGCCGATATTAGCTTATTCAAAAAATATAGAACTTTATGGGAATATTAATATTAATACTGAATCGTTTTTGCTTTCTTCAGAAGGCAATGTTGACTTAGTAATGGACTTTGATGGTAAGTACCTTAGCCTAGCAAACATTACAATTCTTTCTCTCTCGATGGAAGGAATTAATGCACAGCCTATTTTCATATCACCTGCAGTAAAAATAGAGGGAGGGAATGCATTATATACAAAGGTTGAAATTAAAGGTACCTTCATATTAGAGTTTACCAAAACACCTATTAGTATTCATACAATTGAAAGGGGAGAGTACCACAACTATTATATAAAAGCAGAAAGAGGAAAAGTGATCATTTCTGGAGACCGATACACGGCTTTCTTTAAGAACCTTAAAGTTTTTACAGATGGTGAGACAAAAATAAACAAGTTATACTTAAACGACGATTTGTTGTATAGAAGGACGGGCGCGAATGGTCATAACTTACAGATTATCGGTTTTACGAGTTTTGAAATTGAACGCTCTGAAACCTTCGTATTTATTACTGAATTATCTCTCGAAGGAGAGTGTATACGCACACCACCTATTGTTCGTTTAAACGAACTCGAAATATTAGTAAAGACCTTGCCCTACGTTCTGATTACCATCATAGTCTTTACCTTATGCTACATGCAAATAAGCAAAGGAGATAAGTTCTAGCCGTAACGTTGTAACAGAGTGGAGAGATTGAAGAAAATCCTTATTTATGGTGGATGGTTTGGTAGCAAGAATGTTGGTGACGAAGCAATATTACTAGGGATTTTAAAAAACCTAAAAGCGCTTATGCCTGAGGCAACATTTACCGTTTTTTCAGGCGATCCAAATTTTACTGAAAAATTTTTTCATGTAACGGCTATAAACGCCAACAATATATTTACTAAAGTCTTTCTAGCCTATCAGAAAGCCGACTTGTTTGTAGTGAGTGGAGGTACCCCCTTCTATGATTATGATCATCTTCTAAGATTCTATAGGATTGGATTGGCAAAGGCTTTAGGTAAACCAATAATATTTTACGGCGTAAGTATCAAAGAGATAAAATCTCGAATAGGAAAACTAACTACGCGATTTCTTGTGAATATAGCTGACGTACTCACAGTGAGAGAGCCCGGGTCTGAGAAGATTCTTAGAAATTTAGGTATAACGCGGGAAGTTATTCTTACAGCAGATCCAACAATTATGTTAGAACCAGCTCCTCCGGAACATGTGGCTAAAATATACACTTTAGAGGGCGTTAAGTTAGATTCAACTACAATTGGGATCGCCCCGCGCTATTTTAGCACAGATTATAAATATGTATATCATGATGCAGTAAGTCAACAAGATATATATAAATATATAACGGTCATGGCACAGGTAGCAGACCATTTTATCGATAAAGGATATAAAGTCATCTTCATACCTTTTCATTCAATTCCTCCTGATGATGATAAAAAGATTATTGCCAAAATAGTGAGTTTAATGAGACGCCGAGACAATGTTTTTATCATAAAAGGAACTTACACGCCTTCAGAACTGATTGGTATGATAGGCAAGTTAAGGCTTGTCATAGGCACTCGGCTACACTCTCTTATTTTTTCCACGTTAATGTATGTGCCAATAGTTGCCATAAGTTATGAACGAAAAATTAAGGATTTTATGGAGTTAATAGGTCAAAATGCCTTTGTTTGCGAATTGGAAAATCTTCAAACTAAAGCTTTAGTACACAAAGTTGAAATGGCCTTATCATCAGAAAAGATTACAAGTGAATTAAGAGATAAAATTCAGGCGTTGCGATTGAAGGCATTACTAACTCCACGTCTTATTGTAAAGTTACTTAATGCCAAAAAAGAGAAAAGCAAGTTTAAGAGTGGTTTAAGAGTATTATTAGGCATGTCATTTATAATAACATTTGGATCCATCTTAATGTTCCGTTCTTTACCCTCAAGGATATATACAATGATAATACACAAACTCAATATATCACAAAAGCGTGCATTATAATCTTATGAAAGCTCTAAACTTTGCAATCAGTCTAAAAAAAGCGTTTGAGTGTAGACTTTGTACAACATTAGGTTTTCCGATGAAGCCAAGAATGATTAATTTTGCGGTAACAAATCAATGCAATCTGCTCTGCATCACCTGTAACATCGGTCGTAATTATTTGTCCAATCCATCAATTGCAAGAAACGATCTAAAAATAGGTGAAATAGATGCTTTATTTTTCAATAACTATGCATTACTTAAAGACGTGGAGACCATACAGATTACTGGAGGTGAGCCATTTATGAGAAATGATCTTTTAAAGATAATTGCAGTAATTCACCGATACTTACCAAAATGTTCGATCTGGATTGCCACTAACGGAACTATGCCAAATTTAATAATAGAAGAAGTGCAAAAAATTGCAAAAATTCACAAGCATTTATCGATTGGCGTATCATTAGATGGAGGCGAGCTCATACATGATCAAATACATGGTATTAAAGGGACGTATTCTAAAGCACTACAGACTTTAGTGGGTCTGGTAGAGCTGAAAAAACATATCCCTTGGATTAAAATTGCGGTAAGTTTTACAATAACTCCACTCAACTACAAAGAAATTCGATTTGTTTATGAGCTTTCTAAAAAATATAACGTTTGGTTTACATGCAGGCCTACAAATATTAGTCCTATATATTACAGAAATGTTGAACGGAGGACATTTTTTAGTTATAGGAATGCTGTTGAAGAAGTGGATAAAGCTATAAAGGAAATAGAAAAGGATCTGAAAAAAAGTCTAGGATTCTTTGAGGCATTGCCACATCGCTACTTCTTGAGCGGGATTAGAAGATTTATTATGGAGGGGCGTCTCACAAAACGTTATTATCGTTGCTATGCGGGGCTCTCATCTTTTTTCCTTGATGCATCTGGAAACGTGTTTCCTTGTATTGTACTAAATCGAAAGATGGGTAATATAAGAGAGAGTTCGTTTGAGGATATCTGGAAATCCAAAAGAGCTACGGAGATTAGGAGACAGATACAAGAATTTAAGTGCCCAAACTGTTGGGTGGAATGCGAAACTTATGCTAATATGTTCGAAGACTTCGCCCATTTAGCTGCATTTTTTTTAAAAGCGTTATTATTTAGATAAAAAATCCACTTAAAAATGTTAGGTTATTCTTAAGATAATAATTTCAAATCTTCACATATCAATAAATTAGACGGAAAAAATCGAAAAACGTCCTTTGCCGTCATCCCCCATCCTCTCTTCACTTACCCTTGTTTTCCCTTTTTTCATCATTTCCTACCTTATTTGAGATCCTACTTTTGTATCTGCCTCCGCAACGTAAGCACCTGCATGAAGTTGAAGCAGAGGCAAACGAACATCATCTTCACGTCACCCTCGGAAAGGTCGTCACCAAGACATGGCCGGCCCTAGTACCGCGCCGCATCGTGGCGTCGTGACCCTTAGCAGGTACGCCGAAGTACCCTCTGTCCATGCAGGCGACCTCTCCTAGGAGATCCGCTTAGCTGTCATGCACAGAGGCTGAAGGTAAGCCTATAATTCTAATCCATAAATGAACGGCACGAAAATTTTTGAAATGAGCATGGACAATGCAATAGACAAAGCTTCCAGACTGGCGCCAACATTCAAAATGAATACGGCAGACCTCCTGCATATAGCAATATGCAAGAGCCTAAAGATGAAGAAGATCATGACATTCGACACAGATGATCTCAGAGTCTCATGGACGCAACGGGAATATATGTTAAATATGGACCTGCCGACAAACAATAACAATAAAATCGAACCGACCTAATGATAACAGATAAAAATAGCCATCAGAGGATCAAAAAATGGGCAGTGCAAACTCAGATCTCTGCATAAGGGTGCCCCGCGAGAAGGCTGAGGCTTTGAGGCGCGCCCTCCAAAGGCTCGGGATCCTCGATCACTCCAGAAACATAACGCCGAGCGAAGGTTCTGTTCTCATCCCTGTTGTCAGGAATCCATCACCGGACGAGATGAAGGCTCTTGGCGAAACATCTCGGCTGGAGGTCACGCGCTCAGCTCTCCCTCCTCCGAGGAAAAGACCTAAGGATCTTATGTCCGCTCTTGACGGCACCCTGCCCCCTCACCTCCTTGCCCTGCTCCCGCGTTCATTTGACATCGTTGGCGACATCGCGATCATCGAGGACCTCGCCCCGGAGCTGGTACCACACGGGAAAGCGCTTGCAAGGGCTATGATGGAGGTCCACCCGAATATAAGAACGGTCCTGCTGAAGACCGGGAAGGTCGAGGGGGATTTTCGTATTCCGCGCCTGGACGTGCTGGCTGGGGAAGAGAGATACGAGACCATCCACACTGAATACGGCGCCAGGCTCAAGGTGGACTTGTCAAAAGCGTACTTCTCCCCACGCCTCGCCACAGAGCACCACAGGGTTGCCTCCATGGTCCGTGACGGCGAAGTGGTTGTGGACATGTTCTCGGGGGTCGGTCCATTTTCCATCCTGATAGCTAAGAGAGCCTCGGCTAAGGTATTCTCCATAGACATCAACCCCAATGCCATCGCCCTGCTCAGAGAGAGCATGAGGCTCAACCGCCTCAAAGGCAAGATCGTGCCCATCTGCGGTGACGTCAGAGCCATCACCCCTCAACTCAGCGGGGTCGCCGACAGAGTGATAATGAATTTGCCCTCCTCATCCCTGGACTACCTTGACGTTGCAGTTTCTCTGCTCAAGAAAGGTGGCGGCACGGTACACATCTATCTATTTGCAAAGGAGGAGCCGATCCAAAGCGCAAAGGAGATGTTCAATAGCAGAGTGAGCGGACTGGTGAAAGGTTGCGAGATTGTGAGCGCGCGAGTGGTCAAGCCCGTGGCACCGAGGGAGTGGCAGGTTGTAATAGACGCTCGGCTGACGCCCTGAGGCATTTCCCGACAGGATAGAACAGTTTTGCTTTTGGTTTTTAATATAAATTCAAATTAACTTTTTATTTATTATTTTTTGTTTTCGGTTAAGTTTTAAGTTTTTGCTTTTATTTTTATTTTTCCCTTAATTCATAATTGGGAATAATCACTCGACTATGAGCGCCAACTTTACTTTAGTCTCGCTTCCCCTCAGCACCTCCACGAGATCTCTGCTCAGATCAGCCGCAGCCTTGTCCGAGTAAACCATTAGGGTCCTCCCGCATACGTACCCGCTCCTCCTCGCAACCATGTCCCTGCCGCTCTCGAAGGTCAGGGAAGGGTGACCATGCCCCCAGACCTCCTCCGATATGCCGCCAGCCTCAATTATCAAACCGATCCTTGCCCCCTCGTTCTTTGCCATCCTCTTGAAATCCTCCGGGAGGTCCCTGAGAGCAAGCTCCGAGCGGGTCGCCACGACGCAGTCCCCGCGCGTGCTCTTGAGGGGCTCCCTTGTCACCTCGATTGTTGTCCTGTGAGTGGCTCTTATCAGCGGGTCGCCCCAGGCGTAGAACGTTACCTTCAGCGTGAACACCAAGACTTTTTTATAGCCGCGCCCAAATAAAACTTTGGAAGGGAACTCTGTGGATTTTGCCGAGAAGCGCGAGAGGCTCGTCAAGCGTCTGATCGAGGAGGGGATCCTCAAGAAGCCAGAAGTGATCAGGGCTATGCTGAGGGTACCGAGGGAGGAGTTTGTCCCGGAGGAGCTCAGGGAGCACGCCTACATAGACTCCCCACTGCCAACGCTCGAGGGGCAGACCATATCCGCCCCCCACATGGTTGCGATGATGTGCGAGCTCCTAGACCTGAGGAGAGGTCAGAGGGTACTCGAGGTCGGGGCTGGGACTGGCTACCACGCCGCGGTTTGCGCTGAGATAGTGGCGCCGCTCGAAGCCCCCCCGGAGGAGCGCGGTCACGTTTACGCAATAGAGCGCCTGAGCCGGCTCGTGGAGTTCTCGAGGAGGAACCTTGAGCGGACGAGATACAGCGACCGCGTGACGATCATAGAGGGAGACGGGACTCTAGGCTATCCCGATGCCGCACCCTTTGACAGGATACTCGTGACCGCTGCCGCCCCCAAGATCCCACCGCCCCTAAAGGCTCAGCTCAAGGACGGGGGAAAGATTGTGATCCCTGTGGGAGAGGCGTACTCCATCCAGGACCTTATACTCGTGGAGCGGAAGGGGGGCTCATTCAACGAGTACACATGCGGGGGCTGCGTCTTCGTCCCCCTCTACGGAAAATACGGTTGGTCAACGTATTAACCGGTTCAATCGCCGCATTCGCTGGCTGCAGCATCCTCAAAGCGAACAATTGACATTCAGTACTCAATGTTCAGTACTCAATGCTCGATATTCGAGATTCACTCTGCGCCTCAACTTCATCCAGCCAGGCTTTGTCAGTCCCAAGGCTCGCAATTAACATCCTTCTGCGCTGGTGCATCTCAGCCGAACCACTTCTCCAGGCTGGACTGCCTCTCAACCTCTCTCTTCATCTTCATGACCCTTTGCAGGGCAGCCTCCACCCTCTCCACAGAGAAGTCGTGGTTCTCGCAGAGTATCTTCTTCACCCTCTCACCGTCCAGCTCCCTCCACTCGAGCCTGTACTCCCCGGTTGTCTTAGGGTTCAGGAAGATCTCTTTTATTGCGTCCACATCTATGTGGGGGTCGACCTCTATAGCCCCCCTCTCTATGGCAGCCTTAAGCGAACCGTACTCCTCTATTATCTTCTTCGCCTTCTTCGGTCCTATTCCCTTGAAGCCGTCAGGGTTGAAGTCCGTCCCGAGCATTATACCGATGTCGATGAGCTGCTCCCTGCTCACGTTGAGGGCGCGCAGGACCTCATCCAGCCTTATCATCTCCGGCTCGACGTCTATGTAGACTGGCTTGTTTGGGAGCTTCCTCCTCCCAGATATTGTCAGGTTCCTCACTAGCCTGGGCGCCCCGAAGAGCAGAGAGTCGTAGTCCTGGCTGACGGTTGCCCAGGCGTCCCCCCGCCTCGTCATGAACGCAGCCTGAGCCTCCCCCTCAGATGGAGCCTGGACCCAGGGTATTCCCATGGCTCCGAGGAGGTCCTTTGTCTGGTCGACCATCTCCCCTGTGAGGTGAGACGTAGCCTGCGCAGCCTTCCTCGCCCCCTCCAGGTCACCCCTTTCGAGAGCCGCCCTGTACTCCTCCTCAGCTTTCTCCTTTATCTCAGCCCTCCTCTCTATCTCCCTGAGCTTGAGCTCCGGGGGCTTCCCGTCGAAGACGTAGACTGGCTTTATCCCTGCCTCGAGCAGGTTCACAGTCCTGTAGAATACCCCGCTGAGGTGGCTGGTGACCCTCCCGGCGGAGTCCATGAGCGGGGTCCCGTCAGGCTGCCTTATTATCGAGAGGAACTGGTAGAGCGCGTTGTACCCGTCAATTGCCAGTACCCTTCCCCTCATCTCCTCCAGGGATACCGTCTGAGCGGTCACAAGCCCCTTTAAATTTACTCCCATTTTCTAAGTTTCCCTTACCTTTGCCAGGGTTATCACTTTACCCTTCTTCTGTGCAGAGACATTAACTTTGCCCCTCAGCTCGAGCCTCATGAGAGCCCTGTTCAGTTCGCCGATAGAGATGTCCTTGATCATTGTCCTGAGCATCTCGAGCAGCTCGTCGTCCCTGATGGAACCATCCCTCTTCCTCACCAGGTCCAGAATTATTAGATCTATGGGCTCTGCGCGCCAGCCCCCCTCCTCCTCGGGAATCCTGATCCCCCCTAAGCGAAGTTGATCAGCGGCTGCCTCCCGCTGAGAGCCATTCTGCTCCTCTCCTCCCAGGACTTGTAGAACTTGTACATGTCCTCGGTTATCGAGGGTCTGATCTTCTTGAGAGCCTTCTCGAAGTGGTGCATTGTGACCTCTGCTGCCTCAGGGTTCTCCCTCAGGGCTATGAGCCCAGCCTCCCTGCACACAGCCTCTATGTCTGACCCGGCGTAGCCCTTTGTCATGTTCGTCAGCTTTTCTAGGTCAACATCCTTCGAGAGGGGCATCCCCTTTGTGTGGATCTTGAATATCTGGAGGCGAGTCTCGTTGTCCGGCTCAGGGACGTAGATCAGCCTGTCAAACCTCCCTGGTCTCAGCAGGGCAGGGTCGATTATGTCCGGGCGGTTTGTTGCGCCAACGACCACAACATTCTCCAGACCGAGTATGCCGTCCATCTCTGTGAGCAGCTGGCTTATGACCCTCTCCGTGACCATGGAGTCCCCTCCGCCAGCCCACCTGACAGGGGCTATGGAGTCGATCTCGTCGAAGAATATGATCGCCGGCGCCGCCGTCCTCGCCCTCCTGAAGACCTCCCTTATAGCCCGCTCGGACTCCCCGACCCACTTGCTGAAGATCTCTGGACCCTTTATCGTTATGAAGTTGGCCTCACTCTCTGTGGCAACAGCCTTAGCCAGGAGGGTCTTACCGCATCCCGGCGGACCGTAGAGTAGGACGCCCTTCGGCGGCTTTATTCCGAGCCTCTTGAACCTCTCAGGGTACTTGAGCGGCCACTCTATGCACTCCCTGAGCTCCTGCTTGACGTCCTCGAGACCTCCTATGTCCTCCCACTTTACCATCGGGACCTCGACGTAGACCTCCCTAAGCTCTGTGGGCGTGATCTCCTTGTAGGCAGCCTCGAAGTCCTCCATCCTGATCTCCAGCTTCTCCACGACCTCGGGCGGGATCTTCTCCTGCTGTATGTCTATCTCGGGGAGGTACCTCCTCAGGGCTTTCATGGCTGCCTCCCTGCAGAGCGCGGCTATGTCCGCGCCCACAAAGCCGTGCGTCAGGTTTGCTATCTTCTTAAGGTCAACGTCCTTCGCCAGGGGCATGTTCCTCGTGTGGACCTGGAGTATCTCGTACCTCTCAGACGCGGACGGGACGCCTATCTCTATCTCCCTGTCGAACCTGCCCGGCCTCCTCAGTGCTGGGTCGAGGGCGTTCGGTCTGTTCGTGGCGCCTATGACAATTACGTCCCCCCTTGCCTCTAGACCGTCCATGAGTGCCAGGAGTTGCGCCACGACCCTCTTCTCCACCTCCCCGGTGACCTCCTCCCTCTTGGGGGCGATGGCGTCCAGCTCGTCTATGAATATTATGGCTGGGGCGTGCTGTTTAGCCTCCTCGAAGAACTCCCTGAGTTTTTGTTCGGACTCTCCGTAGAATTTGCTCATGATCTCCGGTCCGTTTATGGCTATGAAGTATGCGTCCGTCTCGTTGGCAACAACCTTGGCCAGGAGGGTCTTACCGCACCCCGGCGGACCGTAGAGGAGGACGCCCTTCGGAGGGTCTATCCCTAGCCTCTTGAAGAGCTCAGGGTGCTTGAGGGGGAGCTCCACCATCTCCCTGATCTTCCTTATGGGCTCCTCGAGACCACCGATGTCCTCGTAGGTTACCCTGGGGACCCTCGCAGCCTCGGCGGGCTTCTCGAGGATCGTGAGGTTGGTCTCGTCAGTCACCAGGACGATGCCCGAGGGCTTGGTAGAGACCACCGTGAAGGGTATCGCCTGACCGAGGACGGGTATGAGGACGTTGTCCCCCTCCACGACAGGGGTGTCCGCAAGCCTCCTCTTCACGAAGCTCACAAACCCTGAGTCGACGGTTATGGTGAAGGAGAGGGGGGCTAGCTTCACCATTGTTGCCACCTTTGCCTCTGCCTTCCTTATCGTCACCCTCTCGCCTATCCCAACGCTCGCGTTCTTCCTGATCAGACCGTCCATCCTTATGATGTCCATCCCCTGGTCCTCTGTGTAGGCTGGCCACACAATGGCGGCTGTCTTTCTCTTTCCCTCTATCTCGATCACGTCCCCGACGCTAACCCCTATTGCCTTCATGGCGTCTGCATCTATCCTGACCTTCCCCCTGCCCACGTCCCTCTGCTTGGACTCTGCTACCCTCAGTGTCAGCTCGTTTTTGTCCCTCTCCAAAATTTTTGACCCCCGTGATCCTGAGGCAATAAAATACTCAATATTCTATTAGCAAAAAACACTTTTGTCGCTTTTTAATTTTATGGGGGAGCGA
>Ga0209225_1001164_pt1 | contig 27050 bp, 27 predicted proteins | sample WasSprMetagenome_FD_184732 | JGI IMG/M metagenome (GOLD analysis project Ga0209225, IMG submission 184732) | Sulfidic aquatic microbial communities from Washburn Spring, Yellowstone National Park, USA - WS (SPAdes) (version 3) | ecosystem: Environmental > Aquatic > Thermal springs > Hot (42-90C)... | reverse complement strand
CTTTCTCCAGGACGCTTATCGCATTCTCGGCAGTCGCCTCCTGGAAGGATCCATAGCCCGTGATAAGCCTTGAGGCATCATCCATGTAGGCGATCCATAACACCAGCTTCCATCCGGAAGCAGCTTCCAGTCCGTATGCCACAGGCTCATGCTGTGCTCCCTCTCGTACCGAACCCATCTACGCCTTCTCTGCTTGCTAAGCTGAGGAATCGCCCTTCCATTTTCCTTCAGGAGGCTTTGAATCCTGTTATGGGAAAGCTCCATTCCGTATTCGTGCTTCAGTATTCTAAGGTTAAAGCATTTACCCTAAACCTATCGTAGGCTTCAAGGATGAGGGCTACTTCCTTGGGACCGAGGGACTCCTTTCCAGGCCTACCGGGCTTCCCCAGCACGGGAATGGCACCCTCATGCCTGTAGGCATGCCAGAGCTGTCTCACCCGCCTTGGCGTGATCCTCTGGACAAGGGCTACCTCACCCGTCCTCATTCCCCTAGACTTCTCGCGGATGATCCAGCGTATCTTCCTGTCGTCCAGCTTGGCCATTGATGAGCTATATGGTGAGCGGAAATGATTTTGGGAAACGAGAGCTCGCCCTGATTCGCCATAAGCCTTAAATAATGGAGAGGATCGTTATGGTTTCATACTACCTTTTGAGGTGGCAACCACGGAATTCTGTCCCCGGTGTGGAGCCCTTCTTTCTGCATCCCGTGAGGAGGGGGAACTTCTTCTTCATTGTAAACGGTGCGGATATAAGACATCGAAAAGAGCCGGACCCCTTATGCTGGTTTCAAAGGAGAGGGGAAGGCTAGCAGAGGCAGTCTCGATTGTTGACATGGACGCCCAAGAGCTCAGGGCCATGCCAATAACGGATATGGAATGCCCGAATTGCGGCTTTAACGAAGCTTACTGGTGGGAATCTCAAGCCAGAGAAGATGAAGAGTCAGGAACCCTTTTCTTCAAATGCAAGCGTTGTGGGCATGTTTGGCGCGAGAAGATGTAGATCCTACGAGGAGCTTAGATTCGCTATCTCGCATAAGATGAATAATCAATTCTACATCTCTTGAATTCCTTCTCCAGGTTCCGTTTCGTATACTTGGCAGGGAATTCCCCTTTCCTCGAAAATGGCCTTCATAGCCTTAGCTAGCTCCCTCCTCCGGGGAAGCTCCACAATCCCTAGCATCGACGGGCCAGCCCCACTTACAGCTATGCCGGCGTCAAGTTCCTTCGCAAGTCCTTTGAAGGCCTCATAACCCCTGACAATGCCAGCCCTAGCCCTAGCAGGCTCTACGATGGAATCTTCCATTCCCATTTTTATAAGCTTGACATCCCCTAAAGCCATGCCGGCTGCCAAAAGAGCCGCATGACCAATGTTGAAAGATACATCAGAAAGGGAAACCTCTCTAGGAAGGACACTCCTAGCAAGCTTTGTGGAGCCCTTCTCAAGCTCTGGAACCGCCACGACGACGCCCAAATTCCTTGGAGGATTAAACCCAAAAATCCTCAAGGGCTTTCTGGAAACGATTATTGTAAAGCCGCCGAAGATGGCAGAGCCTACGTTATCAGCATGGGGAACCCCTGCTGCCACAACCTCACCTTGGGAAGCCCACTCGACCAGCTCCGTTTTGCTGAGGCAAAGGTTGAAAAGCTTGTTTAAAGCATAGGCTACACCAGCGGCGGAGGCGGCCGAACTCCCAAGACCGCTTCCAGGCTTTATTCCCTTCCAAATTTTTATCGTCAAGGCTCCCCTTATGCCATACCGATCCATCATCCTCAAAGCTACATAGCCTCCAGAATTCTTCTCGGGCTCTTCTGGAACCGAGTATCCTGAAACCTCTATGGATATGCCCCTTCCTTCTGAGGCTGAAACCTCCAGGACATCGTAGGGCTCCTTCAAAGCCAGTCCGAAGACATCAAAGCCTGAAGCTAGATTGGCAGTGGTCGCAGGGCTTCGCAAACGTAGCTTCATAATAGTCCATCCCTTCCTCTAAAGAATAAGAATATTGGCTAAGAGCCCATACATTGCCTCCGCACCCTTCCTTTTTGGAAAAAGTAATAAGCTTGATTGCTATAAAAATCTGAAAAGCCCAGCGTATATATGGAGGGATAAATCCTGGCTATACAGGCTACCAAATTCATATGGATGAATGGAAGGTTCATCAATTGGGATGATGCGAAGGTTCATGTACTCACCCATGCTTTGAACTATGGAACAGGAGTCTTTGAAGGCATCAGGGGCTATGCTGGAGATGGAAACCTCTATGTCTTCAGACTTCGCGATCATCTAAACCGTCTTATGAGATCCTCCAAGACCTATTTCATGGAAATCCCATACAGGGTCGAGGAGCTGGAGAAGGCCATCATCGAGCTCTTGAGAATGAATGAGCTTAGGGTTACCTGCTACATAAGGCCCATAGCCTATAGATCTTATGGGTTTATAGGCTTGGATCCTTCAAGGAGTGAAGTCCATGTAGCCATCGCTGCCTTCCCCTTCGGAAAGTATTTGGATCCAACTAAGGGAGTAAGTTGTTGCGTTTCATCCTGGAGGCGCATTTCCATCGATGCCCTTCCGCCCGATGCTAAGGCCTGCGGTAACTATGTAAACTCAGCCCTGGCCAAGATGGAAGCCCTCAAGAATGGATACGATGAGGCGATATTTCTGGATTCCCACGGTTATGTTTGCGAAGGAACGGGGGAGAACATTTTCATCGTAAGGGATGGGATCATCGCCACTCCTCCCCTCTCTGCTGGGATACTTGAGGGGATAACGAGGGATTCCGTCATTAAGGTCGCAAGGGATCTGGGCTTAAAGGTCGAGGAGCGCCTCATCACTAGGAATGAGCTCTATATATGCGATGAGGCCTTCTTCACAGGCACGGCTGCCGAGATCACACCGATTTTAAAAATCGATAGGAGGATCGTAGGAGAGGGCTCCATAGGCCCTATAACCAAGAGGCTTCAAGAAACCTTCTTCTCCATCGTGGAGGGAAGGGACGAGCGGTATAGGCACTGGCTTACGGCAGTCTACCCCCCTTAGTCAGATGCATTATTCTAAGGAAGCTTTTTAAGCGCAACATTTTTTTGTAACGTCCTAGAACTAATAGTGAAACCCTTGCAGGACTTTCTGCTGATTAGGGATCCTAAGGTAGCCAAGCTCCTTGCCGATGAGACGAGGAGGGAAATTCTCCATAACCTTCGCCACAGGGAGATGTCTCCTTACCAGCTGGCCCAAGCCCTTGGTAAGAGTGTTTCCAGCATTTCGTATCATTTGAACGCCCTTGAGGAGGCAGGCCTCGTCGTCAAGACAAGAACTGTTGTAAAGAAGAACCTCATAGAGAAGTTCTACAGATCGACTGCCAAGGTCTTCGTCGTTTCCTATACATTAAGCGAGGGGCTGATACCAGGGTCTGAGGAGTACGCCCAGTGGACAAGGGAAGTCTGTAGGCGGGCAGTCCAGAATCTCCCTTCCTTTGGCTATAAGCTGACGAAGGAGCTCGAAACGGAGCTAACGGATCTCTTCGAAAGACATTTCATTCAAGAACAAAAAGCCTATGAAGAGGTCATATCGCAGCAAATCTCCCCAGTTCAAGTCGAGCACTCTTCCCTTCGTCTCCTTCTCAGGCTTTTAAGCACTGTAAGCCTTGTAAAAAGGAAAGAATACTTGGATTTGTTGAACGAGATCTCCAAAAGGCTTTTTCGGGAGCCCGAGAAGGCTTAAGGTTCCTCCTTGGAGCGAAGGATCAGGGCTAGAGTTTTAGGATATCGTTTGCCGACCTATAGAGCCTCTTCCTACCTTATTTTTATCTTTTGGAGACACGATTCTTTCAAGGATGGATCTTGAAGGAATCGGAGGCGGAGATTAGGTTAACAGGAACGACCCTTAAGGTATACTGGCACCTTCTTGGAAAAAGAGATGCCATCAGTGTGAGGGCCCTTCAGAGGGAGCTTCGCCTCTCAAGTCCCAGCGTTGCCGCCTACCATCTCCAAAAACTTGAAGACCTTGGACTCGTCAAGAAGAATCCCCATGGCGACTATGAACTAGCAAAGATGGTTCCCATAGGTCCCCTTAGATCCTTTGTGAGGATAAGCGGCCTCATGGTTCCAAGAAGCCTTTTCTATACGGCCTTCTTCTCAACTTCCCTTACAGTCTATGCCACTAACTTTGCCCTTCCCCTAACATTGCAGAGCCTCTTTGCCCTTTTCTTCGGATTATCCGCCTCCTTAGTATGCCTTTATGAAGCCTATAGACAGTGGAGGCTAAAACCCTTCTAGAAGGCCTCCTTCATTTTTGTAGCCTTCAGTGTTCTAAACCTTAGCCTTATAAGGCTAGGTTGCCATGAAATTAGGGAAAGAAGCCTAGAATAGCCTGGAGCGATCCTTTGAATGAACTGGAAGGCCCTTCATGCAGCTTTGGCAGGCATCCTCCTAGCCCTTGTCATGGGCTTTTTAGCTTTGCCATCCCTCTGGTGCCTAGTCGCCCCTTTTAAGGCTCCTATCGAAGCCTCCGAAGGGATTCAGGACCAAGGGAAGACTTCCGGAGCCGCTAGTCGGGAATACCTAGGTGGAGCCGCATCGGGCTTCAGCATCGAGCCTTCCATAGGGCTTGCCATATCCATCTTGCTGACCCTTGCCATAGGGGTTTCCTTCCTCATCCCTCGCTGGACCGAGGAAAGGGCAAGGTAGGAAGGCCTCCTCATGATGAGGACAAAAATCCTTTTTCAAGAAAGACCGAAGCTAAGGGAATCGATTCTATTGGAAGGCCTTCCGGGCATAGGGTTTGTGGCCAACATACTGGCCCTTCACCTCATCGCCCAGTTGAAGGCTAAAGTACTTTGTAGCCTCAGGTCTCCCTACTTCCAGAACCTCGCCATTGTGGGGGAAAAGGGAGAGCTTTACTTCCCCTCGGCAACCCTTCGGTATGTATCCATGAAAAACCTTGAAAGGGATCTTCTGATTCTCCATGGAAGTACCCAACCCCTCTCCCCCTACGGACAGTATGAGTTCTGCTCAACCGTTTTGGACGTTGCGGAGGAGTTCGGATGCAGGCTTGTTCTCTGCGCGGGAGGCCTTCCAGTCGAAGGGGTTCCAGAGAGCCCTAAGGTTTATTGTGCCGCTACAAGCCCCATCCTTTTGATGAGGCTAAGGGAACTCGGTATAGAAACCTTCCAAGGGCGCATCCATGGGGCTGCTGGCCTCCTTATGGGCCTTGCTGGGTTAAGGGGGATCGATGGGGTCTGCCTTCTGGCTGAAACTCCAGGGTTTTTTCCAGACCCCTCAGCAGCCATGGCCGTTCTGAAGGTCGTAAATGCCTTCCTAAATCTGAACGTAAGCTGCGAGGGCCTCGAATATGCAGCCAAGAAGATCAAGGAAATGCTCTTTGAGAGAGCTGAGGCTACGGAAGGACGGGAGGAAGTAGGAAGCTACGTTTAGTTTAGGTCTAGGCCTTGGCCTCCTTCATGAATTCTTCATAGATCCTCTGTACCCTTTCAGCGGCGGGGCCCGAGCCCTCTACGACACCCTTCTCCGTAACCCTTATCCTATCCATGACGACGATGACGCCCTGCTCCTCGTAGAGCCTCACGAGCTTAGGAAAGACGCGCTCTAGGCGCTCTGCTAGACCCCTGAGGTCATAGGGGCGTTCGACCGTGTAAAGGCGGGCAATGATGCTTCCGTTGATAAAGAGCTTGTATGCCTGCCTTCCCTTATCATCCCTAGCATTAGATAGGCAAACGCTCATGCTATCGGGGTTGAAACCCGAAAGGATGCCCGTAAAGGTCTGACCGTTTACAGTATCCACGACGACCTCCTTTTGCAGAAGGGCTGATAGCTCCTCGATATATCTCCTCGAAACTGTGGACATCAGAGTCGTAGCTAAATCGACTCGGTTATAAATAGATTTTCGGAACCCTACTTCCTGTGAAAGAATGGGTGGCAAGCTTAAGTTTAGGCTTAGGCATAGGAATAGGCTTAGGGATAGGCATAAGCTTAGGCTTCAGCCTCGGATTGAGGAAGCCCTTCCTTTCCTGAAGGCTTTTTGAAGCTTCCGGTACCAGAAGCCTTTTCCCAGCTTTTCAGGTATGCTTCAAGCCTGCCCTCCTCTTGGAGCCTTGAGACCCAGTCCACAAAACCGAAGGAGGGAGCCCTAAGACCTGTTATAATCTCGTAAGCTTCATGGACAGCCATCTCTATGGTTTTTTCTGTTAGATCGATCTCTGCAAGCTTCCTATCTCCATATGTTTCTAGGGCCTCAACAAGGCACACATCGAGGACTTCGGCCTGAAGGTTTTCGGCAACCTTAGCATCTGGATATCCCCGGGCTTTCAGCCTTTTCCTTAAGACCTCAGGATGGCATCGAAGGACAAAGGCCATCTTAACAGAATCCTTCGGAACGGAAAGATGGGAAAGATGCCCCTCGACTAGGATATAGCCTCCAGTCGCCCTATGGATAAGCTCCTTGAGGCGCCTTCTTATCCTCGGAAGATTGGCCACGAAGGTCCCCCTTGCTTCATCGTATTCCTGGAAAAGCCCCTCTTCTATGATCAGCTTGTTAAGGTCTATGCATAAGGCTCCAAGTTTCTCGGCAAGGTTTGCGGAAAAGGTAGATTTTCCGACACCAGGAGTCCCTGTAACCACGATGACCCTCTTATCCTCTGAAGCCATCCTCAGCCCCAGCCCTCCTCGCTACAAAGGTCTTAGAATCTTTAGGGCTATGAAAAGGGATTTCAGGCATGAAAAGTCTTTGAGCCTCCAAGACCTGAAGGCTATTCTTTGCCATGCTATAGGAATCTAAGGCTTCCTTATTCAGGTCAAGAAACGTAGGTCCCCACTTGAAGATCGAAAGGATCCTCCTAGCCTCGTCACGAAAACCTAGGATGTAAAGGGCCGCTGCCAAGGCTTCAACACTTGAAAGCTTTGTGGGCTTTCCATAGTTCGTAGGGTTGGCGGCAACGAGGTAGGGAAGGCATCGATTCACAGCCGGAATCTTCGGCCGGAAGGATTCTTCCACCCTTTCCCAGCTACAGTCGAGGACTAGGAGCCCACCCTTTTCAGCGTAAAATCTGTCCGATGGTGATAGGACATCGAGGGCGAATGGGTTCAGGAGAATTCCTCCCTTAGGAATCTGACGAAGGCTGTAGATGACCTTTGCAAGACCTTTTCTACCGAGCCTCAGGCCCGTGCATTTCGAGGGATCGCAATGCCTAAGGTTGTAGACGAATAGTTTAATCAAAGGGCTCTTGAGGAAGGAAGGGAGCAAAAGCTTAAAGGCTTTCCGCCTTCAATCGAGACCTTAACTTGGGGGGAAGCCAGGCTTATGCGCGTAGCCGATGCCATCGTGGGAGTGCTAGAGTCCTTAGGAGTAAGGTTTATCTTCGGGATTCCTGGCTCCCAGACATGTCCCCTTTACGATGCCCTCTACGATTCTTCTATTAGGCATGTCCTTACGAGGCATGAAGAGGCCGCAGCCTACATGGCCGATGCCTTTGCCAAGGTGACGGGAAAACTTGGCGTATGCGATGGCACGGGAGGACCTGGGGCTACGAACCTCCTGACGGGCATTGCAACAGCCTATACCGATAGCACTCCCGTTTTGGCGATGACAGGGCAACAACCCATTGAAAATCTAGGAAAGGGTGCTTTCCAAGAACTCGATCATCTGGAGCTTTTCAGGCCAATCGTAAAATGGAATGCCCAGATAAGAAGGGCTGAGGAGGCGAAGGTCCTGGTTCTTGAAGCCTTTCAAAGATCCTTATCTGGAAGACCTGGACCCGTTCATTTGGATCTTCCCCTGAATGTCCAGCAGGAGTTCATAGAGGATGTGAAAATCCTCCCAGCGGATGCCTTTAGGATGCCTGAGCCTTCCAAGCCTGAGGATCGTTCCATAGAATCGGCTGCCCTCCTCCTCGCAGGCTCTGAAAAGCCCCTTATGATCCTTGGAGGGGGAGCCCACTACAGCCCCTCTGAAGCCTCGAAGGAGGCCATCGCCTTGGCGGAGTATTTAGCCATGCCCGTCGTAACGACTTTCAATGGTCGAGGAGCCTTCCCCGAGGATCACCCCCTCTCAGCCGGAAGGATGGGAGTCCATGCAAGGGAATATACGGACGCTACTATCGCGGAGGCGGACCTCATCCTTGCTGTCGGTTGCCGCTTTGCGGAATTGAGCACGAGGCACTGGAAAAGTCCTCCCATAGGTGCAAGGCTTATCCATGTTAATCTCGATGCCAAGGAATTGGGAAAATGCTACCATGTTGAGCAGGGAATCGTCGGAGATGCCAAGGAAACCCTGAGGAGGCTCCTAGAAGCCCTTAGAAGCCTATTGCCTCCTAGAAGCCTTGAAGGCAGTCCTTGGGCCCAAGCTCTCCTGAAAAGGAAGAAATCATGGTACGAAAAGAATGGTCCGATCATGGGTTCCGATGCGACTCCCCTGAAGCCCCAAAGGATATGCCATGAAATCCGTAGGTTCTTCGGGAGGTCGACCATATTTACGATGGATGCAGGGAACAACAAGATGTGGGCCTCAACCTTTTTGGAGATCTATGAGCCTCGGACTTGGATCCAGAGTGGAGGCTTTGGTCCCATGGGCTATGCCCTTCCAGCCGCCATCGCCAGCAAGCTAGCAAAACCAGAGGCTGATGTCGTCGCCCTTTGTGGAGATGGGGGCTTTTCCATGACGATGTGCGAGCTATCCACGGCTATACAGCATAATGCACCTGTCATAGTATGCATCCTGAATGATGGGGCCCTTGGAACCATAAGGCATAGGCAGATCTTCAGTTATGGAGGAAGGGTCTTATCGACGAGCCTTCGAAACCCAGACTTTGTGAGGCTCGCAGAATCCTTCGGATGGCATGGCGAAAGGGTTGAAAGGCCAGGGGAAATCTTGGAAGCCCTGAAGAATGCCAAGAAAAGCGTCTCTGAGGGTGTTCCTGCTTTGATCGATTTTCTTATCGATGGAAATGAACCGCTACCACCATAGGATCAATCTCCATGGAACCTTTTTGTCCTAGGTATATCCTCAAAAAAGGAAGTTCGATGGCGGGAGATCGTATTATAGAAGACAGAAGAATTTAATGAATGTAAGGATTACTATTCATTTTCTTTTTTATGAAGCCTCTTTAGCCAAGGCTCCATCAGCCTTTCGATGTTTCCAGAGAGGATCTTTTCCAGGGCTTTTTCGTCAAGCCCTAAACCCATGATCTTCCTCAACTCCACTTTCGGAAAGTTGAAGAAGGGCTCCCTAGTTCCAGAGACATCGGAGGCAAATATGATCCTTTTCGGGCCCACATGCTGAAGAATCCATCTTATGGCTGAGGGCTCTGCCGTCGAAGTGTCAAAATATACTCTAGGATTTGAGAAAAAGGCTTCCATGGATCGATAGCCCCCATTGAGCTTTCCCATATGGGGGATTATTACATCAAGCTCAGGGTTTTGCTCTATGAAGGCGAAGGTTTCCGCAAAACCTTCCTCCATCAAAACGGGCATCTTCAGCTCCTTAACCCTTCTTAGGAAAGCTGAGGACCTAGGATCCTTGTAATCGTACCTGGGTTCATCTGTATGCCTATGCCACTTTATGCCGGCGTAGCGTCCAAGGTCTTCGGGAAGGATGTAATCGTTCCAGACGAAGTAGAAGGGATAGAGGCATAGTTTTTTGGATTTCTCAGCGACCTCAAGGATGTATTTATTGGCTTCAAGCCTGTAGTCAGGCGAATCGATTTTACGGTAAATATCCTCTGGAAAGGCAAAGATTACGGCACCATGGGCACCCGCCTCTGAGAGATCCCTCTCCAAGTCCCCAAGATCATAGTACTTAGTGCGGGGATTTTTTCCGATGTGGATATGGGTGTCTATAATCCTCATTCATAAGCCTCTCTGGCGTATGAGGCTCCCATCATCTTCTGGGATCCTGTCTATTTGGGAATCCCCCCATTCCCTGAAAATAAACCTATAGGGAAAGGAAAGGAAAAGAAAAGAAAAGAAGAGGAATTAAGCTCCGAGGTGATTCCTCGGCGTTTCCTATAGCAAGTCTAATCTAATCTAATTTTAATCAATTATGGCATCGAGAAAAAGAATAGAATAGAATAGAATGGAATAGGAGGAGTGTGAAGGGATAAGAATGTCAAAAACGATGGAGGTCATTCTCATAACTGGAAGGAGCCTTAGCCAAGGAAGGGAAAAGGAAGGGGGGAAGCTCTCCGAAGCCTATAGAAGGGCTGTGGCAATCTGTGAGCTCGATCCGGAGGATCTTGAGGCCTTAGGCATTAAGGAGGGAGAAAACGTAAGGGTTAGGACGGACTTTGGAAGCATTGTTGTGAAACCCATTCCCTCGCCCCAGGCCCCCCATAGGGGCGTTGCCTTCATGCCCTACGGTCCCTGGGCTAGCATGGTCATGAACAGCGAAACCCATGGAACTGGGATGCCAACGCTTAAAGGTTTGCGGGCGACGATAGAGCCGACAAAGGAACCTGTTGCAAGCCTTAAGGAGCTCTATTCGGGAAGGCTAAGGTGATGACTTGAGCCTGTCCAATTGCGTATGCCCCTTCTGTGGCTGTTGCTGCGATGACATAGAGGTCCTTCTCCAAGGAGGAAGGATTGTGGGAGTAAGGAATGCCTGTGCCCTTGGAACCTCCAAGTTCCTAGGCTATAACCATGGCCGCCTTCCTTCTCCTGTCATCAGGGTAGGAGGCGAAGCTCGACCTGTTAGCCTGGAGGAAGCCATAGAGCGGGCTGCCGAAATCCTTTCAAAAGCCAACTATCCGGCTGTCTATGGCTTTGGATCTACAAGTGTTGAAGCCATAACTGCAGCCTTAGAGCTGGCTGAAGGCATTGGAGCCCTCGCGGATAATGTTTCCACCATCTGCCACGGGCCTAGCTTAGAGGCCGTCCAAGACATCGGAGAAGTGACCTGTACCCTGGGTGTCGTCAGGCATAGGGCAGATCTCATCGTTTACTGGGGATCGAATCCTGTCTATTCGCATCCGAGGCATATGATTCGCTATGGGCCAATGGCCGAGGGAAGGTTCAGGAAGGGTCGAGCCGATAGGAAGCTTGTGGTTGTCGATGTAAGGAAGACCCCTACGGCAAGGCTGGCAGACTTTTTCCTTCAGATAAAGCCTGGGACGGATTACGAGGTCCTTTCAGCCTTAAGGGCCTACATAAAGGAAATAGACCTGGAGGTCGAAGAGGTGGGGGGCATACGGATTGAAAGGATCGAAGAGCTTGGGGAGCTTATGATGGGATGCCAATTTGGAGTCCTCTTCTTCGGCCTCGGTTTGACCATGTCCCCTGGAAGACATAGGAATGTTGAGGCAGCCCTTGCCCTTGTAAGGGACCTGAATGCTTGGACGAAGTTCGCGATCGTACCCATGAGGGGGCACTTCAATGTGGAGGGAGCCAATGCAGCCTTCACATGGGAAACGGGCTATCCTTTCGGTGTGGACTTCTCCCATGGATATCCTAGGTACAACCCCGGCGAGACAACCTTCGTGGATGCCCTGAACCGAGGAGAATGCGATGCCGCCCTTATAGTGGCTTCCGATCCCATCTCCCATTTGCCCAAGGACTCCGCTGATAAGCTCATGGAAATCCCTACGGTCGTTTTGGATCCCCATATTACCCCCACAACCTTGGTAGCCCATGTAGCCATTCCCACGGCCCATGTAGGCATAGAAGCCCAGGGAACCGCTTATCGAATGGATGGAGTTCCCTTGGAATTAAAGAAGCTTGTGGATCCCCCTCCAGGTATCCTTACGGATGAGGAAGTCCTTCGAAGGATAGGCAGGGTTGTCCTAGGTGTAAGCCCTTGATGGAAGGAAAAGCAGTTCTCATAAAAAATGGCTACGTCTACGATCCCTTGAACAACATCCATGGGGATCGCATGGACATTGCCATTAAAGATGGAATGATCGTCGAGGATGTAAGGGAGTCTGAAGCCCTTATAATCGATGCAAGGGATATGCTCGTCGTGCCTGGTGGCGTCGACATTCACAGTCACATAGCCGGTTCAAAGGTAAACCTTGGAAGACTCATGAGGCCAGAGGATCATAGGAGGGATTATGAGCCAAGAGCCCCAGGGAAGCGATCGGGGGTTGGCCATACGGTTCCATCGACCTTCGCAACGGGCTACCGATATGCAAGGATGGGCTACACGACGGTCTTTGAACCCGCCTCGCCTCCCCTCAAGCAGAGGCATACGCATCATGAGCTGAACGAAATCCCCATCCTCGACAAGGCTTGCTTCCCCCTCGTGGGGGATAATTGGTTTGTCCTCGATTATCTTTCTAGGGGTGATGTGGAAGGATGCGCCGCCTATATTGCTTGGCTCCTAGAGGCGACGAAGGGTTATGCCCTTAAAATCGTAAACCCGGGAGGGATCGAAGCCTGGGGCTGGGGAAGAAACGTAGCATCCCTCGACGATCAGGTCCCCTACTTCCGAATAACCCCGAGGGAGATCCTCAGGGGGCTATGCCGCGTAAATAGGCTTCTGAGGCTTCCCCATACGATCCATGTCCATGCGAACGGGATTGGGATGCCAGGTAACTACAGGCTTGTCATAGAAACCATGGAAGCCGTCAGGGATCTGGAAGGATGCCATGGAAAGCCCATCATCCACATAACCCACTGCCAGTTCAATTCTTACGGAGGGGAGAGCTGGCTAACCCTTACATCGGAGGCCGAGACCGTTGCGAAGTATGTGAACCGAAATTCTTACGTAACAATAGACCTTGGTCAGCCCATTTTTGCTGATGCCACGACCATGACAGCCGATGGACCCTTCCAGTATAGCCTCCATCTCCTCACGGGAGCCAAGTGGGCGAACGCCGATGTGGAGGCTGAGACAAGCGCAGGTATCGTTCCCATAAGGTTCAGGAAAAGAAACCGTACGAATGCGATCCAATGGGCCATAGGGCTCGAGCTCGCCCTCCTCATAAAGGATCCTTGGAGGGTCTATCTGACGACGGACCATCCGAATGCCGGTCCCTTCACAGCCTACCCGAGGGTTATTGCCTGGCTTATGAGCCGAAGGGCTAGGGAGGCAACCATGAAGGGGCTCCATCCCATGGCCATGAAGCGTTGCATCCTACCAAGCCTAGATAGGGAATACGACTTCAGTGAAATGGTTATCATAACAAGGGCTGGAACGGCAAAGGCTCTGGGCTTGAAGGAAAAGGGGCATCTGGGCATTGGAGCCCATGGGGATGTAGCCATATACCCCCTCAACCCGAAATCCCTGGATCCCAGCAAGGATTACAAGGCCCTTCGGAAGGGGCTAAGAAGGACAGCCTACACAATTAAGGGAGGCATCATCGTAGCGAGGGATGGAACAATAACGGCTCAGCCTATAGGACGAACATACTGGGTAAAGGCTCCGGTTAGGAAGGAGCTTTCGCAGACCGTTCTGAAGGATGTAAGGGCAAGATTTAGGGACTATTATACAATCCAGTTTGAGAACTATGCCCTCGATGATCGCCATCTTGCCCTTTCGGCTCCCATCATAGTAAATCCTGAGGTTTGATAGAATGGGGAATTTATCGATGGGATTCAAGCTAAGGCGGGGAAAAACTCTGAGAAGGAAGGGAAGTGGAGGAGGGGGGAGAGAAGGGGAGGGATAGGCCTTGGACCTGAATTCAAGTTTGAGGATCAAGAAGTTCGTCTTGAAGCCCAAGGATGCCTTTAGGGTCTCTGTAGACGCGGAGGCAATAAGCCCCTCAAGGTTTGAAGGAATGGATAAAAAGGCTGTAGAGGCCCTCGAAGTATGGGAGGGAAATCGAAGGACAAATTTAGGATCCCTCTTCGACATTTCAGAGTCTGAAGTCGAATTAAAGGATGAAGAAATGGCTAAGGAGGATGGGCCCTTCATCGAAATCCTAGGTGATCTATCGAAGGTTAGGCGCCTCGGAAGGGCTATGGCGAAGGGTATAATCCATGTGAAGGGTTCGGGGGGGCTTCGCCTAGGAGAAGCGATGCGGGGAGGAAGGATCCTTGTTGAAGGAAATGTTGGTCCATGGCTTGGAAGTAGAATGCGAGGGGGAAAGATTGAAGTTTTTGGAAATGCAGGGGACAAGGTTGGTTCCCCCCTTCCTGGGGGTAATGAGGGCATGAGGGGAGGCACGATCGTAATCCATGGTGATGCGGGCGATGAGGTTGGTAGCTTTATGATGGGTGGCCTTATCGTGGTCGATGGAAGCGTCGGCCAGTTTGTGGGCTATGGAATGAAAGGGGGCGACATCCTCGTAAGGGGAGGGGCTTCAGGAAGGGCAGGAGCCTCTATGAAGGGTGGGCGTATAATCGTGCTTGGGCATTGTGGGGCCATCCTTCCAAGCTTCAGCATTCAAGAGATCAGAACAACCATAAGGATTGGGGAAGAACGGATGAAGGGCCCCTTCTACTTTTTTCAAGGGGACCTGAACGAGGGAGGCAAGGGAAGGCTCTTCGTATCGAAGGAGGCTAATCCACAGCTCCTAGCCTTCGAAAGGTACTTAGAAGGGCTTGAAGATTTCTAATACCAAACGGAAGAGAAGGGGGTAAAGGATTAAGGGATTAAGGGAGTAAAGGAGGAAGGAGGAGGAACCTTCCGTTCCTTTGCTTGGACTAATGCTCGATTCTATGCCTTCGAACCCCTAGGGACTCTAAGGTCGCAGAGGAGGCAGACCCCGGCCTTCTCCCCCATCGTGAGCCTCCTTTTCGAGCAGTAATATAGGTTCTGGCCGCTGGCTCCTACTACTCCAAGGGGCATCAAGAAGGCGCAGTCAATGGCACCAAGTCCAGCCCTTTGCTTCCTCAGTTCTTCCTCAAGACTTCCAACCTGAGCCTCCAGGGACCGAATCTTGGCCTCCGCTTCTTCAAGCTTCACCTTAAGCTCCATGGCATCCTTCTTCAGGGCTGCAGCCTCGATCCCTACACCAGTCTCCAAAAGGGATATTTCCTCACCCCTGATTTCCAAGAGCCCCAAGCCTTGAAGGATCGATAGAATACTCTGAACCCTCTTCCTCGGTATCCTTTCAGCATCCGTAGCCTCGTAGAGGGCATGGAGGTTCCTGCATACCTTAAGGGCGTTATAGACGGATCTGGACCACTTTATCCAGGTTTCTGGCTTGACCTGGGGCTTAAGGGAATCCTCTGGAACTCCTCCGGACTCGGACATGGCTGAAAACCACAATAAGCCTAATGGGCTTCTTAGATGAATTAAGCTAACGTAGCTATTTTATCCTGTACTTTCATTTATAGTTTCTTAATAAAATACCATAGGCTAGGCTCCAAGCTATGCTATAAAAGGCAGTGGTTGAAGGAAGTAAAGGAAAGGAGGAAGAATTCATCCTTGCCGGCACCGAGTGTGAATAAGGAGGCCCTAACCCTTGTCAAGAGGCTTTTGGAGAAAAGCCTTGAGTATGGATTAAAGATTGAGGAGGCACCCAACGGAGCGACCATCTTGGATGCGGGAATAGAGGCAATGGGTGGCTATCGGGCAGGATCTATTATTACGGAAATATGCCTCGGAGGCTTGGGAAAAGCCTCCTTTACGACCATCCAGTATGGGGATCTAACCCTTCCCTGTACCCTTGTCCAGACGGATCATCCGGCCATCGCAACTCTAGGCTCCCAGTTCGCCGGTTGGAGGATCAAGGTTGGAGAATACTTTGCTATGGGCTCTGGACCTGGAAGGGCCCTTGCTTTGGAACCAAGAAACCTCTACGAAGCCCTAGGCTACAGGGACTCCTCCGATGTCGCCATCCTTGTCCTCGAGACTGAAAGGAAGCCTTCTGAGGATGTTCTGGATTATATAGCCAAAAAGTGCGGCGTAAGTTCCAAGGGGCTCTATGTCATCCTCACACCAACCTCAAGCCTCGCAGGCTCCTTCCAGATCTCTGGAAGAATTGTAGAAACAGGAGTCCACAAAATGGTGCAGCTTGGCTTCGAGCCGAAGAGAATCCTATCGGGCTGGGGATATGCTCCTATAGCTCCCATACATCCAAAGTTTCCAAGGGCCTTGGGAAGAACGAACGATGCTATTCTGTACGGGGGCGTAACGGGTTTCACTGTTGATGCAGAGGATGATGGGGCTTTGAAGGATCTTGTGGAACGAGTCCCTTCCTCGGCTTCAAAGGACTATGGGAGCCCCTTTTACGAAATCTTCAAAGCAGCGGGTTTTGACTTCTATAAGATCGACCCGAACATCTTCGCTCCGGCAGCCATAGCTGTGAATAACGTTCGCACTGGAAGCGTCTATAGGGCTGGAAGGGTTAATGTGGAGATGCTTAAGCGATCTATGGGATTGGGAGGAGGTTACTAGAGCCTTCGTAGCCAGAAGCCTAGATGAAACAAAATCGATGTCGGTGCCGATGTTAATGTCAATGTCAATGTCAATGTCAATGTTAATGCTAATGTTAATGTCGATGTCGATGTCGATACGAATGCCCATGCCAATCTCGTATCCAGGGCTTGGATAAAAGGCATTCAAAGGACGGCAATTCCGTTTCAGAAGCTGAGTAGAAAGAGTCTAATTTAAGATGGCATCCTCTAATCTGGAAATCGTTTTATACATGAGGGCCTTGAATGAAATCTCAAAAGAAAATACTCAACAATAGATGCTGAAAAATGAAACGCTGAACACAGGTATTATAAATAGCTACTTCAAGCTTAATATAAATAATACATCATCAGTTCTTGAGGCTAAAACCAGACGGGGTTAGAAGGAAAATTGGGCGAGGTCGAACTCAGGTATCCTGGCTTCATCCTCTTCGCATCCAGGCTCTTAAGTGTTGTAACAGGTATGCTTTTTGTAATAATCGTGACGAGAAATCTATCCAGCTACGAGTTCGGTGTTTGGGGAAACATGGGAGACTTGCTCGCATATTTCACCCTAGTGGCATACATGATGCCTTTTTGGTCAAAAAGATTCCTTGCAAGGGGATATTCCGAAGCCGCAAAGACTGGAGTCGTTACAAATCTGTTGATTTGCGCGCCTATGCTGGCCTCCTATGCCATATTCCTCCCTTCAATCCTTGCAATCCTTGGAGTTAGGGAAGATTATTTGCTCGCCTATATGCTTATCTCCTTCCAGATTCCAGAGACATACGTAATCTCTGCCTTCGAATCCATTCTGCATATCAAAAGGCCTCAGGGGATGGGCTATGGGCTTCTCGTCTATGAGACCTTTAAGTTGGCAGCCGCCTACGTCCTCGTGTTTCATCTTGGTCTCGGCCTCCTAGGGGCTGTGTATGCTGTCATAATGGCTTATGGAGTCCAGATCCTTTTCTATTTTACCCTCATAAGGGAGTACCTGCTCATGGGTAAAGTTCGATGGAGCTATGTTAGAGAATGGGTTAAGGGCTCCTTTCTCAACCTTTATGAGGCGACAGGCGGTAGGATTTATGCCATACCGTTGATCATGCTGTTCGCCTATGGGGGAGGGGCTGCTAGAGCCTTCTATGGGGCTGCTAGGACTGTGGCTGGTATAATAGGCTACTCGTCCTCCCTTGCCCTAGGACTGTATCCAAGGCTTTTGGTAAAGGCGGATTCGAAGGATGCTTCGACTGTTTTGAACACAGTCCTGATGTTCGCGCTACCCATGGCCGCCGGTGCCATTGCCCTATCCGACTCATACATGGTATTGCTAAACCCAATATACGAGGCTGCGAGGCCTATTCTGATAATCCTTTCCATACAAACGTTATTCCTATCCTTGTCTTCTGTCTTCGATCAGATTGTTCTTGGAGTGGAAGGATTCGATGGGGGGGCACGTATCTCCCTTTTGGATATATCGAAGAGCAGGGCCTTCAAGCTATTTTCCCTCCCCTACGTTTTTTCTGCATTAACGATACCGTCAACCTTTGTAGCGCTCGCTTTTTATGGGGAAAATCCATTGAATTCTGCAATGGCTATAAGTTTTATCTTAGCAGTTTCGGATATAGCCCAATTTTATATTAAATATAAACTTGTGGAGGGATGCCTCAAGCTAGAAATTTCAAATTATTCTATAATAAAGTTTGTTTTTTCCTGCTTAATAATGACGATTATACTCTTGATACTTCCCCATCCAACAACTATTAGAAATGCTTTGGTTATGACGGCCTTTGGAGCTTTAATATACCTTAGTATATTATACGCTATAGATAAAGAGACAAGAAAGCTGGTATTTCAAATACTGAATAAAATAAAATAAAGGCTATTATAAAAATAAAAATATAGCAATTCCATGCTCTGGATTTATCAAGGGTTCCTTTTCTTAATAAGAGTGAGTGAAGCCATAGGGTGTTTGAATTAAGAACTAAATATTCTTTTAACTTTAGAAGTCGCTCTTAATCGTAAAGTTGTTTGTGCCTATGAAACGCATGGAGGCTTTCTCCATAGCTAACAAAATCCCTGATTAAGAGCGAAAAAAAGATGTTCTAGATCGAAATACCTCGCCCGCATCAAAGATACTTTTGTAAAACCCGTTCGATCGCCTGCTTAGGAACGGCTCCTACGATTCGTTCGACAATCTGCCCGTTCTTAGCGATGAGAAGGGTTGGGATGCTCATAATTCCAAGCATGGCAGGGATTCTCCTGTTCTCATCAACATTCAACTTCCCGAAGACAACCCTTCCGGCATATTCCTTGGCTAGGGCATCGATGATGGGACTTAAGATGCGACATGGATAGCACCACTCAGCCCAGCAATCTATGATGACTAAGGGATACTTTCCTATGAAATCTTCGAAGGTCTCATCCGTTACACGGACGGGTTCATTCAAGGCTTTTTCATCTTTTCCCTTCGCATCACTTCTAGGCTTTAAGGACTTAAGGAGTTCCTGGAGCCTTCTCTCCTTAATTTTCTCCAGTTCCAAGTCACGTTCTTCGGAGGATAAACGAAGGTTGGGAAAGGTCTTTCCACGATTTCCCTGAAATCCGTACAATTCTCTCAACTCATGAAAGCTTCCCTAATCCGCCCTAAAAAGATTCTGGAAGAGCCCTAAGAAAGGCTAAAAGCTCTTTTAGGCAAGGAGCTAAAGAAAGGGTTGAGAGAACCCGTAAGCGCTTCAAAGCCTCGTCAAGACTTTTTGGATAGACTAGCGAAAACAGTCTCATCCTTGGCGCCATATTAAGGTTTCATGGACCTTTGAGCTACAAGTTGAGAGGGCCCTTCCCCCTGGGATGTTTCTCGCACGATCGAGGGAGTCCTAGAAAGCTTGGATTCGGTCAAAAACCTAGTACTGAAAGTTTAAATGGTAATTTGATACTGTTGGCTTGATCTTCATCAAGCTCTTTATGGCTTCTATCCTTAGAGGGCCCTTGATGGACTTGCGCGGACTAAATACAATTGCTGTCTCGTTACGAAGGTTTAGGGAGGCGCCTAGTAGAGCGTAAGGCATGTCCAGAGGCTCCTCCAAAGCTGGATACAGCCCATAAGGCCTGGTAGGAGGCATGTAAGGAGGGGAAGCGTGGAAGCCGTGTGGCCCAGAACTGCCAAAAAACTTAAAGGACTTCTTACTCCTTAATTTGTGTAAGGAGCATATTCCTCAGGTTAAAAGGATTCATGGGCCGGTAGCTCAGTCTGGTATGAACGGTGATGCCTCGCATCGCCGGTCTAGGCATCCGGTTCGCAGGGTTCAAGAACCCGAAAGCCCGGAAGGTCGTGGGTTCAAATCCCACCCGGTCCATTAAAAACTGAGCCACTACTCAGGACCCAAGGCTCTTGGAATCTTGTTCTGTGCCCTCTGAAGAGGGAGTATGAATCGATGGACTACAGGGGAAGTTGAAAACGTATTGCCTGAAATTTGCCTTCCATCCATGCTTATGGCTCCGAAGATGTGATGCATGTCCTGGCATGGAAGCCCGTTGCCAGCCCGTACGGCCTGCTCCCTCAATCTCTTGGTCCCATACGCCCTCACGATGCTGTCGTATGAGTAGAGGATTATGGGCTCATGCTCGCAGAGGACGCTCCTCCTATCCATCTTATAAAAAATCCTTGGAAACCATAGCAACCGAAGTGATAGGCCCAAGGAATCTTTGTGAAAGATGGGTAGGTAGGTGCGCAGGTTTTTATTTTGGGCTTTTAAAAACCATTTTGGCGCTCTAAATGGTTGAATGGGATAGAGCCACGGCGGAAGATATAAGGTCCTTGGATAAAAACTTGCCAGTAGTCCTGCCCCTAGGAAGCATAGAAGTGCATGGTCCCCATCTACCTTTAGGCACGGATACAAGAATTATCCATGAGGTAGCCCTCAAAGCATCGGAGATTGAAGAGGCCATTGTCCTGCCACCCCTTGCGTACTGCTATGCGCCAGAGAATAAGCATTTCCCGGGAACCATATCCATATCGGCTGAGATTTTACTGAGGCTCCTAGAGGAAATATGCTCTGAGGTCTCGAGAAATGGTTTTAGAAAACTTATCATTTTGAATGGCCATGGAGGTAATAGGAGAATTCTAAGGCTTCTTTTGCGAGATGCCCTAGACAAGGGCTTGAACATTGCCCTATACGCCGTCACGGAGCCTTGGTCCCTCATTCGCGAGGACATCGAAAAAGTGAGGGAAACGAGTCCCGTAGAGCATGCCTGTGAAATAGAAACAAGCTTCATGCTCTATCTGAATCCAGGGAATGTTAGATTAGGCCGCGTAAAGGGGGAAGCGAGAACTGGTGCTCCCCTGGGAATCGAGGGTCTTGAAACAAACACCGATTGGATAAGCTATGCGCTAGAAGGCTATGTAGGCGATCCAAGAAAAGCCTCAGAATGGAAAGGTAGGAAGCTAATAGAAAAATGGATAGAAAAAACAGCAAGGATCTACAAAATTGTGAAAGAAGATAGAACTGTTTTAGAGACCCTATCACGTTATATGGCCTCTCGGGCTCCTTGAGATTTACTTTTAAATCGTAAATCTTGGAAAAGGGATATCTTCGATAGAAAGAAGGGCATTAAGCCATCAGGGGTCAGAAGTCAAAAGCTTCCGAACCTAGGAAAAAGAGGTTTTTATAGAGCCTTTCAGATTCGGAAACCTTAGCTACTCTTCTTTTGTCTAAGAGGGTCGCTCAATGTCGAAGGAAAAAGAGACCTTCAATGTGCCAAAGGAGAAGAGATTCTCAGAATGGTACAATCGCATCATCAGGGAGGCGGACCTTATAGACGACAGATACAACGTGAAGGGTTTCATCGTCCACAAGCCCTGGTCGATGATAGCCTTCAAGGAAATCTATCGCCTTTATGAGGAGGCCCTAGAGCGCCGTGGACACAAGCCCGTCCTCTTCCCTACTGTGATACCGGAGGAGAACCTTCGAAAGGAGGAGGAACACCTTGAGGGCTTCAGGGCGGAAGTCTTCTGGATAACCCATGCAGCCGATCGGAGGCTTGATAAGAGGCTTGCGCTAAGACCTACCTCAGAAACAGCCTTTTATCAGATGTATGCTCTATGGATCCGAAGCTTTGCGGATCTACCCTTGAAGCTTTACCAATCCTGCACGGTCTTCAGGTATGAGACAAAGGCAACGAAGCCTCTCTTAAGAGGAAGGGAGTTCCTATGGATCGAGGCCCACGATGCCTTTCCAAGCCAAGAGGAGGCTATGAATCAGGTCAAGGAGGATATGGAAATCGCCGAGGAGGTCCTTCATGGCAAGCTTGGAATACCCTTCATCTTCTTCCAACGTCCCCAGTGGGACAAGTTCAAGGGAGCCGTTAACACCTATGCGGCAGACTGTCTCATGCCCGATGGTAACCTAAACCAGATCGCCTCGACCCACTATCTTGGGGAGAACTTTGCAAGGGCCTTTGGCATCCAGTTCCTCGATAGGGATGGTAAGAGGAAGTACGTGCATCAAACTTGCTATGGGCCCGGCATATGGAGGATTATGGCCGCCCTCATATCCATCCATGGGGACGATAATGGACTTATCTTTCCCTTCTCCATTGCACCAGTTCAGGTTGTTATCGTTCCGATTCCTGCTACGGACAATGAAACGAGCGAGAAGGTGAAAGCCCTATGCCTTGAGGTGGCCTCGAGGCTAAAAGAAAACAAACTGAGGGTCGAAGTGGACCTGAGTGAAAAAACGCCAGGAGCCAAATATTACTACTGGGAAATGCGGGGTGTACCTCTAAGAATAGAAATCGGATCCCTTGAAGTTAAGGGAGGCTACATCACCCTCTTCCGCAGGGATACAAGGACGAGGCGCCGTGTACCCTTGGAGCAAATAGAGGCTGAGGTCGAAAAGGAAGGAAAAGCCATCCTCGAAAACCTTAAGGAAAGGGCTGAAAGATGGCTTCTGCAAAGCTTTAGGGAAGCAAAGAACCTCGATGATCTCAAGAAGGCGCTAGAAGATCGCCCCAGCATAGTTAAGGCTCCCTTCTGCTCCATCGACATGGACGGGAAGGCCTGTGCTGAAAGGATTAGGGAGGCTGCTGGAGCCGAAGTCAGGGGAGTTAGATACGGCATCGAGGAAAAACCTGAATCCGACGCCTCCTGTATCGTTTGTGGTAGAAAGGCTAAGGTCTTCGTTTACGTAGCGATGGCATACTAAAACGGATCGTTCCTTAAAGATCCAAGGGCTTGATCGCTTCTCTTTTTGGAAGAAGAAAGGAGAAGGGAAGGGAAAGAAAAGGGAAGAGAAAGAAAAGGAAAGAAAAGGAAAGGAATCGTGGTCTGGCCTAGTCTAGTTTTCTAATAATTTCTTGCCAATCTTAGGAAATTTTCTAGGATCCCCCTTCCATGGGGATGCCCCTCGTCATAAGATTCTGGATGAAACTGAACCCCATAGATGGGCTTACGAATATGTCTAAAGGCCTCGACCTCTATCCTTCCAGACCTAACAAGGACCTCAAAGCCTTCCGGAGGCTTCTCAACCTTCTCTTTATGGGATTCGTATACCTCTATAACCTTAGGAAGGCCTTCAAAAATGGGATCCTCCTTTAAAACCTCCTTGCGATAGAAACCCCTGAAATATTCCCCTGCCGAAACAACCTTTACGTGATAGGCTAAGCCTATGAGCTGATGCCCTCCGCATATGCCTAAAATAGGGCCGTCAAACTCCCTTATCAGCTCGATTTCTTCCTCGAAGCCCCTAAGACCTTCCAAGCTGAAAAGGACGGGGCTGCCGCTTAAAACCAAACAAAGCGGATTTAGGGTGTACAACTTTCGCAAACCCGGGTCTTGATAATGGATCTTCTCGACCTTCAGGCCTGATAGCTTCTCCAAAACCTTTGAAAGTCCCTCAGCCCCACCACCCGGATTGTTATCCACAACTATGATAGGTTTCATGGATTCACCATCCCCAAACCCAAGTCCTTTTTGACGGCTTCATCGTTTAAGCTTTCATGAGGCTTCAACCTTTTTCAAACCTTCCCATAGTCTTTCTGCCCTCTCATAGACTTCTGCCTTTGAGCCGAACATGGCGGGTCCGTATCCCTCGACAACAAAACTTGCCATGGAAGCCCCGATACAAGCGCACCAAGGAGCCTCGCGGCCCTTGAGATACTCAGCCAAAAAGGCTCCTATGAAGGCATCCCCAGCCCCTGTAGGATCAACAACCTTGGAAGGCCAAGATGGAACCATATAGGCCTTCCTATCTTCCCCAAGGATGATGGTTTCCTTGGCACCTCCCGTCACTATTACTATCTTAGGACCCATCGACCTTAGGGCAAGGCAGGCTTTGTAAGGATCCTTCAAGCCTGTAAGCAGGGAAGCCTCTCCCCTTGATGCCTTTAGTATCTTTACTGGCTTCAAAAGCTCAGAATCGATGCATAAGGCTTCTCTGACGAATCCATCCTCTTCGAAGCTACGAAGGTAGCCCTGGGGATCCAACGAGAGGCAGGGGGAAAGATCCGATAGAAGCCTAAAGGTATCCGTAGGGATCTCTTGGGCTACGGGTCCTAGGTGAATTCCGTCAGCCCTCAGGGCCTTCGGTATATCTTGGGGCCCTATGGGCTCACAGAGACCCAAGAGCCTCAGGTTTCGATCCCCATTCCGATAGGTAAGCTCGAAGCTTGTGGTCTGGGCACCCTTTACCCTTTTGAGGCCCGAAAGGTCTATGCCCTTCCTTGCAAGCCAAAGGACATCCTCTTCGGGAAAATCCTCCCCCACCTTCGTAATCACTTTCACTCGGCAGCCCAACCTTCTAGCCGCTATTCCTGCATAGGTTGGAGTCCCCCCGACTGTCCGCTTGTATGGAAAGTTCTGAAGGCGTATGTGATCCAGAACGATATGCCCAACGATGACAAGGCTTGGCATAGTTCCCAAGGGACTCTCCTTCTTTTTTCATATATGCTTTCTCATAGATGAAAAGAAAAGAAAAGAAATGATCGTAAGCTTTGATATGAGCAATCTTTTCATTATTTGCTATTCCAAGTGAGGGAATTCCACATTCGTTGAGGTTCTAGTCCTTTCTTATTCGAGGACTGAGAGGGCTGAGGCTTTACAAGGCTGTTGTAAAAGGCATTAGGGTCGTTGAGGGAGCTATCCCTAGAGCTTTACCTTTTGGTGATACATCTCTCGTTAATGATCTTCTAGCTTGCGAGTAGTAGCATTTGGTTCTCCAAACTACTTCAACTGCATAGGGTCGTTTGAAGGAATTCTTCGATAGGTTATGGAGTATGGGGCGAAGGTTGCTGGTAAGGTGACCGGTAAACCAGTGGCAGCATTTACCTCGGGAGCCGGATCAAGTAACTCTGTCCTCTTAAGTTTAGAAAGGAATGATAGAAGCCTTCAGAATGGAGAAAGCCTGCAACGGAATAGTTTCGAAAGGAACCCCAAATGCCAAAGATTTAGAGACATGCAGAAAACTGGGAGAAGCCCTAGCAAAGGCTGCCATCAATGAAGGAATAGAGGGATCTGAGAAGTAAAAAGAGTTATGAGAAAGAATAGATGCGGAAATAAGAATGTTCCCTTGGGGGAAGGTACAAAGGCACCATGAAAGCCTTGAAAACTCACCTTCTTCTCTGCCTATATTCTCTTCTTCCTGATCGGTAGCCACTACCCCCGTAGGAAGGTCTGAAGCTAGGGTAGCGGGGTGCACCCTCGATTCGCCTCTCGGAAAGGTTATTATCCGTCTTTACTTCAGAGATTGGAGTTTCGGCCATGGAGAAGCTACCATATCGACCAATATTGAGGCGCATAGATCCTCTGAAAATGGAAACATAACCATTCTTGATCGCAATCGTTTCGCCCTCGTTGACCCTTGCTATATCGTCCTCCCAAAGGGTGAGGTATATGCATCCCGTTTCATCACCAACAAGGGCATCCGCAACCCTTCGCCCTCCCATCGTTTCTCTAACAGCCCCTTTGGAAACAATCTTAACGGCTATGTCTATACCTCGAGAGTTGGGACTTAGGTTTTCTACCTTAATGCCCTCAGGGCCCTTTCCCCCTTCCGTTTCCATAAAATAACCTCGAAAGCTTCTAAGCTTGGCCCTTATTAAGGATTTTTTATTCTTGATAGGATGCCGTAACCTTAAGCCTTCCGGATCACATCCCCAACCCTGGATAGCCTTCTGTAGGGCTGTAGGCCTCCAGGCATCAAGACTTTCCATGTCCGAAGGACTTCAGTAATGGCATGCAAAAAAGGAGTATACTTTGCCATCCCTTCTTCGTGCGAAACCCAATCGTGTAAGTCCTAAGGGCATAAAGATATAAAGTGGCTCCCAACTCTAGGAAAACTGATGCTGGTATGCTCATGGATTCTAAGGTTGTGAAGGTCCCAAGCCTTCTCTGGGAAGGCGGTAGGGAATTGGAACTCTTCTTTCCCGATACATGGGATGTACATTCCTGCCCTATGGAAGGCTATGGAGATAGGGCCCTCGGAACCCAAGAGCTTCGGGAAGCCTTCTTGAATCCTATAGCCTCGAAGACGATTAGAAGGCTTGCGGAAGAGCGCCGGGAGGCCGTGATCCTTTTTGACGATCTTACGAGACCAACAAAGGCGAAAGAAATAGTCCCACTGATTCTCGAAGAACTCGCCCTTGGAGGAATAGGAAGGGACCATGTGAGGCTCGTGGCAGCCCTAGGAGCCCATGGTTCCATGAACCGCCTTGACTTCGCTAAAAAATTGGGCGAGGACATCGTAGCTGGCTATCCGATCTACAACCACAATGCCTTTGGGAATCTCGAGGACCTCGGCTTCACAAGCCGCGGGACTCCTGTAAAGATCAATGGAGAAGTCACAGAATGCGACCTGAAGATAGGGGTGGGTCTTGTTGTCCCCCATCCCCAAGCAGGCTTCGGAGGAGGGTCGAAGATCATCCTTCCTGGCATATCATCCCTTGAGACGATCGCCTTCAACCACTGGAAGGTTGGGGGCTATGCCTCGGTATCGAAGGATAAAGGATCGAACCTTCATCCCTCCATAGGTTGGTCCAAGGTTTCCGGCAATGTCATTCGCTTAGATATGGATGAGGCAGCCCGGATGGTAGGCCTCGATGTGAAGGTGGACATTATCGTGAATGGCTTAGGAGAGACGACAGGAATATTCGTCGGCGAATTCCGTGAAGCCTTCAGGAAGGCCGTGGAAAAGGCAAGGAAAGTCTACGGAACAAGAATGCTTCCACAACCCGACATTGTCGTGGCGAACACGTATTTTAAAGCGAATGAGGCAACCCTGGCCCTTTCCTTGGCTGTGGAAAATGTGAGAGAGGGTGGTTCCGTTGTCCTCATAGCCAACGCCCCCGATGGCCAAGTTACGCACTACCTATATGGAAAGTTTGGAAAGAGGAGATGGGGCTATGTGAGACCTCCTCCAACATCCCTAGAAAAGATTGGAAGACTTATCGTTTTTTCTGAATATCCAATTAAGGATCCTTTCCTTCCGATAGCGGAACCGGAGGAGATGATATGGCTCAAACGTTGGGAAGAGGTTCTAGAGGAGCTTAAGAATAGGCATGGGGATCGAGCCAGGGTCGCCGTTTACCCGAACGCTGATGCTCAGAGACCCCTTGAGGAGCTTTCAGGCACGAAATAGACTTTCTCACTCAATTAACTGATTGTTTGCATTTCTATATTTAGCTTGTGTCTATCATCCGCAGTATGCTCTTGATCGGTAGCTTTTCATCCCTAACCTTATGTATGAAGAGGTGCACAGCCCTCTTCCTTATCCATTCTACGGT
>Ga0209225_1001159_pt1 | contig 27117 bp, 31 predicted proteins | sample WasSprMetagenome_FD_184732 | JGI IMG/M metagenome (GOLD analysis project Ga0209225, IMG submission 184732) | Sulfidic aquatic microbial communities from Washburn Spring, Yellowstone National Park, USA - WS (SPAdes) (version 3) | ecosystem: Environmental > Aquatic > Thermal springs > Hot (42-90C)... | reverse complement strand
AGCTCCCTTATTTGCCATAAATACCGAAAACCCTTTTTGTTTATCTCTGCATATAGAATCTTTTCCTTCTCTTAGAGAATCTGCGTCAACTAGAATTAAGGGAGAATTCCCTCCTGAATTTCCTATGGGATTCTTCTATCTCATTAAGGTGCTTCAGGCTGAGCTCTCTCAGTTTTCTGAAGGATTCCTCCCTTCTTACCCGAATGACTTCATTAATAAGATCGTTTAGAAAGCTGCTCCACTCCCTCTCACCTTTAAACTTCTCAAGCCTCTCCTTTATCTCTCTCTTCACGGGTATTGTTGTGTATGTCATCACGTAATTTTTTGTTAATCACTATATAACCATTGCGGAATTGCCATAATGATTGCTTGAATGAGCCTGCAACTCTTGGATATGCAGTAAAGTACTTAGTCAGAAAATAATATATTATTAGCAAAGAGGAAACTCATAAATAATGTAACACAGGAATCTCAGCTGAGGAAAGAGTTTTTGATCACAAGTTCTGAGTTCATAAGATGCACATATAAATAATGGGACACTACTACTTGTGATGAGCGTAGAAGTAAGAGTATACGTGACTCTCAGGGAGAAGCTCGGATGGAAGAGTAAAATGGTGGGCTTGAAAAGAGAAAGGATGAAGTTTTCAGAGCTTCTTGATGAATTGAAAGATCTGAAAAAAGTGCTCGAGGATTTTGGATATGAGAATTTCATGATATTGCTTAACGGGAGGAACATAAGGCTTCTCAACTGGCTGGATACAGAGATCAAGGAAGGTGATTTCATAGACATCTTTCCACCAGCCGGAGGAGGATAACAGGATTTGTTTTCGACTGCTGAAGTAAATAATCTCCACAAGAGTTCTAAAGGCGGAATCATATATCTATTCAGAGTAAATTGCTTCTGCTGTTATTTCTCAGATAGGACAGTAGGAGAGATAGTGGAGATAGGGACAGTGTGCACAGGAGGGCTTATTACCCCAGCAGTCTGCTTCATTGCTCAAGGTGAGACTGCAGTAGTTTTGAAGCGTACAGTCGAGACAAGATGGCATATACGTGAAGAGGAGCCTGAAGAACATCCTAAGGTAAGGACCTCTCCACAGGTCTATCAGCTTGCTATTCCTTATGTTGCCAAGCACTACTTCCCTTATTTTTCTCTTCACACCAAACAGCTTTGTAGACCAATTTCTGGAGTAATAGATGCAGGGAGCCACAGCACCATCACATCTGATGAACAAAGCCCTATTTGACGCAAAGGGACATCTTCTCATTGTAGTAGGCATCAAGCTGGGCTGAACAACTCTTATCCCTGTCTCAAAGTATTTAAGAGCTGCCTTCTCCAGCTCTTTCCGCAGCTTCTCCCTGCACTCAGCAGAATTCATGCATTCAAGCTCCTCATGACCTCCGGGGTAGCTTATGTAGTAACTGAACATTATTTCATGAACACCGAAAGCCCTTGCATACTCCAAGGCCTTGCTTACCTCACCAATGTTAAGCTTGTTTACCGTGAATATCGACTTTATCTCAGGTTTTACGCCTCCATTTTGTAATTTCAGATTCCTAAGTTTCTCAAGTCCCTTGGAAACTGCGGAAAAGTCTCCCATCCTCCTTATCTGGCTGTAAAGCTTTACATCAAATGCATCAATGCTGACAAACACCTCATCTATCTCAAGGCTCACCAGATCCTCCGCTATTTCAAAAAGCCTAGATCCATTTGTGTTTAGCACAACATAAAAGCCATAATCCTTCATCTTCCTCAACATATCCATTATATCCGGATGAACTGTTGGCTCTCCCCATCCGGACAGAATAATCTTTTTCACGCCAGAGTTTGATGCCTCCTCAAGCAAATGAGTGAAAAGATCCAAGTCCATTGTACATCCTCTGAACCCAATTGCTGCATTTCTGAAACAATGTACACAGTTGTAATTGCACTCTGTTGACACCTCTACCACAAGTTCTCTGGGATGAGAGCTTGGATCCAGCTGAATTAACCAATCGCTGAATTTCAACATGTTTTCCATGCGAATCCCTTCTGGGCAATAAATTTATTAGTAAGACCTTTAAAATTTTCGAGGGTGTACCCCATGGCTGTTGGAGGATACATGGGGCAGATCCTTAGAGTGAACTTGACAGAAGGAAAGGTCTCAAAGGAGCCCCTTCCGCCTGAGGATGTCCTAAGGAAGTGGATTGGCGGCAGAGGACTTGGAGTCTACCTGATGTTGAAGGAGGTAAATCCAAAGGTCGATCCACTCAGCCCTGAAAACAAGGCTATAGTGGCCACAGGGCCTCTCACAGGTGTTACAGGGATACCCTCTGCTGGAAGGTGGTGCTCTGTAACAAAAGCACCCCTCACGGGCACGATTCATGATTCCCACAGTGGAGGAAAGGCGGGTCCTGAGCTTAAATTCGCCGGATTTGATGCCGTGATAATAGAGGGAGCATCGGATCATCCTGTCTACCTCTGGATTCATGATGGAAAAGCTGAGCTCAGGGATGCCAAGCATCTCTGGGGAAAGGACACTCACGCGACAACTGACTCAATAAAGGAGGAACTGGCTCCCGCTATAGGAAAGGATGAGGCTAAGGAGATAAAGGTGATAACAATAGGGCCGGCTGGAGAGAACCTTTCGAAAATAGCATGTCTCATAAACGACAAGAGCAGAGCTGCTGGTAGAGGAGGACATGGTGCTGTCTGGGGATCCAAGAAATTCAAAGCTATAGCAATAAGGGGCCATATGGTGCCAAAAGTTGCAAAGGAGGACAAACTTGAGGAGATATCCGAGAAATCCATGGATATAATAAAGAAATCCCCTGTCACATCACAATCACTGCCAAAATATGGAACTGCCGTTCTCATAAACATAATAAATGCTCACGGGGCTCTTCCAACGAGGAACTTCAGAACAGGAGTGTTTCCAACAGCAGAAAAGATAAGCGGAGAGAGGATAGCTGAGGAGATAGTGGACTGGAAGAAGCAGGAGGAGGAAATCTGCTGGGGCTGCCCGATGGGGTGTGCTAGGTACAGCAGAATAGACAAACCTCCATTCACAGGAGAAGGAGGAGGCCCTGAATACGAGACTGACTGGGCCTTCGGAGCTCAGACAGGGACAGATGATCTAGCTGCTATAACAAAGGCGAACTTTCTCTGCAATGAGCTGGGTTTGGACACGATATCAATGGGCCACACAATAGGCACGCTAATGGAGCTTGTTGAGCTCGGGAAAGTTCCTGAGGAGAAGTTAAGAGGATTAAAAGTGACCTGGGGGAACGGTGAAGCATTAGTTGAGCTGACTTGGCGCACTGCCTACAGATCTGGTATAGGGGATGATCTGGCTGAGGGAGCACTAAGGTTGGCAAAGAAGTACAATGCACCAGAGCTTGCAATGGTTGTGAGAGGACAGGAGTTGCCTGCTTATGATCCAAGAGGAGTGCAGGGACATGGACTGGCATATGCAACTAGCAACAGAGGTGGATGCCACCTTAGAGCTTATCTGATAGCTCCCGAGGTCCTTGGAGTTCCGGAGCTTATAGACAGGTTTGCAACTGCAGGAAAGGGAAGATGGGTCAAGAACTTCCAAGATGTTTTTGCAACATTAGACAGCCTAGTGGTATGCAAGTTTGTGACATTTGCCTACTGGACTGATGTGATGGCAGAGCAGCTATCTGTTGTGACCGGATGGGATATATCACCTGCTGAGTTTGAGAAAATAGGAGAGAGAATATACAACGCTGAAAGAGCCTTCAATATAATGTCCTTCGGTGATGGTGAGGAGTATGACACACTGCCAAAGAGATTGTTAGAGGAGCCGATGCCAGAAGGACCTTCAAAGGGATATACTGTTAAGCTGAGCGAGATGCTGCCTGAATACTACAAGGAGAGAGGGTGGATAAGAGGAAGACCCACAAGGGCAAAACTAGAGGAGCTTGACCTGAAGTGGGTCAGTGATATGCTGGAGAAAGAGGGGCTCCTCTACGGTTGATACCCCTTTTTATTTTTTATCATTAGATTTTCTGAGAGATAACAGTTATTGCCTTGCTCGGGCACATCGCTAAACATGCAGGCATCAAGCCCTCGTCTCTAAGAGGTTTGCATAAATCGCATTTAGCAGGAGCTCCTTCTGGACCTATACCCAGCTTAAATACGCGGAAGGGGCATGCATAGACGCAATCCAAGCATTTATTGCACTTTGAGTAGTCTATGTAGATTACTCCATCCTCCCCTCTTATTATCGCATCTTTCTTGCATATCTTCATGCACGGGGCATCACTACAATGAAAGCATGATACCGGTCTTTCAATCCCTATCTTAGTTTTTCTGGATTTCACAAGGGATTTTCCATCATGAACGAAGCTGCATACTCTCTCGCAGGTCTCGCAATCGATGCATTTCGTGTAGTCTATCATCTTCAGCAATTTACCCAGCTTGCCGCACTTCTCAGGATCAACTAAAAGGAACTCGCACATCTCATCTTGCTTCATATCAATCACCCAAGAGCTTACCTGTTGATATAAGCTCGTCTATTGTTCTTGCTGCGAATAAACCATGTTCAACAGCTCTTCCCACTTTAGATGGCCCTGTTGCCACATCCCCTGCGGCAAATATGTTTGTTCCGGGGATTCTGAAGCTTTGATCCACTGTTATGCGTCCATCCTCTCCAACATATTTGGCTAGATCACCTGATAGAGGGTGTGTGGGTCTTTCTCCCACCGCAATCACAATGGTATCTGCCTCCAAGGAGAACTCGCTTCCCGGTATTGGCACCGGTTTTGGCCTGCCTGTTTCATCAGGTTCACCAAGTTTCATCCTCTGGAACCTCACCTCTCTTGCTATATCATCCTCAGCTATTATGCTCACCGGAGCTGCCAGCTCAATCCACTTGACGCCCATTCCTATCAGCCTGTTTATCTCAAATTCTCCGGCAGGAGCCTCTTTTTTAGTTCTTCTGTAGACTAGATAAACCTCCTGAGCACCTCTGAGCAGGCTCTCTTCTGCAGCATCTATGGCACTGAGCCCGCCTCCTATCACAACAACTCTCCCCAGCTTGGGCAGGCTTCCCTCTGCCAAATGCATGTCATGAAGATGTAGGTCTAGAAGAAACCTGAGGGCAGATATAACATTACTGGAGTTTTCTCCGGCTATATTCAGCTTGTATGATCTCCATGTACCCGTTGCTATTAGGACAGCGTTGTATTCATTGCACAGCTCATGCAGATCTTTCCTTGTTTTTGATAACTCATCGCCCTCCTCATAATTCTCCCCGGAGCAGACCTTAACTGAGAGGTTGAACTTCACTCCGAAATTTTCCTCCAGATCCTTCACTCCCTCCTGTATGTTTTCTAGGGGTATCCTATATTTAGGTATGACGAAGGCCATGAGCCCTCCTGCCATCGGCAGCTTATCATATACATCCACTTCATATCCTCTGCATACCAGATATCCTGTGGCTGAGAGACCAGCAGGACCAGCTCCCACTACAGCGATTTTAAAACCTGTCCTGCTTGTTCTTTTATTACAGAGAAATGCATACTTCATTAAACCACCTCTATCCGAAATCATTATCAACGCAAAATCCATGTCTATCTAAAATACCTTTTTATTTAAAATGCAAGAATTCTAATAGAAAATAAAGCTATATTAGCTGCACTATTCATGAAAATTTTCAGTAAAACTAATATACTGAAATTAAATTTAACAGAAATTCTTATTGCTTAAGATCCCTGTTAGCAACGATTTATTTATATTGGATCACCTCAAGAAAAACTCAAAGAAAATTAAAAAGCATTTCGTGATTAAATAATAGATCAGCGAGCGATCGATTTTCTGAGCACGGTCGTCAGCTTCCCTTAATTAGTATAAGGATTTAGATATTGTAATTGGATGAGTTGCGAGATATTAAGTTTCAACTGTCGTGTTGAGGATCTCATTTAGAGATCTGACGGATGAATAATGCCACTTGGAAATAGATGCAAATTTAAACTTTGAGAAGAGTCACCTTTACAACAGGATAGGAATTCCAGCCTTCTTCCACAGAGTGATTTCTGAACATATTCCCCTCTTCTCCCAGAATCCTCATCACTTCCTCTACCGTGATTGAGGAGTGTGCTTTTACAATACTATACATTATTAGACCTGCTGTGATGCTATAGCCGCATTCCCTCAGCTTCTCCTTCAGCAACTTCTTTGGAGCATCCCTCCAGAGATCATATATCAGTGCTTTCTTCCCGAATTTCAACACTCTGTATATCTCGTTTATCACTCTTACCGGGTTCTTCCAGTGGTGAAGGGATCCTGTGCTCACCACTAGGTCAAATGTCTCATTTCCAAAAGACATCCTATTTGCATCCTCCAGTAGAAACCTTACGTTTCTTGCTCCTGCCCTTTCAGCATTCCTTCTAGCTATTTTTATCATATCCTTGGAGATATCCACTCCAATAACCTCAGATTCGGGGATCATTCTGGATATTTGGAGAGGAAGATATCCCGGTCCAGTGCCCACATCAAGTATCCTCCCTCTTTCAACCTCTCTAGTTACATCAAGAGCTACATCTCTGTAGAATGTCTGCATTATCCTGCTTCTGGCGAAGAAGGAGTAGGATCTAGTTCCAGGAAAGGGTATCCCTTCTGGAAGAATTCTCTCTAATGCTTCCACAGATCAATGAACTTTTGAAGCTTTTAAGACTTCCGGACTCTTTACTAAATTGTTTAATTATCATCTCCAAAAGTAAATTCTCTACGAAGCATTCTCTAAGCTTCTCCGAGAATTAGAAAAAGGCAGTACAAGTCTGTGTCTCCAGACGAAATTCAAGATAACCATTAACATTAAATAAAAAATATGAAAAAGTTTAATTTAGTTAACTGCAGTAAGCTTCATGACTTAAGCTGCTCAACAAGCCCCTTTACCTCATCTGAGAGCAGATCATACACTTCTTTTGCCCTGTCAAGCCACACCGGAGCCTCCTTCTTCAGCTGGTCCGGATTTGCTGAAATAGCCTTTAGAACAGCTGATACCACCTCAGCTCCCATGCTGAACAGCTTCTCCCTCATCAACCAAGCCTTGTCAAAATCCTTCATGGCTTCATCGTATTTATTTAGGTTTAGAAATGCTATTCCTCTGTTGTAGTAAGCTCTTGCTAGATCTGGCTCGAGCTCTATCGCCTTGCTTAAGGCTTCCACAGCGTCCTCATACTTCCTGTAGTTTATGAAAGTCACACCTCTGTTGTAATAAACCTCAGCAGACTCCCCTCCCATGACCTCACCTCGCTAACTTGGAAAAGAATAACATAAAGGTGAGCATGGAAAAATGGAAAAACTAGAAGAAGGTCGGATGAAAGGTGATATATACATGATCTTGTTAATTTTCTAAGTGCCTGTCAGTTAATTTTATAAGAAAAATCAATATCTTACTTCTATGGCTAAGAAGAGCTCTGCATATTTAAGAGGTCACCGAAAACGGCATTAGAAGGAGGATTGGATGATCTTCAGAGGGTGAAGCATGGAACCCTTAGTAAGGATGGTGGGCATAAGAAAGACTTTCCCGGGAATTGTGGCAAATGATAATGTTGATTTCGAGTTAATGCCAGGGGAAATTCATGCACTTCTTGGGGAGAATGGGGCAGGAAAGACTACTCTGATGAACATACTCTATGGAATATATAGGCCTGATTCAGGCAGAATTTACGTCAAAGGCAAAGAGGTTTCTATAAACAGCCCGGCTGATGCTATAAAACTTGGAATCGGGATGGTCCACCAGAACTTTCTCCTGATAGACAGTTTTACCGTTGCCGAGAATGTAGCTCTTGGATTTGCTAAAAAGCAGATAAGGCCTGATATAGAGGTGAAAAGGAGAATAATAGAACTTGGAGAGAGATATGGCCTAAAAGTTGATCCAGATGCCTATGTATGGCAGCTATCAGCGGGAGAGAAGCAGAGAGTGGAGATAATAAAGGCTTTGTACAGGGAGAGCGATGTGCTTATACTTGACGAGCCCACGTCTGTTCTCACGCCAATAGAGGTAAATGAACTTTTTTCCACGCTAAAAAAGCTAAAATCTGAGGGAAAGGGGATAGTTTTCATAACACACAAGCTAGAGGAAGTGTTTCAGGTAGCTGACAGGGTAACTGTCATGAGGAAGGGAAGAGTTGTCGGAGTTAAGAGAAGAGATGAGACAAGCAAAGAGGAGCTGGCAAGGATGATGGTCGGCAGGGAGATATTATTCAGAGTGGAGAAGAAGGAGGGGGAGAAGGGGCCTGTGATCCTCGAGGTTGTTGATTTAAAGGCATTGAACGACAAAGGTGTTCTGGCATTAAAGGGTGTTAGCTTCAAGGTTCATAGTGGGGAGATATTTGGGATAGCTGGAGTAGCTGGAAATGGACAGAGAGAGCTAATTGAGGTGATAACAGGGCTTAGGAAGGCAATTTCAGGAAAGGTGTTGATAAATGGAATAGACATGACAAACAGATCCCCTAGAGAGATAGGGCTTCTGGGAACTGCACACATACCAGAGGAGAGGGTTAAGATGGGTATAATGCCCGGAATGGATCTAGCTGAGAACCTGATTTTGAAAAAATATTTCCTTCCTCCCTTCTGCAGAAAAGGAATTCTCGATTTAAAGAGCATAAGATCTAATGCAGAGAAGCTGAAAACGGAATATGACATAGTAGCTCCAAGCATAAGGGTAAAGGCAAAGTTCCTTTCAGGAGGCAATATACAGAGACTTATACTGGCAAGAGAGCTATCATCAGATCCAAAGCTTGTGATAGCGGCGCATCCCACATATGGGTTGGATGTGGGAGCTACTGAATACATAAGGAGAAAGCTTGTAGAGGAGAGGGACAAGGGTGCTGCTGTGCTCCTCGTATCAGAGGATCTTGAGGAGATTCTCTCACTAAGCGATACGATAGCTGTCATGTATCAGGGAGAGATAATGGGAATTGGAAGACCAGATGAGTTCAGCATGGAGGAGATAGGCCTTATGATGGCTGGATCAAGGAGGATGAAGGTGATCTCATGAGGATAGCCTTTGTGAAGAGGGAGAAAGCTGGCTTTAGAAGGATGATAGCTGTGAGAACAACAGCAATGCTTCTTGCTCTAGCCTCTGTCGGCATGATATTCTGGTTTTACGGAGCAGATCCAGTTGAAGTATACAGGGAGATATTTCTGGGTGCTTTTGGGACTAAAACAGGAGTTTCTGAGGTAATAGTGAAGCTTATACCCCTGCTTTTATGTGGAGTAGGTCTTTCCCTTGTTTTCAAAGGCCAGATATGGAATATAGGAGCTGAGGGACAGCTGATACTGGGGGCAATAGCCGCCACTGGAGTGGGTTTATGGGTTCCATTGCCAAGCTATCTTGTTATTCCGGCTATGTTTCTATCCGGATTTCTAGCAGGAGCCCTCTGGGCCCTAATACCAGCTGTTTTGAGGGCAAAAATGAATGTGAATGAGGTTATAACAACCCTTCTTATGAATTATGTTGCAATAAGGCTTCTTTACTACCTAGTTTATGGACCTTGGAGAGCGAAAGAGCAGTGGGGAAACATGACATGGTCCGGTTTCGCTCAGACAGCAATACTTCCTGATCATGCCACCCTTCAGACAATTCCAGGCACAAGAATACACTACATTACGCTTATAATAGCTCTTACCAGCCTAATTTTTGTTTATCTGCTGATGAACAGGACCTCATTCGGCTACGAGCTCAAGGTAGTTGGGGACAACTTGATGGCAGCAAGATTTGCCGGGATAAACATATCGAGAGTTATATTAATATCTATGATTATAAGCGGTGGACTTGCCGGCATAGCGGGAGTTGGGGAGATAGCTGGAATACAGCACAGGCTCAGGCCAGGATTCTCAGTGGGTTATGGATATACAGCAATAATAATAGCGTGGCTTGGAGGCCTCAATCCCCTAGCTGTTCTAGTATCGACTGTTTTCTTCAGCGGGATACTTGTAGGCGGAAGCTACATACAGATATCATTTGGTATGCCTGTTGGAGTGATAAACATGTTCAACGGGATAATTCTCTTGTTCCTTCTGGCGTCGGAAGTATTCCTAAATTACAGCATAAAGTTGAGGAGGTGATTTGATGAATATGACATTTTACGAAAGTATAATATCAACAATACTTGTTTCGGGAACTCCCCTGCTCTATTCTACTCTCGGGGAGATATATGCAGAGAGATCTGGTGTGATGAACCTTGGCGTGGAGGGAATGATGATAATGGGAGCTGTAACTGCATTTATTGTTGGAAAGATAACCGGAAATCTCCTTTTAGCAGTTCTGACAGCAATTTTGGTGGGGATAGCTCTCTCATTAATTCATGCTTTTGTATCCATAACAATGAGAGGAAATCAGACAGTTTCAGGCCTTGCCTTGACGATGTTTGGACTTGGATTGAGCAGCGTCATCGGGATAAAATATGTGGGATCTCCAGGGATAAGCTTCAATCCGATAAGGATACCGTTTTTGAGCCAGATACCCCTGCTTGGTCCTTTATTCAGAATGGATGCACTTTTCTACCTCTCTATAATATTAGCTGTAGTGATGTGGTACATCCTTTTCAGGACAAAAATAGGCATAAGAATAAGGGCTTGCGGTGAGAATCCAGCTGTTGCTGATGCTCTTGGAGTAAATGTAAGCCTAATAAGGTATGCTTGCACAGCAATCGGAGGAGGACTTGCAGGACTTGGAGGTGCATATTTGACCACAGTTTCAGCCCCATTCTGGGGCGATGTTATGACTACGGCCGGAAGAGGATGGATAGCAATAGCCCTGGTGATATTCTCCTTCTGGAGCCCTCTAAGGGCAATAGTGGGAGCATATCTTTTCGGTGGGATAGAGGCAATCCAGTTCAATTTGCAGGCATACGGAATACCGACTGATATACTTGGCATGATGCCTTATATAGCAACAATAGTCGTTATGATCTTCTCGATGAGTGGAATGAAAAGGAGATTCGGTGCACCTGCCGCACTAGGAGTTCCGTTTGTGAGAGAGGAGAGGTAAAAATAGTAAGCCGATGAGTTGTCAGCAGAGAACTATATACACGAACAAGTAAAATTTACACCAACAGTTAAGCAAGGTTTATCTTATCCTCTACAATAAATTGCAGGGGATACCCCATGAAGACAAGTATTTGGATAGTGGTTCTAGTTGTTGCGGCCATTCTGGCAGGCATAGTAGGGTATTATGCAAAGATCTGTCCTCCAACTTCTTGTCCTCCGTGCCCTCCAGCACCAACATGCCCTCCCCCGCCTCAATGGGGAAAGAACCTTACAGCAGGCTTCATCTATATAGGACCGATAGGTGACTATGGATGGACTCACGCTCACGACCAGGGAAGAAAGTATGTCGAGAAAGAATTTCCATGGCTAAAGACGATGTATGCTGAGTCCGTTGCTGAAGCTGACGCGGCAAAATATATAGAGGATATGCTTGCAAAGGGAGCAGATGTGATATTCACAACAAGCTTCGGTTACATGGACCCAACTTTAGAGGAGGCGAAGAAGCATCCAGACAAGATATTCTTCCACTGTTCAGGTTACAAGAGAGCTGCAAACATGGGAACATACTTCGCTGAGTTCTACCAGCTGTACTATCTTAATGGACTTATGGCTGGAGCCTTGACGAAGACGAACAAGGTAGGATATGTTGCAGCCTTCACAATACCCGAGGTTGTCAGACACATAAATGCGTTTGCAATAGGAGTAAAGGAAGTCAATCCCAACGCTAAGGTATATGTGAGGGAAATTCACGCTTGGTATGATCCTACAAGAGCAAGGGAGGCTGCAGAAGCACTTATAGCCGAGGGAGTTGATGTCTTAGCATTCACAGAGGACTCGCCGACAGTTGTTCAGGTAGCGGAGGAGCATTACAAGAAGGGACAGCCCATTTATGCCTTCGGTCACTACAGCCCGATGAAGGCATACGGGCCAGATGTGTGCGTGAGCGGGCAGATAGTACACTGGGAGAAGATATACGAAGATATATTGGCTAAGATATACCTAGGCATATACACAAACACAAACCTCCAGAATGTGGATTACTGGTGGATGCTACGCGAGGGAGCAGTCGAGCTTGGATGCTCACCAGGAGAACCGATAAACCCAGCTATAGCGGATAAACTTAAGGCTGTGAAAGTTAAGGAGAAGATAACGGGGAAGGAGATGTCTGTGTACGATCTGGTTATGCTGAGACTTGCTCAGATGAGCGAAGAAGTTCCAACATTTGATCCGTTCACAGGCCCGCTTTACGACAACAAGGGCAACCTGATGGCGGCTTCTGGCGAGAGACTTGGACATGATGCCCTGTGGAATATGCAGTGGTGGATGGATAACGTTATACCTCCGCCTGCTGGCTGACCTTTTTCCTCTTTTCTTTTTTATATAAAAGCAATAGTTATAGCGGGGGCTAAATTTAGAAGAGATCATTTAATAATATTTCACACTTTCCCCTTTCTGCACATAACGCATACCCAAGGATGATTTCCCACGAGAAATCTGGTTACTCCATCGATATCAATGAAAAGATCTGAAAAGGCATTTCTGAGGTCACTAGGTATATCATAAAGCTCATACCACATGCATACCCCTCTTTTGTTGTCATACTTTCTACAGGAGTCCCTTATTCTTTCCCCTAGGATATCCGCAACTATGTGCATTGCCTCAGCTATGCCCGCTTCTGCTGGAATTTCAACCTGTTTTTTGCTAAAATCTTCTTTCTCAGGTTTTATTGGTCTTTGTGCTGGGATATAAGGTTTCATATTCTCTTTCTCAACAGAATCCATAAGGTATTTTAAAACTTCATCTAAAGAAACAGGTTTTCCTGTTTTCCTTGTAAGTTCCTCCTGAAGTTTTCTAAGCCTGTTAAGGACATCCTCCTGAATAACTATGCCCTTCTTGGACATCCAGTAGAAACTGCTTAATGCAGAATAAAAACATATATGAAGGTGATATCCGGGCCGCAGATGAAAAAGCTTTACAGTAAAAAGAGCAGTATGACCAGGGAGATGAGAAACATGCCAATGAAATGAAAGGGAAATTTGTAAGCGCAGAACAAATAGAATAGATTTCGTTGGTTATAAATAGATGAAAACTCTGAATTTATATTTTGGATCATAGGATCCTCCTCTCCTCCTGCTCCTTCATGTACTCCTGAGGGGACTGAGGCTTGTCGTGCGTCAGGTTAAACCAGCCGGAGTTTGAGTGGGAGAAGAACACCCTGCTGCACACAAATCCCTTGTACAGAAGAAAGGTCCCCAGTGCACCTGCTTGTATTTTGAAATCGCTGGGGAGCTCGTCTATTTTGATCAACTTCCCCTTGAACTGCTCAAACTCCTGTTTAATTTCATCAGGAGAATTTAAGACATCAAGAAGGAGGACATAAAAATCAGCCAGCCTCTTCTTTGGCTCGATCAGCCAGCTTCTGATGGTCCTATATTTTGTGTTCTCCCAACTATATTTCTCCATCTTATACTCCTTATCCAGCAGAACTCCTCTTATATAGTCTATTAATTTAAATAATGAGGACGCATCTACATAACAGCTCGTGGTCTTGTCCCTGTGCTCCTCAACCCATAGTAGGCCTTCTTGAACGGAGGAGAAGAGTATAGCAAAACCCTTCCAGTCACATACCCTTATTATAGCGCTTATCAGGGAACCTGCTTTTTCCACCTCCTCATCTGATAGCTTCCTGTCAACAGGAGCTAGGTAATCGACCAGAGGCATCATTAATCCCTACAATCAAACCGTAGAAATTCGAGCAAAACTGGGAATCTAATCCACCTGCAGAGTGAACAAGGTTTGACGGGCAGAATCTGTCAACTACATATTATATATTTATCATTTTGTATTTGAGTAAATTATGCATTAACTTTTTCCCCTCTTAGCGCACAGCTAGTTATGCAGATAGAGGGAAGCAAGGCTATTGTTACAGGAGGGGGAAGAGGAATAGGAAGAGCCATATCAATTGCTCTAGCGGAAAAAGGAGCTGATGTTATGGTAAACTACGTATCGGACGAGAGATCGGCTGAGGAAACAGCGTCAGCAATAAGGAGGATGGGGAGAAAAGCTGTAGCAGTCAGGGCAGATATATCAAAGTACAGCGATTGTATAAAGCTATTCGAACAGGCTCTCCTGAACTTCGGCTCAGTGGATATACTGGTAAACAATGCAGGAGTCCTTCCTAAGTATTATAAAATAGAGGAGATAACGGAGGAGGAGTGGAACAGGATAATAGGTGTCAACTTGACGGGCACATTCTTCATGTGCAAACTGGTGGCAAAGCACATGATGGGAAGAAGAAGGGGGAAGATAGTGAACATATCCTCGATAGCTGGAAAGGAAGGAGGAACTGTTGGCGTAGCTTATGCAGCATCAAAGGCTGGAGTTATAGGACTTACAAGGGCCTTGGCAAGAGAGCTAGCTCCATTCAACATAACTGTTAATGCTGTTGCCCCTGGACCTGTGGATACATCCGCTCTCTCGGATGAGGTGAAGAGGAGAGGAATAGAGCTCTCCCCTCAGGGAAGAATAGCAAGGCCTGAGGAAATAGCTCATGCTGTCATATTCCTGATAGAAAATGACCATGTAAATGGAGAGGTGATAAACATAAACGGAGGTAGATACATGGATTGAGTTGCAGAAGCAGATCGGTTGCAACAGCCGGAATAATGGCCTCTCTTTCCATAGCTATGAGGCTCATGAAGCATCTGGTAATAGGAGCAACTCAGGTGATAAACTTCCCCTTCATGTTCACCCTGATAGCATCAGCTGAATCCCCATGTGCAGGCCTCCTAGCCGGGATTATGAGCTATGCTGTATCGGATATCTTCTTCGGAATAGGTCCATGGACAGCTGTTAACTCAGCTCTTTGTGGCCTCATAGGCTTTCTATGGGGGTATATGAAGAGCAACAATCCCAATTTTTTGTTCTCTCTCTCCCTGATATCAGAGTTTCTGTTCGATGTGGCGAATTCATCAATACTCTACATGCTCCTAGGCCTTAAGCCGATGGAGGCCATCATCACAGGGGTAATAGGGCTATTTCTCCCTGTTATGGGAGGAACCATGGTGGCAATTGGCCCGATAACCGAGATAAGCACCTCCCTCGGCGTTGCGATGATAAGGCCAAAAATCCGCAGAATTATTAATTCATAAGAATAACATCACGACAAAGTAAGAATTATAAGTTGAACATTGTCAATTACTCATGCCCACAACCATCACTGTGAGCAGGGAGACAAAGGAGCTTCTAGCCAAGCTAAAAGGAGATAAAACTTGGGATAAATTTTTATTTGAACTTGCAGAGAATTATAGAAGGGAAAGAACTAAAAAGGCATTAGAAGAGCTGAGAAAAATAGAATTTGACTCTTCCTATGAGGAGGTGAGGTTAAAATTAAGGCTAGGGGAATCCTAATAGATACAAGTGTTTTGATTGATATAGACAGAGGAAAGGAGGATCTACCGGATCTTCCGTGCTATATCTCCATAGTAACTTTATATGAGTTCATCAGGGGAAAAGCTGATCCGATAAAGGCAAAAGCTCTAGCAGAGGATATATTTGGGGTGATACCACTGGACAATAAGGTGATAGAAGAGGCCTCCATCATCTGGAGAAAGCTCAGGAGCAAAGGAGAACTTATAGATGAGAGAGATCTTCTGATAGGAGCTACCTCTATCTCAAGGATGCTTCCCCTCTGGACCAGAAATAAAAAACACTTCTCAAAGCTGGAAGAGCATGGCTTGACGCTTTGGAGGTAGAGGTGCTCAGTTGCCGGATATATTCATGGGGATAGATCTGGCTGCTTATGAAAGAAGACCTTCCGGGATCTGCATAATTGAGGAAAAACTCGCATCAACAACAAGGCTTTACAGAGATGAGGAAATAGTGGAGTTTGCAATAAGGAGAAAGCCGTCTATCATAGCAATAGATGCCCCGCTGACATCCCAGCCAAAGCTCAGGAAATGTGATCTTGATCTGATAAAATTGGGCTTCAGGGTTTTTCCTCCCAATTTCAGCCACATGAGAATGCTATCTTTAAGGGCTTTCTCCCTTAAGAAAAAGCTCCACAACTTCGAGGTAATAGAGACATTTCCTACAGCCATATACAGAATAATGGGAATTAAGAGACCGAGGAGAAAGAGGGAGATGCCAGAAGCTGTCAAAGCTCTGGAGGTTGTGACTGGCATATCCTTCAGAAAGATTCCTGAAAGCATTGATGAAATTGACTCCTTTGTCTGCGCTGTAGTTGCAATGAGAAAGAAAGAGGGAAGAGCTGTTTCATATGGGAATAGCTCAGGGGTTATATATCTTCCGATATCAGAGTAGACCTGAGAATTCTTTTTCTTAGCTCATTTGAGTGGCCTTGGAAAGCTCAATTCAAGTTCATGATTCCTCTCCATTAGAAGTTCCTAGTAATTATGTGCAAAAAATTTTTAAGTAAGTTCTTTAATGTATTATGCTGTGAGAAAGCTTCTGAGTAGGATATTGAAAGTTCTGGCAATAATTTTGGTGCTTTTTATCCTATATGCAGTATCTACTGAGGGGAACATTTTCTTCTTGCATTAAGGTTGTAACAAGTGATGTAGAAAATGCAATAATTGGAATAAAAATTCATTCTAGATGGCTAATTCTTTACTACAAACAGCTCCTAATAATGTAAATATTGCCTGAAACAAAAGAGAAATCTGAAAGAGGAAGTCATAAAGCAACATTGAGTTTTGTGCAGTGGCTGTAATGCAGAAAAATGAAGAGGATTATCATGAAAACTAACTGGATCGTGAATTTTCATTTACCACCCTCCAAGAAGCAGCTTTGAGTATGCCCATTATCGCTCTTCCTATTCCGGGCTCATTGAAGGGCTCAGCAAGCACTACCTCTGGGTTCAGATCTCTTAGGATCCTGAACACCCTATATATGCTCTTGGCAACCGTGTGAAGATTGTCCCTTCTTCCCAGTATTACAGGCACTTTGTACAGGTGAGCTCCATCCTCCGTCGTTATAACAGGTTTATTTCCTGCTACTTTTGATATCTCCTCTCTTGCCCTTTTCAGATCCATATCGTAGAGTATCAACTTGAAGCCTAGATCTATCTTCTTTCCCCTTTCCTCAACTATGAAATCAAGACCTGTTTTTCTCAGCTCATCAACGGGTATTATGCCCTCCCTTGTCACTCTTGCAGGTGATATGGTCAGATCGACTATTGTAGATTCTATGCCGAAATAGGAATCTCCACAGTCCAGCAGCAGATCTATAAGCCCATTAAGCTCGGATATCACATCGCTGGCAGATATTGGACTTATTCTTCCCGATATATTCGCACTAGGCCCTGTTATCGGAGAATCCAGCTCTTTCATTATCGCAATTGGTACTGGATGTCCCGGAACCCTCACTGCGACAAAGGGCCATTTTCCAGTGAGCTCGTTGAAAACCCCTTCCCTTTTCTTCAGAACAATTGTGAGAGGACCTGGCCAAAACTCCTCAACAAGCTTCCAGAAGATCTCAGGCGGATCAAGAGCTACCCTCTCCAGATGATCAACAGATGGGATAAGCACTATTAGAGGGTTGCTTGGATCCCTTCTCTTCACTGAGAAGACCCTTTCAACAGCTTTCCTGTTGAATACATCTGCCCCAAGCCCATAAACAGTCTCAGTAGGAAACGAGACTATTCCACCTTCTTTTATCACTTCAGCAGCCTCTTTCACTCCCATATTGCAGTCCTTGAGGATTCTCATCAGAAAAATGAGGAGAAACTTATTTAAAAACTATTCAAGGATTATCTCAGCTTTTCTCATTACTCCTATCCTTCATAGAATTTCGAGCTACGCCAAGATGACTCTCGCGATTTCAGGGGAGACTCCATTATTGAATGGTTACCATAATTATGAAGAGCTTTAAAAGTCTTATTTTAATATAAACTTTATGTATATAATAAGCTAGCTTATTTATTCCCTTTTAATATACTTTAAAGCAACTCATTTACTCTCGGAATGGAGAAATTTATCTAGTTAAGGGATTGTTTTAATGAGATAGTTATGATCGACGAGGATTTCTTTTGGTTTGTCAGCAGTTCCGAGGAGCTCAAGAGGTACAAAGGTATGCACATAGCTGTATGGAATAAACAGATAATAGGTTATGGTAGAACTGCTACTGAAGCCTATAACATGGCCAAGAAGAATGTTCCTGAATCTCAACCAGCTCTAGCATATATTCCAAGGGATGAAGCGATGATACTATGAGAGAGGAGTTCTTTCCCTATAGAAGTTTAACGCATGAGGTTTTCGGGGCAATAAGGTTGGAGACGGCAGGAAAAGAGGGAGGACACACAATTTAAGAAAATTTATTTCATTTTAATAAATTTACAGAACAGTTCATATGCTCTCTTTGGATCCTCGAGTGCCTTTTTCCTCAAATCCTCCACTATATACTCTATATTCCCACCTCTAGCTGCTTCTATAACTTTTTTCATGGTGAGAAAAAGATAATCAACAGCAGAATCAAGCTCCTTGTTTCCAATAATCTCCTTCAAGAGCTCAACCTTCTCCCCAGCGATATAGCTTGAGTACCTGAGGAAATACAGCAGAGATGTTCCCCCATGTGCCATCTCCTCCTCTCCTGTCATGAGAAGAAGGGAGATAGCGAATAGATAGGGAATTCCTATCGTTCTGGCTATCATTTTATCATGAAGCTCAAAGAAGCTCATTTTCACCCTGAAACCAGCTAGAAGAAGTATCCTCAATAGATCGGAGCAATCCCCCTTCACTTTTATCAGAAGCACCTTTTTCTCACCGTTGCCGCAAGGACCAAACATTGGATGTATGCTGCAGGATCTACCCCTTACTGATTCAAGAGCTTCCTTGAGGCCCGATTTCACAGTGGATATGTCGAATATTATCGAGTCTTTTTGCATCATGCTTCCAGCTCTTTTTATCACATCAACAGCAGCTGATGCCGGAGTTGAGACCATTATCATGTCCGATTTTTCCGCAAGCTCCTCCAGTTCCACCTTCTGAAATTCATTAGATGAGACATTCGGATCCCAGTAAGCTATATCGACAAATGGGCTTAGCTCCTCCGCCATGAACCTTCCCATTCTCCCAAACCCTATTATTCCCAGCTTTTTCCTCTCCTGTACCGATTTAGACATGGTTACTATCTCCTTGAACACATTTGAGAAGATACCAGCCCTTTCCAGCACCTCAGCTTCCCTTCTTTCATCATAAATGGGAATTCCTTTCTCCCTCTTCATTCTGCCTATCTCAGCTGATATCCTCATCCTCTTCCTCAGGAGCTCCAATATCCTCTCATCTATGAGATCTATCTCCTTTCTGAGCTTCTCGATATCCACATCCAAGATGCCCACCTCATCAAGTGATCTGCAAGCACAATGGAGACAACAGCCTCCAAAACCGGGATTGCCCTGGGGACTATGCATGCATCAAACCTTCCCTCAGCTCTCAGAACTGTCTCCTTCATGCTCCTCAGATCAACGCTTTTCTGAGGCTTAAATATGGAGGGGGTTGGTCTGAATGCCACCCTTATCCTTATCGGCATTCCATTGCTTATTCCCCCATTTATTCCGCCTGAATTATTCTTCTCCGTCTCCACTCTTCCATTCCTAAGGACAAATGGATCATTTGCCTCACTTCCCCTCATCGATGAGAACCTGAAGCCTGCCCCAAACTCCACTCCCTTAACGCCGGGTATCATGAATATCGCTTTTGCTATATCGCCATCCAGCGTGTCTATAGGAGGATCCCCGAGGCCCACTGGAACACCAATGGCTATTACCTCGGCCTCTCCTCCGATGCTGTCTCCTTCCTCCTTAGCCCTTCTTATCTCCTCCACCATCCTCTCTGATACCTTGCTATCAGCACACCTTACAGGGCTCTCATATGCCTTCCTTATCTCATCTATGCTAAGCTCCCTGTTCACAGCTTCTTTTCCTATTCTAGTGACATGAGCCATCACGTATATGCCGAATTCTCTTAAAAGTGATTCAGCAACAGCTCCTGCTGCCACTATCCCCGCTGTTATTCTCCCTGAGAAGATTCCACCTCCTCTGTAGTCGTTGAATCCCAAGTACTTAACTGAGGCAACATAATCGGCATGGCTTGGCCTTGGAACAACTCTGAAGAGCTCATAACCACTGGAATCCACGTTCTTATTCCTTATGAAAATTGTTATGGGCGCTCCAGTTGACCTTCCATTGAAAACCCCTGATAAGATCTCGGGCTCGTCCTCCTCCCTCCTTGATGTGAAAAGATCATTACTGGGATGTCTAAGCCTAAGTTTCTCCCTCAGAAAATCCTCAGATACAGGAATTCCTGGAGGGCATCCCTCTATTAAAGCACCTATCCCCTTTCCATGGCTTTCCCCGAACACAGAAACCCTGAACATCAGGCCAAGCATCTTACATCAGCTCCCAGAGAGGAAAGATCCTCGATGAACCCGGGATATGAGTCGACATATCTGCCCCCCTCCACTCTTGATACGCCTTCAGCTGCAAGACCCAGCACCACCATCGCCATCTCAACTCTGTGATCTCCAAATGACCTGAACATCCCTCCTCTGGGCATCCCCCCCTCTATTATCAGTCCATCCCTTCTCTCAACTACATTTATCCCGGCTTCTCTCAAATTAAATGCCATCGAACTTATCCTATCGCTCTCCTTCACCCTAGCATGCTCTACTCCTTTTATCTCCGTCTTTCCCTTGGCAAATGAGGCCAGAACAGATGTTATTGGCAGGAGATCTGGGGATTGCGAGAGGTCAACTGTTATCCCCTCCAGCTTTGATCTCTCAGCCTCCACCCATCCATCTCCTTTTCTTATCATCCCTCCCATCGATTTTATCACATCAACTATCCTCTCATCAGGATGCCTTTCGCTCAGACCTGTAACTCTAACCCTTCCAGCAAGAACCCCGGCTGCCAGTAAGAAGGAAGCTGATGAGTAATCCCCTGGAACTAGGTATTGTGATGGCCTGTATTCACCTCCAACGAGGTAAACTCCTTTCTCCACATAAACATCTGCGCCAAAATGTCTCATTAAATCGACTGTTATGTCCACATATGGCCTTGATACATCCCCTCTTGCCTCTATCTCAAGCCCTATTTTTGGGCCTATTATCAGGAGTGCCGTGAGGAATTGAGAGGAGAGGGATGCATCTATCCTCACTCTTCCTCCCCTCACAGGCCCTTTTATTACAACTGGCGGGAAATCCGAGCTTGATGTCTCAGCACCGATTTCCCTCAAAGCCCTTAAAAGAGGGCCTACCGGCCTCCTCCTCAGCGATTCATCCCCGGTTATCACAGTTCTCCCATTGCACAGGGAGGCAACTGCGCATGAGATCCTCAGAGTTGTCCCTGATCTTCTGCAGTATATCGGATTATCTGGTGCCCTAAGCTCATTGCTTTCGACATAATCCCAGCTCGCATCTGATCCGAACATCCTTACTGCATCTAAAGTTGCCTCCGTGTCCTCACAGATAAGGGCATTGGATATCCTGCTCTTTCCTCCAGCAAGGGATGCTATGAAAAATGCCCTGTGAGTGTGGCTCTTTGATGGAGGGGCTTTAACAGACCCATTCACCTCCGATCTCCTAACTATTATCATTTGATCACCTCAGCATGCTCACAACATCTCCCCAATTCAACAACCTCTCCGGCTCATCGCATATAGCTGCAAATGACGGGCCCTTTCCCGACAGGGATGCGGAGAGAGCCCCTAGGGAAATAGCTTCATCTATTATCTTTCTATCATAGTTCAGCAGGGAACACATTAGGTATCCATTCAGGAGCATGGCTTCCATCCATCTTCCGGAAATAGCCATTGAGAAAAGCTCATCAAATCTCTGAGAGCTGTTGGATAGATCCGGCACTGATGAAGTTGGAACTCTTCTATCTGGTATCCTGAGGACAACAGGAAGCTCAGGAGCTTCCTTTCTCATTATTATCTCCATCTTCCTGCTATCCGCAGCACATATTCCGCCCAAAAGGGATGCAGATGCATCATCTAATGCCCCTGTCCTCGTGATGCCAGCCATTCTAGATAGAGTTACGCTCATCTTCAGTATCTCCATCTCATCAACTCTTTCTCCAATTGCATCCAAGGCTGCGATAACCAGAGCATTGGACACAGCAGAGCTGCTCTTCAGCCCTCTTTCAGGGGGTATCTCCGAGAATATTTTTGCCCTTATCCCTCCTTTTATCTCATACCTGCTCCTTAGAAGATCCCTCAGAGATTCTACAAGCTTTACCCCAATTTCCTCCCTCCTTCCCAGAACAAACGACTCCACACAAACTTTATCCTCATCAAGAATCTCTACTTCTGCCTTTACCCTCAGATCTATTCCAGCAGCAACCCCTCTTCCATTTGAGAGACCGCAGACAATTGTTATAGCTCCCCAAGACTCACCTTCTCCTCTCAAGGCCGACAGCCTCCATCATCTCCTCCAACGGGGGATTTATCCCGGTGAATATTCTGAAGCTCCTTGCTCCCTGATTTACCAGCATTAAAAGGCCGCTTATTGTCCTGCATCCTCTCATCTCAGCCTCTCTAAGAAGCCTTGTTTTTACAGGAGAATAGACAAGATCGAAAACAGTTCTTCCTGGTTTAAAAGCTCCTGCTGGAACCTCAAGCTCTGGAAATCCAGACATTCCGAGAGGGGTTGCATTCACCAAGAGATCCCACTCAATCTCCTCCAGCTTCCAAAGCTTGAACTCCATCGGTTTTGCTCCAAATCTTCTGGCCAGCTCAACTGCTCTATCCCACCTCCTCCCCATCACTGTGGTATCCGATCCAAGCCTCGACAGAGCGAGAAGAACTGCTGATGCAGCACCTCCAGTTCCTAGAACCACTGTTCTGCATGGCTTCTCGGGAAGAGAGTCTGAAAAACCGCCCACATCTGTGTTAAAGCCCTTTAGCTTTCCATCGTTCAGAACTGTGTTTACGGCCATCGTCTCCTCGGCATCCTCATCAAGAGAGTCCATCATCTGAGGTGCCATCGTCTTGAGGGGCATCGTGAGGTTGACCCCCCTTATTCCAAGCGCTTTAATCCCTCTCAGCGCATCTGAAAGAAGGGATGGAGGAACCCTGAACTTCAGATAGATCCCGTTTATTCCAAGCGCTTTCATCGCTCTGTTGTGCATTGCAGGGCTAAGGGAATGATCTATGGGATCTCCCATGACCCCGAGTATTATATCAGACCCCAAGTCCTCCACACCCCCATTAAATCCTCAGGTCTTGGCTGTCCAGGAGCCAGTGGCTTGGGAGAAGCATATGTAAAAGGAGATCCAAGGAGGGGAGCTGCATATCTCGTTATTATTCCTTTCTCCCCCATGCATATTCCTATAGTTGGCATCCCAGATTCCAGGACGAACTTCATCATCTCTATAGAGTCAGCTATGCTCGAGGACATAACAGCAACCTTCAGGATATCAGCTTCGGATGCCAAGGATCTAGCCCTCCTAAGAGCTGTCAGATCCATTCCGTTGAAATCGTGAAAGGACGCTATCACACCTATCCCCCTTTTTCTGGCTTCTTTAAGCACTATATTGTATATCGGAGACATAACCTCTATGTCCACATATCTTGGAGAGATATCGAGAGCTCTCATCAGAAAAGAAAGCCTTTCTTCCTCCCCTTTCCTCCATCCACCTCCTTCCTCAGCCCTTCTAACTGTTATAATAAGCCTCTCTCTGAAGTCAGATAGGGGATCCAGCTCACCTCCTAGGTCAAGCCTTGCTTCCACAAGAAATTCTGGATAAGTTCTAGCGACAACAGGGGCTTCCTCTCCGGAAGCCGAGATGCATATCATGGGCTTCATGATATCACTCCCTCAAGCGCCTTTCTGAGAACTTCCTCGTCCACTTCCTCAACAACAACGCCCCCCATCCTTCTGGGAATGGCCATCACAATTCTTCCATTCAATGCCTTTTTGTCCCTCCTTGCTATTCTTATCACATCATCCGGATTTGCCTTGAACGTCGTTGGAAGGCCAATTTTCTCCAAGAGATCTTCCACTCTCCTCCTCTGGTCAAAGCCATGGAGGATCTCGCCCAGCCTGCAGCTTACAACCATGCCAACTGAGACAGCAAAACCATGAGGAATTGAGTAGCCGGAGAGCAACTCTATTGCATGTCCAACTGTGTGTCCGAGGTTGAGCACGCTTCTTAAACCATTCTCCTCCCTTGGATCCCTTTTTACTATTCTCAGCTTTACAAGCAGGCTCCTCTTAATTGCTTCCTCGATGGAGAAGCTGCCCTTTTCCAGCATCTCAAAGAGCTTCTTATCGCCTATTATTGCATGTTTTATTATTTCAGCCATTCCTGACTTTATCTCATCTCTTCCAAGGCTTTCAAGAAACGATGTATCAACGAGCACAAACTTCGGATAGTAGAAAGTGCCTATCATGTTCTTTCCAAGGTAATCTATCCCGTTTTTCCCTCCGACAGCTGCATCCGCCTGTGCCAGCAAAGTTGTGGGTATGTTTGCAAGGAAGGTGCCCCTCATGTATGTGGAAGCCACAAATCCAGCTATGTCTATCACAGTTCCCCCTCCGAATGCCAGTATCAGAGTTCTTCTCGTCGCTCCTATCTCAAAAAGCCACTTCCATATCTTATTTGCTGTCTCCAGGCTCTTCATCTTCTCCCCTGGCTCTATGACAATGCACTCTGCCTTTCCTACTTTCTCCATCAGCTTTTCTAGGTGGAGATCTGCAACTCTCTTTTCAGTTATTATAGCGACTGAGAAAGGAGAGATAGCTGATATCTCTCTTTTTATCTCATTTATAGCCCCTCTACTCACTATAAGACGCATTTTCTCAGCTCCTCCATCATCTTCCTGAACTCACCAAGAGAAAGGCTCTGTCTTCCATCTGATAGAGCTTTATCCGGATCTGGATGAACCTCCACCATTATGCCATCCGCTCCGACTGCTTTTGCAGCTCTTGCAAGCGGAAGAACAAGCTCCCTTCTTCCAGCAGCATGGGAAGGATCGACTATAACTGGGAGTATTGTCAGCTCTCTGAGGGCTGGAACAGCTGCTATGTCAAGCGTGAACCTGCTGCTATCCGAGAAAGTCCTTATCCCCCTCTCACAGAGTATTACATTGTCGTTTCCCTCGAGAAGAATGTAATCTAGAGCTGAGAGCCACTCCTCTATCGTGCTGCTCATTCCTCTTTTCAGCAGAACGGGCATTCCCGACCTTCCCACTTCCCTCAAAAGGGGGAAGTTCTGCATGTTCCTAGCACCTATCTGGAGGACATCCGCATATCTGGAGACTAGGGATACATGCCTAGGATCCAGCACTTCGGTGACAACAGGCATGTCAAAGGCATCCCCAGCCTCCCTCAGGATCTTTAATCCCTCCTCTCCAAGCCCCTGAAAAGAGTGAGGGGATGTCCTCGGCTTGAAGGCACCTCCTCTGAGCATATCAGCGCCAGCTTCCTTCACTGCTTCGGCTGTTTTCATCATCTGATCCCTGCTCTCAACAGCGCAGGGACCTGCTATCACAACGAATCCCTCTCCTATCCTCACATTCCCTATTTTCACCACTTTTCTAATCCCTCATCACCTCCTGAGCAGCTCTCACTATGGACTCAACTGTCAGCCCCAGAAAATCGAGGAGCATCTCATAACTCGGGGCTGTCCTTCCAAACCCATCTACTCCGATTCTCACAACTCTTGACGGCATTCTCTCGGACAAAAACTCAGATATCTCCCCTGCAAGTCCCCCTTTCCTCCTATGCTCTTCGACGACAATGAACCCATTTGTCTCCCTTGCAGCTTTTAACAAGGAGATCTCATCAAGCGGGTTTATTGTATGCATATCCAAAACTCTAGCCCCTATTCCCCTTTCCTTTAGCTCCTCGGAAGCTTTAAGGCACAGATCAACAGTTGGACCGCATGAAAGAAGCGTTATGTCATTGCCATCTGCCAAAATTTCAGCTTTTCCCAGAGTTATATCTTTTTCATCGCTGTAGATATCGGGTGAGTTGTCCCTCCCTACCCTCATATAAGCCGGACCATCTAATTCTATTATCTGAAATAGAAGTTTCCTCATGGACATTGCATCAGCAGGACAGACCACTGTGAAGTTGGGAAGCACCCTCATCAACGCTATATCCTCCAAGCACTGATGAGAGGATCCATCCCAGTGATCCGATAGACCTGAATGGGTTCCTATGATCTTGACATTCAGGCAATCCCTGGATATGGTGTTCCTTATCTGCTCCCATGCCCTTAGGAGAAACATGGAGAACCCCACCACTACAGGTATCTTTCCGGATATGGCAAGACCTGCTGCCGTGGACATGGCATCCTGTTCGCTTATTCCAAGCTGTATAAACCTGTTTGGAAACCTCATGGCGAATTTATCCGTCCTGGTTGAGCTGCAGACATCTACATCTAGGATAACAAGATCATTAAAAAGCTCTCCTGCATCTATAAGGGCTTTTCCAAGCTCATCCCTGAAGCTTCTCATCTCGACCCTCCCAGTATAAGAAGCCGGGATGTGAACAGAAGAGAGTATTTCTTTGGAATTTTCAGGATAATCGAACTTAACAATGACGTATTTACGCAGGAAGTTCTCGAAATAAGCTGTTCGTTATTTATAGCTCTCCTAATCATCCTAATAAGAGCTGAGATCCTGGATATTGGAGGGACATCACCATCGCACTCTGGTAAGGAAAAGTCCATTTTAAGCATTCTGGACATAATAGCCTGTCCATGAAGCGAATAGGTGGAGAATACTTACAGTAAAGATTTATACTAAGACTTTTCTATTATTGGTTCTTTGATGAAATCACATTATATCAATACTTTACAAAGACAAAGCTTTATATTCTCCACTTCATTGTATTTAGGTGTACGTGTATGTCTGTAAACTTCACCGTGAGGATTCCCAAGAAACTTGCTGAGAGAATGAGAAAGCACAGCGAGGTCGACTGGAGCGAGGTTGTCAGGAGAAGCATCGAGGAGCATCTTAGGATGCTTGAGGAGATAAAATATAGAGAGCATAGCAGTGAGCTTGTTGAGAGGCTCGGGGTTTCAATAGATGACCTGAGGCCAATGTCTGCTGATGAAGAGATGAAGCTGTACAAAATGGTGAGAGAAG
>Ga0209225_1001154_pt1 | contig 27157 bp, 31 predicted proteins | sample WasSprMetagenome_FD_184732 | JGI IMG/M metagenome (GOLD analysis project Ga0209225, IMG submission 184732) | Sulfidic aquatic microbial communities from Washburn Spring, Yellowstone National Park, USA - WS (SPAdes) (version 3) | ecosystem: Environmental > Aquatic > Thermal springs > Hot (42-90C)... | reverse complement strand
AGCTTTAAAAATTACAATTTAAAAGGATTATCGAGGTGCAAAAGGGGAAAAGTATGCTTAAGTTGCCACCCAACAAGGAAAAATATACTCTTCAGGATGTTGATAAACCTAACCTTTTTAAAGAGTTCTTTCCTTATAACGAACCGCCTAAGGTTTATTTTGATTTTAAGTACATTCCACCAAGTTTGCCAAAGAATATCTACATCACCGACACCACTTTCCGTGACGGTCAGCAGGCAAGAACACCCTACACTCCTGAACAGATAGAAACGCTTTATAAGTTTCTGCACAGACTTAGTGGACCAAAGGGAATCATAAGAAAGACAGAATTTTTCTTATACACCGCCAAGGATAGAGAGGCTCTTGAAAGATGTTTATCCCTTTCCTACGCTTATCCTGAGATTACTGGTTGGATCCGAGCAAGGAAAGAGGATTTAAAGCTTGTAAAAGAGATGGGGCTTAAGGAAACAGGGATCCTTACTTCTTGCTCGGACTATCATATCTTTTTGAAGCTTGGTAAGACAAGGAAACAAGCCCTTGAGGATTATTTAGCGATAGTCAAGGAAGCTTTATCTTTGGGTATTAGACCGAGATGCCATTTTGAAGATGTAACCCGAGCTGATATTTATGGCTTTGTCATTCCCTTTGCCATTGAGCTAATGAAGCTAAGAGAAGAAAGCGGAATAGACATCAAGATTAGGCTTTGTGATACCTTGGGAGTTGCGGTGCCCTATCCTGAGGCAGCTTTGCCTATTAGCGTTCCTAAACTTGTGCGGGCGCTGATCGACGAAGCAGGCGTCCCCGGAGAGCTTCTCGAATGGCATGGGCATAATGATTTTTACAAGGCTGTAATCAACGCAACCACAGCTTGGCTCTACGGCTGTGTCTATGTCAATACCTCGCTATTAGGCATCGGTGAAAGAACAGGCAATACTCCACTTGAAGCCATGGTGTTTGAATACTGCGCCTTGAAGGGAACAACAGATGGCATGGATCTAACAGTGATCACCGAGATTGCTGAATACTATCGCAAGGAACTGCACGAAAAGATAAGTCCTCGTCAGCCCTTCGTTGGAGAGGAGTTTAACGCTACAAGAGCCGGCGTTCACATTGACGGCATCATCAAGAACGAAGAAATATACAACCCCTTCAATACAAACCTTCTTCTTAATAAGCCCATTCAGATTATCATTACCGATAAGAGCGGAACCGCTGGAGTTGCCTACTGGATAAACACCCACTTTCGTTTACCTCCCGAAAAGAGGGTCGATAAAAGGCATCCAGCGGTGCTCAAGATCTACAAGAAGATTCAAGAGCAGTATGATCAGGGAAGGATCACCTCCATGTCAAACGAGGAGATGGAAGCCCTTGTAAGGAAATATCTTCCTGAACTCTTTGAATCAGAACTTGACCGGTTAAGAAAGTTTGCGGTGAAACTTATTCACAAGTACCTTGAAGAAGAGGCAACTAAATCTGAAATCTTGACCCTTGACCCAGAAAGGATAAAGCCTATCATGCAGAAATTCTTGGAAGAACATCCTTATGTTCAGTTTATCTACCTTGTAGATACAGAAGGTAAACCTATAGTTGGTATGACCTTGGACTTTGAACATCGGAAAAAGTTTAACGAGCTTTTAAGTAAAGAAACCTTTGAAGATAGAGACTGGTTTATATACCCGATGAAGACCGGAGAATTTTACATTTCTCCCTTTTATACAAGTAAAATCTCCGGAAAGCTCTGCATTACAGGCTCTATTCCCATAAGGAACGAAAATGATGAAATCATAGCCATCCTTGGGATAGACATCCGTTTTGAAGACCTGGTTAAGATGGAAAGGGATGAAATTACTTAAAATTTTTCTTTTCTTCTTTTTTTCCTTCCTTTTTTATCCCATATTTCTCAAAGCTCAAGAACCTCCCATTATCACGGTAAGCCCAGAGGGTTATGCTAAAACGGTTGTAAAAATTATTCCCTTCTCAGGAGATAAAGGAGCTGAGGTAGCAAATCTCGTTAAGCGAGCCCTAAACCTTCATCTTATAATCCTTGCCCTTGAAGAAAAAGAACCATCAACTAAGGACCCAACGCTTAAAGGGTCGGTAAGCTCAAGCGGAGGACACTACTCTTTTCAAGGAGAGCTTACAGACCCCATTTCTGAAAAAAGTTTTAACCTTCGAGCTGAAGCCACAAACCATGTCCTTCTTGCCTCAGCCATAGCAGACAAGGTTGTTGAGCTCCTAACCAAATACCAAGGGATAAGCCTTAGCAAAATCGCTTTCGTCCGAAGAACTGAAAGAGCAGACGAGCTTATAATCACCGATTTTTTAAAACAGAATTTCCATAGGCTTAGAACAGCAGAATTAATCCTTTTCCCTAAATTTTCTCCCTCTGGCAAAAAGATAGCCTACATCGTTTATGAAAATGGGACTTATAGCTTGGAGGTAGCCAACATCCAAGGTCTTGAGCGAAAGGAATACAAAATAAAGGGTATTGCTGGACCACCCGTATGGTTCCCTGATGAGGAGCGTATGATGCTTACCCTTGAGGAAGGGGGCGAGGTAGGGCTATTCCTTTTTGACTTTAAAAGGAATGAAATTACCAAGCTTCATACCGGTTTAGGGGTTAGGCAGGCAGGAAGCGTAAGCCCTGACGGTAGGTTTGCTGCCTTCGTAGCAAGCTTAAGAGATAAGCCCCAAGTATATATGCTAAACTTAAGTTCAGGTGAAGCACGCAGGGTTTCTTTCGAGGGTGGGCAAGCAACTTCGCCACGCTTTTCCCCAAAAGGTAACCTCTTAATCTACCTTCTTTCCCAGAAAGCTCTTGTTCTCTATGACCTTTCAAACAACAAAAAAACGCAATTAGCCCTTCCTTTTTCTATTACTGACCCTTCCTTTTCTCCGACAGGTGATTACTTGATCTTCCGAGCAAAGGGTAAAAAAGGGGGGATTTACATTTTGCACCTTGATTCCCGCACCTATCAAGCTTACTTGCCCTATGATAACCTCTACTATCCTGATTGGGGGAGGCACTAAAAATGACATCTTTGGAAAAAGATTTACCCATCTGGCAAAGGGTTAAAGAATACATCTATGCGAACGACAAGCTTTTTTCTTTTTTAGGAGCGGAGATCACTGACATGGGGTTCGGGTTTGCCGAGGTTAGGATGAAGGTTAAGCCTGAGCATCTAAACGCAGCTAAAGTTTGTCAAGGAGGGGTGCTCTTTACCTTAGCCGACCTTGCCTTTGCCCTTGCTTCAAACTCTTACGGAACCTTAGCCTTGGCGATGAAGGCTAATATAACCTATGTTAAGCCAGCCCATGAAGGCGATGTGCTTATTGCTCGGGCTTCAGAGTTTAGCAAGGGTAAACGCACAGCTTCTTACCATGTTGTCATCACTAAAGAAGGCACGCAAGAAAAGATAGCCTTTTTTGAGGGATTGGTTTATCGTTTTGACGAGCAAATTTTCAAGGAGGAGGGATAACTTATGCCAATCGTTGAGATAAAGCTCTTTGAAGGGAGGTCTGTCGAGATAAAAAAGAAAATTGCTAAGGAGGTCACCGAAGTTTTGGTGAAGCATCTTCAAATTCCTGAAGATGCGGTAATCGTTATTTTTGAAGATGTTAAGAAAGAAAACTTTGCTCAGGCAGGAAAATTAGCGGTTGAAGAAACTTCTTCATAAAAATCGTTACCATAGATGTCGTTGATGACTATCGCCGGGAAATCTTTAACCTTTAGTCTGAAGAAGGCTTCTGGTCCAAGTTCAGGAAAAGCTACAAGCTCCATCTTTTCAACAAACTGAGAGAGATAAGCTCCTGCTCCTCCAAAGGTTGCAAGATAGATAGCTTTGTATTCTTTTAGAAGCTCTTTCACCTTTGGACTTCGCTTTCCCTTTCCCATTGTTGCTGAAAGACCAAGCTTAAGAAGTGGCTCAAGATAAGGGTCAAGCCGGGAGGAGGTAGTTGGTCCACAGGAGCCTATGACCTTGCCAGGGGGAGGAGGTGTCGGACCAACGTAGTAGATAAGCTCTCCGGAAAAATCAAAAGAGAAGTCCCTTCCTAAATGGTTAAGGATTTTTCTATGAGTTGCATCCCTTCCACAGAGGATCCAGCCGGAGATGGTTACCACATCCCCCGCTCTCAGCAACTTTAAACAATCTTTATCCTCGAGGGGAAACCTCAAAGGTTTAGCCTCTTTTAGAAGCATTTCAAGGTAACGGACTCGGCGAACTTTTCTCTCTCTTCTTTACCTGTCTTTTTAATAAGGTCGCTAAGCTTCACATTCTTAAGCATGCATTCAATTATGCCAGCAAGCTTTCTCCAGATAGGGTAGGCTACGCATTCTTCAACCTCGTCGCAACCTTCGCCAGGGTCGATGCAAGAGGCTACGCAAACCGGACCTTCTAAAACTTCAAGAATGTCGTAAAGGGTTATCTCCTCAGGCGGCTTTCTCAAAACATAGCCTCCGCCTGGTCCACGAGAAGAACGAATGAGCCTTGCCTGACGAAGCCTGTTTAAGATTTGAGCGAGGTAAACCTTCGAAATCTTTTGCTTCATAGAAATTTCATCAAGGGTTACCCCTTCAGGATAAGCCTTGGCTATCTCATACATTGCTCTAATGGCATACCTCCCTTTGGTTGAGAGTTTAAACATGCCTTTCACCTCCATAAAAAGCGTAAAGTTTATTGTGATATTAAAATAATTTATAATTTAAAAATATCAAGAGCCTTATAAAAACTTTCGCTACTACAATAGAGACCCTTCAACTTCGTTCGTGCTGGCATCCCCAGGAAGACCTCTCCTTGCGCCTTGGGACGATAACAAAAAAGGTGTAGACTTGAGGTTGATGGGGAGTTAAAGATCATACATACGGTCTCGGGATTATATACATAGAAACAAAGAAAACAAGTAGAGGGGGCGAACGACTGCTTGCCTTTCTTAAAAGACAGGCAAATGTTATTGGTCTCTACATTTTATCTCAAAATAGGCTATGCTACAGAAAGGAATTCTTTGCTCGAATTAGAAGAGATGGATAGTGAAAAGGATGGAGAGGCTTAGAAGAGGGGTTAGGCTTTCTGAGAAAGAAATATTATTTATCAAAAAGACGGGCGGAGCTTGCCTTTGGTAAGGGAACTAAAGTCTATCTTTTTGGAAGTAGAGCTTACTCTGAAAAGAAGGGTGGAGACATTGACCTTTATGTTAAACCTATGAAAAAGAATAACCTTCTTGAGAGAAAGGTAAAATTTTTAGCCGGGATTTGGGCAGAGCTTGGTGTACAAAAGGTCGCTGTAGTGATAGAGACTGACCCAGAAAGACCAATAGAAAGGATAGCTCTAAAAGAAGGAGTAGAGCTTTGAAAAATATTAAGGAACTGCTTAAAAACAATCTACATGAATTTTTAAGATACCTTGAAGTTATACAGTTTGCGTTTAATAAGCATTCTGAACATACATCGTTTCCTTTAACTTCTGAAGATTTAATTAGGCTAAGACAAGACATCAATGCTCTTACCCTTATTGACAGTATAGCTTACAGATTTTCTAAGCTTCAAGAAACCCTCGGAAAGATCCTTAGACTTTATTTTGCTTATCAAGGCGAGGAGGTGGAGGAAATTTTTATGCGAGATGTTATAAACCTTGCTGAAAAAAGGGGACTACCGATTAACTAGTTGAAATGTGTAAAATTGAGAGTATTAAGTAACATTTTAATCCATTGAATATGAAGATGATAGTCAACTAATTGCTGAAACGCTTAATCAAATTCAGTTATTGCTTGAAGACTTAAAAAGCTTGATAGAAAAGCTTATGAAAGAGCTATAAAGTAAGGAACAACCTTATCAGTTTCGGCTCAACTCATCTTAGCATCAATAAACGTCTTCGTATAGAATGCAAACATTGTATTGGCTTACAACTAAATACTCAGCTAAGTGCAAATTTGAAGTTCTTTCGTATTTTTTAAAAGGAGAATGGGGTTATCCTCTGGAGACAAAAGGGGTCACTTGGGACTAAGAACTCATGTTATTACTAATGGTAATGTCACCTATAATTTTCAGATTGGAATGTCACATCTTTGGTCTTTTTCTTTAACCTAAAACTACGCCTCCAAGGATGGGTTCTCCCGGCTCCCATCTCTACTATTTTACCTTTTCCCTTGCCACCTTTTCAACTCTATTATATAAAAGGGGAGTAGCCTAGATAACCGAAAAGCAAGATTGTTTGAAACTTAGGTGAAAAAGATATTAGATAATATAGGAAAACCTCATGAGAAATTCAAAACAGAATTGGAGGGGGTCCTTGGCAAAGCTAATGGAAACCGTGTATGACCATAACTTAACTGACGAAAAAAGAGAATTATTAGGCGTTGGAGATAATAGATAAGATTAACTTAAAGGATTATCTGAAGATGGATCTTTAGCGGACTTATTTTTGTTATTATTTCATCGGGGACTGGGCTAGAGCCAAGGAGTATCTGAAGAGGATAAAAGATGAAAGCTATAAAAGGGATACATTTTTTTATTGCCTTAGTAGGATGTTTGGTAAGGGGCGAAGAGCATGCGAGATGGAGTAAGAAAGCGGCGGAATATTTTCGGGATGCATTTAAACGCAGCTCCCCAGAGCAGAAAAAGAAGAAAACTCGCAAAAAGACCGTAAGGTCTCATAGTCTTACAATCCTTTAATTTTTCATTTTTTCTTTTCAATTTTAGCAGGTTTTATTTACAGCTTTTTTCTTGTTTATTTTTTACTCTAACAAGGCTAAGGAGGCAGTATGCTTAAGCTTGAGCTTGTGCGGACTGGTAATTTGGGCGATGTAGAAATCACTGAAAGGGACCTTGAAGAGCTTGTTTAGGACTTTCAAGGTGAAGTCCCGATTACCCTTGGGCATACTCTTGCTAATTATATGACAGCTTTCGGCAGGATTAAGAGGATAGAAAAGAAGGATGGTTCTTTAATTGGAGAGGTTGAGCTAAACGACTTGGTAAAGGAAGCTTTTGAACAGGGGCTCTATAAGAAGGTTCAATCCACCAAAGAAGAATTTAAACGGGGGATTTACCCCATCGGAATGACGGGATAAGAGAAAAAACAAAAATGCTTTGCATTTTTAATTTCTGCCAAGCACGCTCAGCCACATCCAAACATAGAGTTGAAGACTTTAGCTTTATAATTAGATAACACTAACTTCATGCAATTTTAGAATATACATAAATCTCTCCTGCTATTGAACAGCCTAATTTTTTGGTCATCTTCCTGTAATCTTTCCTTTTCTATAATAAAATCGTAAGCTGAATCGTTACAGGCTTAGAAAGGAGGTGAGTAAACATGAAAAAGATAAGAACAATCATCGGAAGTATTCTCCTCATAGCCTTTGTCTCCATCGGAGGAGTTTTTCGCTAAGCAGGTAAAGCATACAGGAAGCATCCATGTTAACCACGATAACGAGGCAGAATATGCATCAATGGTAACTTTATCTCTTGACTCCGCCGTAAAGACAGCTCTTAATCAGGTTTCTGGTAAGGTATTGAAGCCTGAGCTTTAAAATGAGAACGGGTGTCTTGTTTATGGGGTTGAGATTGTAAAGGCTAACAAACAGATAGCGGATGTGAAGGTTGATGCAGGAAATGGAAAGATACTAAAGGTTGATGTTGACCAGAAGGACCACAATGTTCATGAGGTACACGAGGAAGACTCTGATAATGAACGCGAAGAAGTAAGCGAAAGGTAGTATATTAACCCAAGGGGTGGGGTAGGGGATATTTCCGCCCCATGGGAATGTTCGGAAATTGCCAGTAAGGGCATGACGCCACCGTGCTTCTATAAATTGCTCCCAACCATGAGTGTGCGGGGTTCGCCTGAGGCGGTGTGCTTGTTATTACAGCTTTTTCAAACAGTTTCTTTCGGCCCTTGTAATTTATAAGTGTGTCTGGTAGGATTTTATAGAAACAAATACAAAGGAGGTTATCACATGAACCCAAAAAACAATTTCCCATGGGGTATTGTTTTACTCGCTGTTATTATTCCGATTTTCCTTTGCTTCTCATACGCGTTAACTTTAGCACAGACCATGCCAAACCAAACTGTAGCATCTTTGAAACAGCTTGAGTCCCTAACCGAGCATCTGATTGACCTTGCTGAAGCAAGAGATTCTAAAGCGGTAATAAATACCCTTAAGGCATTAAAGGAAGGTGTTTCAACTCTTGAAGCAGAACAAACAGTCGGGGCAGAAAAGACAAAGGAATTACTTGCGAGGATCAATAAGATGAATAAGTTATGGCGTATGAAAAAAGTGGATGAGTTCATTTTAGAGGCTAATGGCCTTTTTCTTGAGTTTATTGACCTACTGTATAAGTCAGGCCCTCAGGATGTTCCTCGGGAAGTAGTGTATCTTGACTATCTTGCTCGAGAATTACAGTATAGGCCTAAGATAAGGGATTGGAAGGGTACTGAGAAAGCAGTGAGGGAGGTTCAGAATACATGGCGGGCTTTATCTGTCAAGATTAAAGAAAAAGGGTTGATAAGTCTCGTTGAAACTACTATTTCCCAATTGCCGGAAGCTCTTCGCAAAAGGGATGTGGGACAACTTTACTTTATTGGGCAATTGCTCTTGGATGAAGTGGACATGATGGAGAATTATTTAAGGAAACAATAGGGAAAGATACATGCGTATGTGGTAATGCACGGGTGACGAAAGGGGACCCTTGGGACTAAGAACTCATTGACACTCCCTATAATCATGCTAAAATAGCTAAAAACCTTTTGGGGGCGATGGAGCATGCATCCTCTCATTCGTGAGGTAGAAGCAAAATACTTGAGGACAGATATTCCTAAGATCTCTCCTGGGGATACAGTTAGGGTTCACTTTAAGCTTAAAGAGGGCGAAGAGAAGGAAAGGATCCAGGTCTTTGAAGGAGTAGTTATAAGAAGAAGGGGTTCAGGCACATCCGCCACCTTCACCGTTCGGAAAGTCTCCTTCGGGGTCGGAGTTGAAAGAACCTTTCCCTTACACTCACCAAGGATCGAGAAAATCGAAATAGTTAAGCGAGCTAAAGTAAGAAGGGCAAGGCTTTACTATCTAAGGGAGAGGGCAGGTAAATCTGCCAGGCTCAAAGAGCGTTTTGACCAAAAGGTCATGGAATAGCCTTGAACCTGTAGAGAAAGTCTATTGGTCTCTTGGCTATTGCGCCATAGCAGGTGTGGATGAAGTTGGTCGTGGCGCAATAGCTGGTCCCCTACTAGTTGCCGGGCTTATTCTACCTAAGGATTACCATCATCCCCTTCTTAAGGATTCTAAAGAGCTTAACCCAAAGCAAAGGGAAAAAATAGCAGAAGAGCTAAAAAGGGTTGCCGTTAGCTTTAGCTTTGGCTGGGTTGAAGTAGAAGAGATAAAAAGGCTTGGAATTTTTAAAGCCTTTCTCCTTGGGCTTGAGAGGGCTATTCAAGGGCTTTCCAAGCCTGACCTTATCTTGATTGACGGACCTCATGCCTTACCAAACTTCCAAGGGCTACAAAAAGCCCTGGTAAAGGGAGATAAATTAAGCCTTAACATCGCTGGGGCAAGCATTCTTGCCAAGGTGGAAAGGGATAGGCTTATGGAAGAGCTTGACAAACTCTATCCCGGCTACGGGTTTGCTAAGCACAAGGGATACGCTACGAAAGAGCATATTTCTGCCCTTAAAAAACTTGGTCCATCTCCCATCCATCGAACCTCATACCACTGCTTTGCCCAATGGTTAACGAAAAAAGAGGCTTAAAAGGTCGATTGGGAGAGGATATTGCCAAAAAATATCTTGAAAAGCAGGGATATAAAATCATTTCCCAAAATTTCCGAACAAAAACCGGGGAAATAGACCTTATCGCTGAGAAAAAGGGGACGCTTGTTTTTGTTGAGGTTAAAGCTGGATGTCTGGGAAAGGATGACTTCCCACCAGAAGATAAGGTCAATTACCTCAAAAGAAAAAGGCTCATTGAGACAAGCAGGCTTTTTTGCGCAAAAGAAAAAAAGCTGATGGACAGAATAAGGGAATTTAGGTATGATGTATTGATAGTAGACCTTGAAAAAAGGAGTGTGGTAAGGCACTATGAATCAGCCTTCTTTGCCGAAGATTGAGCCTCTTGGTCTTACGGTCGAAGAGCTTTTAGAAAAAAGGGATGACGATTTAGCCAACCTTTTAGCTCCTCTTAAGTTCCATGAAGTCCTTGAAGTAGTGAGACAGACCCCTTGGAAGGATAAGGCTCGAGTCATTCTTCTTTCTCCCTACCCAGAAGGCGTGGTAAAAAACCTTCATCCGGCGGAGCTATTCTTCACTATGAAAGCTTCTTCGCTTGACCTTGCGGTTGAGCTTCTTTCTTATGCCAAGGGAAGCCAGGTCCAGTTTTTCTTTGACATTGATGCCTGGTATAAGGATAGGATCAAGGCTGAAAGGGTAGCAAGCTGGATAGTCCTTCTCTTTTCTGCCGGGGAAGATAAGGTTTTAGAGTGGCTTAGGGTTGCGGATTGGGATTTTCTGATAGCCATCTTTCAAAAATTTATCAAGGTTTATAAACGCCCGGATGATGTGGACCTGCTTGAGGCTTACGACTGGCTACCTCCTTATACCCTCGACGATGTTTATTTTATTGAGTTTAAAGTAGATGAGCTTGAGTTTTATTTTCGGCGTATGATTGAGATTTTGCGAGAGGAGATGCCAGAGCAGTATTTTTCGCTTCTTGAAAGCGTAATCTGGGAAATCCCGCTTGAGGTAGAAGAGCGGGCTTACAGGTTTCGCAACGCAAGGCTCGAAGACGAGGGTTTAGTCGACTACTTCTCTGCCCTTGAAATCTATAGTCCTCTTCATCCCAAGAGAATTAGAGCCGTAGAAGAAAAATTTGCCCTTCCTTACGAAGGAGAGGTTGAGCATCCTCTCTTTTTGGTCCCCGTTGAAGATAGGGGCTTTCTTATTGAAAGGGCTTTGGCAGAGATCACGGATGCTTTAGTCTTAAACAGGATCAAAAGAGAGCTTGCTTATCTTACCACAAAGCTTGTCATTGCTGATTTTGTGGTGATTGATGGCTTAAAGGAAATGGAAGAGACAACTAAGAAGCTATGGCATAGTCTAAACCTTGGGCTTGATTATCTATCCCATGGACGGGTTGATTTAGCCAAGGAATTTCTTACCAATTACTACCTTGAGGACATCTTCCGAGTTGGGCAAACAGCCTTGAGAGAACTTAGGCGCTATGCCATGAGGATCTTAAACAGTAAAGATTTTGACCAAACCTTTCTACGGTATCTTGACCAACCCTATTCTGGTTACATAAAAGGGGTCATGGTAAAAAACCTCAATCAAATAAAGCTCTTTCAACCGGAAAGAATTGGCACGGCTGAAGAGTATACCTATTTTTCCCGAGAATCAGAGGTCAAGATGGTCTGGAGATATATCGAGGAGGTAGGCTATCTTGCAACCCTTTTAGATAAGGCTTTTGGCGGAACGGGACCTATTATAAAAGAGATGTTACAGCCAGATAGGAACTTTGACCTTTTAAACTTGACTTGGTCGGCAATTGTCCTTACTTCTTTAGCTCAATGGCTTTTAACCAAAGATTTTAGATTTAAGGCTATCCCGAAGAAGGAATGGAAAAAGCTTTTTCCGATGCTTATGGAGAAAAGGGGTGAGCGTTGCTACTTTAGAGAGGAGCTAAAAGAAGCCCTTAAGGAAAACTTTAGAGCCTTAGCTCAAGCAACCTATTTTGTTGAACCTTCTTTCATAGAAAGCTTTGTGGAGAATTTAGCGCACAGGATGGAAGCTGAGTTTGCCTTTGCTGAACCTTCCGCCCCTCCTGACCCTAAGTATCAAACTTTAATTCTCATCGACCTTAAAGGATAGGAGACGACTGATGAAACAAATAAAGATAGGTCTTCTCGGTTTTGGCACCGTTGGACAGGCGGTATATAAGCTTTTGACCGAGAACGCTAAAAACATAGCGGAACGAACTGGTTTTTTGCCTGTTATTGAAAAGGTTTTGGTTCGAGATTTAAAGAAGAAAAGAAGTTTACCCATAGACTCAAAGTTGTTAACTACCGACCCAAAAGATATCCTTGAGAATAAGGAGATAAGTATAGTTTGTGAGTTGATGGGAGGGATAAAGCCTGCCGAAGAGTATATCCTTTCTGCTCTTGAGAGGGGGAAGGCAGTGGTCACGGCAAACAAGGCTCTTCTTTCGGAAAGGGGGGAGAAGGTCTTTTCTTTAGTCAACGAAAGAAGGCTATATCTTGGCTTTGAAGCCTCGGTGGGAGGTGGTATCCCTATCATCAAAACGATGAAAGAGGCTTTGGTTGGGAATAAGATTAAACGGATAGTCGGAATAGCAAACGGCACAACCAACTACATCCTTACTCAAATGCTTGAAAAGGGGATGGACTTTGCTAAAGCCCTTCGTTTAGCTCAAGAAAAGGGGTTTGCTGAGGCTGACCCAAGCTTAGACCTAAAAGGTATTGATTCGGCTCATAAGCTCTCTCTTCTTGCAAGCCTTGCTTTTAATTTTTTCATTCCCTTTGAGAAGGTTTATGTTGAGGGGATAGATAAGATTGAGCTCATTGACCTTGAGTTTGCAAGGCAGTTTGGATATGTAGTTAAGTTGCTCGCTATCGCTAAGGAGGATAAAGGAAAGTATGAGATAATGGTTCATCCTGCGCTTATACCGGAAAAACATATTTTGACATCTGTTAGATTTAACTATAATGCTTTTTACATACAGGGTGACTTTGTGGGGGACATTCTTCTTTATGGTCTTGGGGCTGGTGGTGCTCCCACGGCAAGTGCGGTGGTGAGCGATATCGTAGATGCCATAGAATTCTTAACCACAGGAAAGCGAGGGCTCATAAGCTACCCTCGGTATGAAGAGGAAAAATTAGAAAGAATAAGACCCATTGAAGAGTGCGAGTTTAGATATTATTTTCGGTTCCAAGCCTTGGACAAACCTGGGGTCCTTTCAAAAATATCTGGAATACTGGGCAAGTATGGGATAAGCATAGCATCAGTGGTTCAGATTGGAAGACAAAAGGGAAAGGGGGCTGTTCCCATTGTTATGCTTACCCATGAGACGAAGGAAGGGCTTGTTTCTAAAGCTTTGAGCGAAATTTCCAAGCTTGATGTAGTGAAAGGAGAAGTTAAAAAAATAAGAATTTTTGAGGAGTAGAAAAATGAGGGTCTTTGTTCCAGTAGGAACTTATAGAATTATGGAAGATAAGAGAGTATGCTTACATGCAGGTCCAGCAGGAGCTGGAGTTATCCTTGGAGCTTTGAATAAAGAAACCCGATTTTCAGCCTTAGCCTTTTTTCTTTTTCCTCGCAAAAATCAAACTATTTCGGTTGAGGATAATATTATTTTTTCCGGGGAAGAGCTTTTAGAGTACTTTTGGGATGAGTTAAAGGAGAAGAATGAAGACTTAAAGGGTCTAACTTGGGTGTTAGCTGGAGCAAGCAAGTTTAAAAGCGGTCTTAATGACTTCAAACTAATGGAGGAAAACGTTAGTTTAGCAAGGAATTTTCTTACAAAACGAGTAGGGATTGAGAATTTCTACGAGTTTATATTCAAACCCACCTTTGTTCTGGTTGAGGTTGATAGTTCTGCTAATACCATTAGAATTGTTTGTAATGGAGGGATGTTGTGTCTTTAGGTAAAGAGCTTCTTCTTGAAAAGATCTTTTCTAAGGTTGACCAGATTCCCACCTTTCCTAAGGTTGCCCAAAGGGCTCTTGAGTTGTTAAGGGATGAAAACGTTGATTATCGCAAGCTTGAAGAGGTAATAAAGACCGACCCTGGGATCGCCGTAAACTTTCTCAAAATCGTAAATTCTGCTCTATATGCACTTCCGCGGAAAGTGGAAAGCATCGCGCAAGCTTTTCTTTTCCTTGGTGTAGACCAAATTAAATTTATCCTTCTTTCAGCTGTAATTGGAAAGTATTTTGACAAAGAGATGATTGGATATGGGGTTAGTGCTAAAACAATTTGGCTTCATTCTATTGCTTGTGGAATTGCTGGAGAGCTTTTAGCAAAAAGAATAGGTGCCTCAGAAAGCTTTATGGAAAGGGTCTATCTAGCCTGTCTTCTTCATGACATCGGAAAGATAGTGCTTGACCTTTACACCAAGATTGAGGTTGAACATTTTAAAAACATTATCAAGGAAAACCCCGAATGGAGTTTTATGCAGGTTGAGTGGCTTGTTCTGGGGGTGGACCATGGTCTTGTGGGGGCAGAGCTTCTAAAAAGATGGGAATTCCCCGAAGATGTAGTGTTTTCGGTAAGGGCGCATCATGACGATAGTTTGATGGTCCAAAGGAAGCTCTCAGCCATTGTTGCCTTAGCAAACGCTATTGCCAATTTGATTGGGTTTTATAGTGGTATCGACAGCTTTTACTACTCCCTTCACGACGACCTACTAAAGTTTTTAGGAATAAAACCAGATGAGCTTGAAAAGCTCTGCGAAATAACTTTAGAAAAATCTTTGCTAATAGAGAGGGAACTATTATAAAATTTACCCCCTTGACAACTTTCAAAACCGTAGGATTATTAATAAAAAATTTTAGGAGGAGGGATTAGCTATGAAGAAGGTGCTTTCATTGGTTCTCACCTTAGCTGTTGCTGGTATGATTGGTGTAACAGCTGGCTGCAAAAAGAAAGAAGAAGCTCCTAAGACAGAGCAAGCTCCTGCAACCCAACCTGCTCAGCCAGCACAGCCTGCTCAGCCTGCAGGAAATGAATCTGCTAACCAGACTGGTCAGGAGGCTTCAGCTGAAAAACCCGCTGAACAGCCAGCCGAGAAAAAGTAGTTTTTAAAAAAAGGGGGCTATCGCCCCCTTTTTTATTGTAAACCTTTTTACCATTCTTCTTTCTGTTTTTCTTTAAATTTTTTGTCTTTTTCTTTAGATTTCTTATGATTTTCTTTAAATTTTCTGTCCCTCTCATCATCTTCAAACTTAGGACCCTTATCTAAAAGACTATCATAATATCCTCTATCTTCAAACCGCTTTTCCTCTATGAACCTTTCTTTCTTTTTCCCCTTTTTTTCTTCATACACTACATAATGGACATCAACGAAGCGAGGGTGTTTTTCTTTATACTTGATAACAACCTCAGGAGGCTCCTTGTAGTATTCAGAGATAAACTTTACATTTGAGAGGACGATTATATCATGGTCAGTCAAGACAATCTTTTTTTTATGATGCTTATGATATCCCCAGGCTTTACCATAAGGTGGACCATAGACGATGTACCTTTCAAACACCACCTCCGGTCTTAAGCCAAAGCGGAGCATGATTTCAACCCAAGAATAACCTCTTTGCCGAAGCCTTATGACCACATCGGGAGAAACTCGCGCTTCTTTTACGATTAAGAAAAGGACCGGAAGCTCATCCTCAATTATTACCGGATACCTTTTTTTTATGATAATGATTTCCTCTTCAGGAACCCTAAAATAATCTCCGATGGCTAAATAGAAGCTTCTAACCTTTCCATCAGAAAAAGAAATGCCTAAGTCTACATCCTTGGCATAGCCTTGAGGAAGTGCAAACACCAAAAGCCAAAGGAAGAAAAAAAATAATCTTTTCATATGTCCACACCTCCTTTGTGTTTTTATAAATTTTTTTGCAAAATTTATTCCTTAGCAAAAGGGCTTTGTCTTAGTAAGCTTTCGACAAATTTGTCGTCTCTTAAGGCTAAAGCGTTGCTATTTCTGTAAGGTAAACAAGGATTGTTGCCCAGATGCTTTTGCTTTTTCTTCATCATCATGAGGAGGAAAAACCGAGACCTTTCCATACACCCCGTCATATCCAGGCTGGACAAAAACTTTACCCTCCCGCATACGGGAGATAGCTAAAACAAGCCTTTCATCAAGGATTTTTTTTAGCTCATCAAGAGATTTTTTCAAAAGGATGTCAAACTCCGTGCCCACTCGCTCAATGACCGTTCGGTAAAGCTTTTCTACGCTTTTACTTGAGGCGTTGAGGTTGTAGACCTCGGCAAGGATTTCTATTAAAGGGACCAAATGGACGGAATAGGGTTTATTCTGGGGAATGTAGCCTTCATCTCTATCGGCAAGGTCTTCTATGCGGTGAAGGACACCGATGGTAAGCGGAGCTCCGCATTTGGGACACCTTCCGCTATTGAGCTTCGTTTCCTTTGGATGTAAAACTACTCCACAGGCTCTATGCCCGTCGTAATGGTATTTACCTTCTTCAGGATAGAATTCGATGGTATAGGCAATTTCCCCCTCTCTAACCCCACGAAGGATGCTTTCATAAGTTAAGGGTAAGAAAAAGGCTGTTGCCTCTCTTCCGATCTTTGCCGGGGAGTGGGCATCTGAGTTTGAAACAAGGGTAATCCTGTCAAGGGCTGAAATTCGCCAGTTCATCTCCGGGTCAGATGAAAGCCCGGTCTCGATAGCAAAAATGTAGGGTGTTGCCGAGCCGAAGGCTTCTTCCAGGGTGTCAAAACCTGAGAAGGCTCCAAAAACAGAATACCAAGGGGTCCAGGCATGAGCAGGAATTACCAAAATCTCTGGCGAAATCTTCATAAGTTCTAACACTAAAGCCTCTGCTTGAACCCCAAAGGTTGGACGTCCGTCAGCAAGAAGATTGCCAAGCTTGGAAAGATATTTGTTTATCTCTTCCACAACCTCAAAGTTTGGAGCAATAAGAAGAAGATGAACTCGACGGTTTGTTTTAGACTTTGTAGAATAAATAAGGGATATTTCTGCGGTTGGCACAAAATAGGGGGGCTCCCCAGCTGAGCCCTTGTAGATGTAGAGCCCGCTTTTCCCATCATACTCGAGGAGTTCTTTTAGCTCTTTGAGGTAGGCTGGATGGGTAAAATCGCCTGTGCCAAGGACTGAGAGCCCTTTTAACTTCCCTACTTCCCAAAGGGTCTTTGGTTCCATGTTTTTTGAGCTTGCTCGGCTGAACTTACTGTGGATATGAAGGTCTGCAAGAAAGGATTTTTCAAGGACCTCTTTTGGCGGAAGAATTTGGTTCTTTCTTTGACTTTCCACGGCTTTTAATTTAGCACTTTGATGTTATCTTTAAAGAGTATGGGAGAAGATAGACAAAAGGTCGTCTGCACAAACAGAAAGGCAAGCCATCTTTATGAAGTGGAAGAAACCTATGAAGCTGGGATTGTGCTTGAAGGCTGGGAAGTAAAATCTTTAAGGGAAGGTAGGGCAAACCTATCCGATGCCTTTGCCAGAGTGGTTGATGGAGAGGTCTTTCTTTATAACTTTCACATAAGCCCTTACCCTCATAGCAGGGAGGCAAAGCTTGCTGACCCAACAAGAACGAGAAAGCTCCTTCTTCACAAAAGGGAAATAAAAAGGCTTGCTGGTAAGGTGCAACTAAAAGGCTATACCCTAATCCCCTTAAAGGTTTACTTTAATTCCCGAGGCATTGCCAAGGTAGAGTTAGCCCTTGCTCGGGGAAAAAAGGTCCACGACCGAAGGGAAGATATCAAACGGAGAGAGCTTGAAAGGGAGCTTAACAGAAAGTATAAAGGAAAGATAAAGTAAAAGTCTTTTAGATGCTTCCTTTAGAGCTTACCATCAAGGGGTTTGGTCCCTACTTAGGGGTCTCGATATCCGAAGAGGAGTTTCGGCTCCTTCAGGATAGCAGGCTTTTCTTGATCTTTGGGGAGATTGGAGCCGGAAAAACCACCCTTTTTGATGCCATCCTCTTTGCCCTATACGGCGAGACAAGTTTTCCTGAAAGAAAGGCTGAGCATCTCATCTCCCATCATATTAAACCAGGGGCTCGGGTGGTCCCAGAGGTTGGCTTCCGCTTTCTTTTTGGGAAGGAGGAGATTAAGGTTGTAAGAAGGCTTCCAGCCTTAGCTCTAAGAGGTCAAGAAGCCTATCTGTGGATTAATGGAAGGCTCCGTTCAAACAAGCTCACAGAGGTAAACCAAATTTTGAAAGACATTCTTAAGCTTGATGCTAAGCAGTTTAAGAAGGTTTTGCTTCTCCCCCAAGGAGAATACCGCGAAGTTCTTCTTGCTGAAAGAAGGGAAAGACTTGCCCTTTTTGAAAGGCTCTTTCAGCTTGAGGTCTTCTCTAAGCTTGAAGAGTATCTGAAAGAGAAAAACAAAGAGCTAAAGGCTGAATTGGATAACTTAAACACCGAGCTTTCAACCCTTCTTCGGTCCTGCGAAGCCCAAAGCTTAGAAGAACTAAAGGAAAGGATAGAGGGGACAAGAGAAGATTTGAGAAAGCTCCATCAGAAAGAAACACTCATAAAAGAAGAACTAAAACGAAAGGAAGAAACCTTAAGAAGATTAGAAAACCTTTGTCTGCTTTTTGAAAGAAAAAAAGCCTTAGAAGAAGAAAAGAGGCTTCTTTTACAGAAAAAAGAAGAGTTTGAGGAAAAGGAAAAGGAAGTGGCAAGGCTTAGGGCTTTCAAGGAGATTTTGCCCTATTACGAAGACCTAAGAAGACGCTGGAAGGAGCTAAAAAGGTTAAAAAGCTTAGAAAAGGAAACGCTTGCCAAGCTTGAAGGGGAAAAAATAGCCTTTAAAGAGATAACAGAAAGGCTAAGCGAGCTTGAAAAAGAAAAGGAGAGGATTTCCGCTTTAAGGGAAAAAAAGGTAAAGCTTGAAGAACTTCTTAAGCTTTTGCAAAGAGAAAAAGAAGCTAACGCCAAGCTTGAGAGCTTAGAAAAGAGACTAAAGGAGTTAACAGCTCAAGTTGAAAGGCTAAGGGAAGAAAAGGAAGCCTTAAACATTATGGTTGAGCTTTCAAGGCTTGAGAAGGAGTATCAAGACCTTATCCGGCTTAAGGAAGTAGAAAAAGCCTTATGCGAGCTTGAAGCAAGCATCAAAGACCTTGAGGAAAGGCTTAACGAGAAGAGGAAAGAGTATGAAGCTTTAAGAGACCTTAGCCTTCTTCAAAGGTTTGCTGAGAGATTGAAGGAAGGGGAAGCCTGCCCGCTCTGCGGGTCAACCTTTCATCCCCATAAGGCAAGCCTATGCGGGAAAGATATCGAAAGAATAACCCTCCTTTCCGAAGAGATCCCAAAGCTTGAAGAAGAACTTAGGAAGGAAAGAGAAAAAAGGTCAGAGCTTTTAGGAGAAAGAAAAAGCCTCCTTTCAAGGACAAGGATAGAATTTGAAGAGGAATTAAGCAGGAAAATTGAAACCCTGAGGTCTGCTTTAAAAGAGAAAGTTTATCACCCCGAGCACCCCTTCTGTCACCCCGAGGCGCAAGCCGAGGGGTCTCCCCATATTAAACAATCTCAAAGCCTCTCCGAAGATGAATTAAAGAAAAATTTGGAACTGCTTGAAAATAAAGAAAAAAATCTTCATAAAGAAAAGGAGGCTCTTCTTCAGGATAAGGCAAGGCTTGAAGAGCAACTAAGGAGCGTTAAAGTTAAATTTTCTGAGTTTGGCTATGAAGAAAAGCCATCCCTTGAAAAGATAGAAAGAGAACTTATAGACTTGAATAAAGAAATCACCGCCTTTGAGAGGGCTTTTAATGAATTAACAAGCAAAAAAGAAGAGGCTTCTAGAAGGCTAAGCGGACTTCAGGTTAAGCTTGAAGAGACAAGGAATTCGCTTAAAAGAGAGGTTTTGCATTATAGGGAGGCTTTAGCCAAGGTCTTCTCCCTAAAAAAAAGAGGACTCTTCTCTAGACTTTCCGAATTAAGAGAAGCCATTTCCCGTGTTGCTTACCTTGAGGGGCTTGAGAAGGAGGTTGAGGACTATAAAAAGCGTCTCTTTAGTCTAACTGAGAGCTTGGCAAGGCTTGAGGAAGAGCTAAGAACTAAACACCAAGATTTTTCCCAGATGAGCCTTGATGAGCTTTCTGTTGAGCTTAAAGTCCTAAAAGAAAATGTTGAGGGGCTAAGGCTTGAGAAAGAAAGGATTGACAGGGAGGTTGCAAGGCTTGAAGAAAACTTAAAAAGGTCTGAAGCAATTAAAGCCCAGGTTGAGGAGCTTACCCAAAGGGTTTCCCTTTTGCGAAAAGAGCAGGGGATGCTTGAACATATCATCAACCTAATTTCGGGGAAAAACCCTAAAGCGGTATCTCTCTCATCCTACGCTACCTCAATCTTTCTTGATAGGTTACTAAGGAGGGCAAATCATTATCTAAAGGAGTTTTCCTTCCATAGGTATAGCTTTGTGATAGAGGAAGCTTTGCGAAAAGACTTTGAGCTTTACATCTTTGATGCCTATACTGGTAGGGCAAGGGAGGTTAGGACTCTTTCCGGCGGAGAGTCCTTTATCGCCGTTTTAGCCTTTGCCTTAGGGGTGAGCGACCTATTGCAAGCACTTTCCGGAGCCAAGCCCTTTCAATCCTTCTTCATAGACGAAGGGTTTGGAAACCTTGACAGCCAAACTTTAGACCGAGTAGTTAAAACCCTCGTTGAGATTTCTCAAAGGGCAGACCGAGTTATAGGAGTGATATCTCATCTTTCGGAGCTTAAGGATAGGTTCCCAGCAAGGATTGAGGTTATAAAGGAACGAGAAGGGGGAAGTAGGCTCAGGGTCCGAAGGGTTTTTTGAATGGAAATTAGTCAGTGCGTTGGCATCTTAGCAGGTGGGAAGGGAATAAGGATAGGAGGGGATAAGCCTTTTAAGCTGTTTAAAGATAAGCCTTTAATCCTCTGGGTTTATGAAGCCATCCTTCCTCTTAATTTAAAGGTCTATCTTTCGGTGAGAAGCTCTGACCAAGGAGAAAGGCTTTTAGGTTTAATTAAATCCGCGTTTCCTAAAAACAGTCATCCCTTAAGTGTTTCCTTAGTTCAGGATTTTTCCCCCTTTGAGGGACCGCTTGCCGGGGTATACAGTTTACTTTCCACTATGAAAGAAGAGGAAATTCTCATCTTAACCTGCGACCAACCTTTGATTAAGACTGAACTTTTGCAAAGGCTTCTTAGGCAAAGGGCAGAAGCTTGCCTCTTTGAAATAGAAGAAAAGGTCGAGCCCTTCCCCTTAAAGCTAACAAAGTCCGTTTCCCCTTATCTTGAGAATTTTATAAAAATTTCAAAGAAAAAATCCATAAAAGAATTTATAAATTTCCTTGAAAAATATAATAAGCTAACTAAACTAAGCTTAAAGGGAGAGGAGGCGATTTTTCTTAAAAATATTAACACTCCTCAGGAGCTTGAAGAGTTAAGCAATGTTCAACTTTGAATCCGATTTGGTTAGGCAGGTCAAAGTCCTCATCGTGGATGATGACCCGGATGTAAGGGAGCTTCTTAGCGAAATCCTTGCAGAAGAGGGTTATCTTGTGGAGACGGCTGTTCACGGGATGGAAGCTCTGGATAAGCTTGAAAGCTTTAAGCCTGACCTTATTTTGACTGACTATCAAATGCCCCGCATGGACGGAATTACCCTCTGCAAGGTTGTTAAGAATAATCCAGAAACCATAGATGTAGGAGTAATTTTAATAACAGGTTTTAACGATTTTGAGGTCCGAGTGCAGGGTTTGTCTGCTGGAGCTGATGATTTTCTGTCAAAGCCTGTTATGCTTCCTGAGCTCAAAGCCCGGATAAAATCCTTGGCTAAAGCTAAGCTTTATCACGATTTCCTTAAAGAGTATCAAAAAAGGCTTGAAAGGGAGGTTGAGGAAAAGACAGCTGAATTAAAGAAGGCTAATTTAGCTTTAAAGCTTGCCTATAAGGAGCTTGAAGACCTTTCCCTTGAGATTGTCTACCGTTTAGCAAGGGCTGCCGAATACCGGGATGAGCATACAGGAAACCACATCCAGAGGATAAGCCTCTACTGCGTAGCTATCGGGGAAAGGCTTGGTCTTACCGAAAGACAGTTAGACCTTTTAAGGTATGGTTCTATCCTTCACGATATCGGAAAGCTTGGCATACCGGATGAGATTTTACTTAAACCAGGAAGCTTAACCCCTGAAGAATGGGAAATCATGAAAAAGCACACCATCATCGGAGCAGAGATCCTTAAGGGAACGCGAATTGCCTATCTTAAAGCTGGAGAAAAGATCGCCCTTTATCATCATGAGAGATGGGATGGGAAGGGCTATCCCTTCGGGTTAAAGGGTGAAAATATACCCTTAATTGCTCGGATCGTATCCGTTGCTGATGTGTTTGATGCTCTTACTTCAAAGCGTCCTTATAGGGATGCCATGGATACCGAGACAGCCTTTGAGATCATAGCAAGCGGTAAAGGAACGCAGTTTGACCCCTTGGTCGTTGACGCCTTTTTAGGCATTAAAGCACAAATCCTTGAAATTAAAGAGCTCTATCAAGACGAAGGAGAAAGCCATCTCTTTAGCCTGATTAGGTCCCTGCGTAAACCTAAAAATTCTAAGAATTCATCCTAAGGATCTCTCTAAGCCTTAGGGCGTTTGGCACGGCATAACCTAAACCCGTGTTGTCAAAATAGACATAAACTTCCTCAGCGTTGAACCTTTTTATAGTTTGAGAAAGCTCTTTTAGCTCATCTTCGGTATAGTTTGAAAAGTATACCCTTTCTCGCCCGTGCATCCTGATGTAGAGAAAGTTTGCCGTCATAACCTCAACCCAGGAAGGGTATCTTCCTCCAAAGTCGGAAAAGCAAAGACAAACCCCTCTTTTCCTTAAAAGCTCAAAAAATTCTTCATTGTGGAAGCTTTTGTTCCTAATCTCAACCACATGCTTATAACCTGAGGGGAGCTTTGCTAAAAACTCTTCAAGCACCTCCTTGCTAAAGGTTAAGGAAGGAGGAAGCTGAAAAAGAATAACCCTACCCTTTTCTTTTAGAGGTTCTATGGATTTAAAAAAGGTCTTAAGCTCCTCTTCTACATCCTTTAGCCTCTTTACATGGGTAATGCTTTTGTGGGCTTTCACGGAAAAGACGAAATCTTGCGGTGTTTCGGCATACCATTTTTCAAAGGTGGACCTTCGAGGGGTGCGGTAGAAGGTTGCGTTTATCTCAACGGTGTTAAAGCGCTCAGCATAAAACCTTAGCCAATCCTTAGATTTTAGCCCCTCAGGATAAAGGACACCTCTAAAAGAAGAATAGCTCCAGCCTGAGGTTCCAATGTAGTATTTCATGCCTTTAGATTATCAGAAGTTGTGTTAAATTCAAATAAAGATTTTTTAAGGAGGTAGCAAGATGAAAAAGGTCATAGCCTTAATTTCAGCATCCTTTCTTTTAGCTCTTAGCTTTCCAAATCTTTATGCCCAAGAACCTAAGGTAGAGGTCTCCGCACCAGAAAGGGTAGAGGTTGTTCAGCCAAAAGAAAAGACCTCTCCTGTGTACTATCCTATTCCTTATGTTCCAGTCATGACCGAGCTTGATTACAAACCAGATAAAAGCGCTATCTTTAAATCTGGTAAGGTCTTAACAGGGATGCTTGTTTTTTCCGGAAACATCAGATCTTCTGCTCTGGTAGAATTCTACCGGACCCAGATGCGCCTTCAGGGCTGGGAAGAGGTAGGAGCCTTCTCATCCAAGATAAACTTTCTTTCCTTTAGGCGACCTGAGGGGACAGCCTTTGTTATCATAACCGAAGGAATGTTCTCAACAGAGCTAAGGATCGTCGTTATGCTTCAGGGTGTAAGCTAAGGTTTATGAAAGGTGAGCTCTTAGGAAAAAGGATCCTCCTTGGTGTGTCAGGTGGTATCGCGGTATACAAAGCATGCGACCTTGTTCGAAAGCTGAAGAAAGAAGGGGCAGACATAAGGGTTGTTTTAACAACTGGAGCGGAGGAGTTTGTTAAACCTGCCCTTTTTTCAGCTTTATCTGGCGCTCATTGCTATACGAACAAGGACTTCTTTACCGCAGACGGTCGTATCCCCCATATTGAACTTGCCCGCTTTCCCGACCTTATACTCTTAGTCCCAGCTACCGCAAGCCTTATCTCAAAGCTAAGATGCGGACAAAGTAGCGAGCTCCTCTTAGCCATCCTTCTTGCAACCAAAGCTCAAGTCTTCATCTTTCCTTCTATGAACGCTACCATGTATAACCATCCTGCCGTGCAGGAAAACATATCTACGCTTAAAACCTTTGGTTATAAAGTTTTTTCCCCTTATGCCGGGGAGCTTGCCTGCGGGGAGGTTGGAGAAGGAAGGCTTCCAGAGCCTGACGAAATTAACGAGGTTGTTAAAGCCTTTTTTAAACCCAAGGATTTAGTGGGGAGAAAATTTCTCATCACCGCTGGACCAACAAGGGAATACCTTGACGAGGTCCGGTTTATCACCAACGCTTCAACAGGAAGAATGGGATATCTCATAGCCAAAGAAGTCTACGCAAGGGGTGGTGAGGTTTACCTTGTCTGGGGAAAAGACGATGAGCCAGAATTTCCAAACCTTGAGCCCTTGCATGGTATCCCCAAACCAAGGATTCATAGGGTAAGAACAACAGAGGAGATGTTCTTAGCTTGCGAAAATCTCTTTGATGAGGTTGATGTCTGCATCTTTGCTGGTGCACCAACAGATTTTAAGCCTAAACAAACCTTCCCAGGAAAGATAAAGAAAGAGTCGAAAGAATCCCTAACGATTGAGCTTGTTCAAACGGTTGACATTGCAAAAACCTTGCAAAAGAAAAGAAAAAAACAGCTTATGGTGGGGTTTGCTTTAGAAGAGGAGGAAAAGCTTGAAGTTTACGCAAAGAAGAAGCTTCTTGATAAAGGCTTTGACCTGATAGTTGCCAATCCTATCTCCACCATGGGAAGCAAAGCCTCGAAGTTTCTTATTCTTGGAGAAAGCTTACATAAAACCTTTGAAAGCCTATCCAAGGAAGAGCTGGCTAAGGAGCTTGTTGACCTTATTTCTCAGAGGCTAAAACTTCAGGCTTCTTAGGTTGATAGGTGCAGAGGGGCTCCTCTTCAAGATAGTCGCCAGTTGCCTCATAAGCCCTTGCTCGGCAGCCACCACAAACCCTTATGTATTCGCATATTCCGCATTTCCCTTTGTAGTTTCTAAAATCCCTTAGCTTGTTGAAGACTTCAGAGCCCTCCCAAACCTCTTTAAAAGAGTTTTTTCTTAGGTTGCCGCAGGGGATTTCTAAGTAGCCACAGGTCTGAACTATGCCTGTATGAGAAATAAAACAAAAGCCAACTCCAGCTAAACAGCCTCTTGTCACTGCATCAAGACCAAAGGTCTCAAAGGTAACCTTTTTGCCCTCTGCCCTTGCCCTCTCCCTTAAGATGCGATAGTAATGGGGGGCACAGGTTGCCTTAAGCTGAAGCTGTGATTTTTCCCTCTGCTCGTAGAACCAATGAAGAAGCTCTTCATACTTTTCAGGAGAAAGAGACTCTTGCGATAATTCTTTTCCCCGCCCAACAGGCACAAGAAGGAAGATATGATGGGCGACAGCTCCAAGCCTCTTTGCCAGCTCATGAACTTTGGGCAGCTCCTCGGCATTCACCGCGGTTATCGTGGTGTTTATCTGAAAAGGTAGCCCCACCTTTTTTAAAACTTCTATACCCCGCAGAGCGCCCTCAAAGGCACCAGGCATCTTACGAAAGCTGTCGTGGGCTTTGGCATCAGCACCGTCAAGGCTTATGCTAACCCTTGCTATGCCTGCATTCTTTAACTCAAGGGCAAGCTCTTCGGTAAGGAGGGTTCCGTTTGTGGCAAGGACTGGCTTTAGCCCAAGCTCGTTTGCCCTTTTTGCGATGTCAATTAGGTCTTCTCGTAGAAGGGGCTCCCCTCCTGTTAGAATGATAACCGGATGCCCTACCTCGGTTATCTCTTCAAGGATGCGAAATACTTCTTCCGTTGTGAGCTCGCCTTCATAGGGACCACGAGAGGCCGCTGCACGGCAATGCACGCAATCAAGGTTGCAAGACCTTGTAAGCTCCCAAGCTATAAGCCTTGGAACAAAGCTTTTTTCGCCTTCCTTAGGATGCTCCATCTTTCACCCTGTTTTTCTTTATTATTCTTAAAGGGTCGCCTACCCTTAGCCTTCCACCTCTTAAAACCCTGGTAAAGACTCCGTGGGTTCTCATCTCACATTTTCCTACCCTTTGAAAGATGGCACAGCCGTGTGGACTTTTCTCCTGACCTGCGTAACCTTAAACAAACATTCCCAAGCCTCAATAAGGTCGCAAACACCAACCGCGCTTAGGTCAACATCGGTTGTGACAGTGGGGACACCCTTTACTTTGCTTGTGGAAATAGCGACCACTTTCCCAGATATCATGAGGCTTTCCCCTTATAGTCAACTACATAGTTTCTTAGAACGCCTATGTCTTGGATTTCCACCTCAACCACATCCCCTGCCTTTAGTGGTCCAACCCCTGGCGGGGTTCCAGTTGCGATGATGTCTCCTGGATATAAGGTCATGATGTTAGCGATAAACTTTACAAGCTTAAAGACATTGAAGATCAGGTTTTCGGTTGTTGAGCTTTGCTTTACCTCTCCGTTTACCCTAGTTATGATGCGCTGAGAACTTGGGTCAAGACCTTTTACTATGTAAGGTCCGCAGGGGGCAAAGGTGTTAAAGGATTTTGCCCTCGTCCACTGCCCGTCTTTTCTTTGAAGGTCTCTTGCGGTGACATCGTTAAAGCAGGTGTAGCCAAGGATTGCCTCTTCAATCTGTTTATAAGTTCTTGGGCGGTAGAGCTCCTTTCCGATTATGACGGCAAGCTCTCCTTCGTAATGGACTTCCCTCGACTCCGGAGGAATGATTATAGCATCCTCAGGACCAACAAGGGCTGATGTTGGCTTAAGAAAGATAAGGGGCTCATCAGGAATGCTTAAGCCGAGCTCCTCGGCATGGTCTTTATAGTTTAATCCTACGGCAACGATCTTTGTGGGAATGATGGGACAAAGGGGGCGAACCTCAGAAAGTTTGTGCACTTTTTCAGGGGTTCCAATTTCAAACACCTCATCCCCTTCCACTATCCCATAGAATATAGAGCCCTCTCTCTGGAACCTTCCAAATTTTACCAGCATGTTTTTTTAGTTAAACATCTATACCTCAAATTTCAAGGTTAAATTCTTAAATTGTCGTTACTATTTTGAAATGTTACATTAAGAAGTATTCTCCCTGCAAAAATCAATAGTTGTGGTGCCCTATATTTTTTTTCATTCCTCACCATTTTGTCATCCCTCTCCTTTTTGTCATCCCTCTCCTTTTTGTCATGCTGAGCAGAGCGAAGAATCTCCTTTTAGCATGAAAAGACGAGACCCCTCGGCTTACGCCTCGGGGCGACAAAAAAGTGCTCGGGGCGACACATAGGACGCCTCGGGG
>Ga0209225_1001142_pt1 | contig 27481 bp, 43 predicted proteins | sample WasSprMetagenome_FD_184732 | JGI IMG/M metagenome (GOLD analysis project Ga0209225, IMG submission 184732) | Sulfidic aquatic microbial communities from Washburn Spring, Yellowstone National Park, USA - WS (SPAdes) (version 3) | ecosystem: Environmental > Aquatic > Thermal springs > Hot (42-90C)... | reverse complement strand
TGCACCACCAATGTTTTTACGACGATGGGTTTCTAATCCAATTTGAACACCTAAAAGTAGGTCTTCTAAGTCATTTCGAAAAAGAATGTGTATAAAGCCTAAGTCCTTTAACAAGTTGGCAAAATATAAGGGAATTGCATTTTTTTTGCAAAATGGTTGTAAGTAGGAAGTGAGATTTTATGAGAGATGGAAAAAATTTGAGTTGCATGTTTTTGCAACATAATTTTGGTTTTTTGAGTAATTTTAGAAGAAATTGCATGATTTTGCAAGATGTGTAAAAATTGGTTAAATGCTTGTAAACAAGAATTTATCAAGGTTTTCTTGAAAAAGGGGGTTACAACCTTTAACAAAAAGTTACAACCAAACTTACAACCAAACCTTACAACCTACAACCAGAGGTTCTTACCTTAAGGCAAGGGAGAATTTTATAAAGAGATTTCTCGTAGAAGTTTTAAGGCTACGCCGATAATGCGGGCTTCTTGGGGAACAATAGGCGGATAATTTGGATTATCAGAGGTTAAAAGGATTAGACCATCTTTTTTCATTAGCCTTTTCACTAAAAGTTCTCCATCTTGGTTGGCAACGATGACAATTTTTCTATTGGGGATGTCAAAACCGTCGCCAATGTAAATTTTTGCTATTACTTTATCTCCTTCCTGTAAAGTAGGTTCCATGCTATCGCCGTGAACTTCAGCGGCAATAAGGTCATAGGGGTTGACTCTGGGGATTTTTTTGGTTTCTATGTAGCCGATGATTTCAATATCACCTTTCATTTGAGGGAAACCTGCTCCAGCTTTTCCTACAAGAGGAACAAGGATACTGTTTTCTTTAATGCGGCGTTGTTCGGCTAAGATGATTTCTTCTATACTTGGCTTTTTTTCAAAGATTTCGCCTTGACCAGTTTTGAGCCATTCGTAGGAAATACCGAAGGTTTGGGAGATTAAGCGTAAAATCTTATCAGGAATTGGATATTCATTAGATTCATAATATTGAAGAGTTCTAAGCCCAATCATTAATTTTTCAGCAAAATCTTTTTGAGAGAATTTTAGAATATTTTTGCGTAAATGTTTAATTCTTTGAGCTAATTCACTATTTTTATCTAATTTTCCGCAATTTTGCACTTCTTTTCCTCTTGACATATATGCAAAATTGCGTATAATATCTTCATGATGGTTAAAAAGGCAAACATCAAAAAGCCAAGATACAAGACAAATGCAAGGCTCATTAAATCGCTCCTTGTGCTGAGAGGGGTTAAGTTGGTGAGTTTGGCTAAAGAATTCGGGATAACAAAGCAGTATCTATGGTATGTCATACACGGGCGAAGGAAGGGTGAAAGAATAAGAGAAAAGCTTGTGGAGTTTTTAGGAATGCCATATGACCAACTTTGGGGGGAGTAAAAATGAAAAGTAGCAGGGGATTGAGTTATCAAGTATACAAATTCGGATTGAGATAGAGTAATGGTAAGGCTAATATTGCGGTTCATTTATAGCTTCCGTGTTCTTTTTAGTAAACATTTTAACTTTGAAGCTAAGGAAAGTCAATGTCAAAGATTAGAAAAAAATTGACATGTAGAGAAGGGGCTCCACTTATTGAAAAAGGGAGCTTAGATGTCGCAGAAGGATTTAGAAAAGCAGTCTCAGAAGCAATTAAAAAGTCGGGATATAGCAGGGAGCAGGTGGTGGAATTGATTGAAATTATGACAAATCAAAGGATTTCAAAGCATATGTTAGATCAAGCAACATCTTCTAAAAAAGAATATAGATTTCCAGCTGAGGTCTTGCACGCTTTCTGCGTGATCACTGGGAGCTTGGAGCCCTTTCGAGTTTTGCTTCATGCGATTGGATGTGAGGTTGTTGATCCTGCGGAGGAAAAAGCTTTGAGACTTGCAAGGTTACTTAAGGAGAAAGAAAAAATAGAAAGGGAAATAGAAAAAATAAAAAGAGAGATGGAGGTGGAGTATGCAAGTAACGCTTAATGATATCGCTGAAAAAACTGGGATTCTTTATAAAACACTTTGGGAGAGAGCAAATAAAGAAGGATGGAAAGTGGCTGGATATATTTTAAAGAACGGACATAAAACACGGGTATTTAATCTTGCTGATTTGCCTCAGGATATACAAGAGCTTTTCTTAGGTAAAAGAGTAATTGAAAAATTAGAAAGATTTGAAGAGGATTTTGAAGATGAAGCTTATGTAGGATTAAGAATTAGTGAATTGCAATATTTTGCGGTAAAGATGAGAAAGCTACAGGAAATTTTACTTGAGATGACAGGACTCTTTGAAAAGGGAGTTCTTAATGTGGGGATTTTAGATGAAGAATACAGAATTAGGGTAATTCCAGAAACTTTGTTAGGTCTAATTGAAAAATATGGGCTAAAGATTTTTCAATATGCTATGGATGAAAAGCTTAGGTTTTGGGTGTGGATAGAGATAAAACCTGATATCAAAGTGTATGCAATATGTGATCATAAGGAAATAGAAAAGTTTAAGTCATATATGAATGAAAGTTCAAATCAAAATAAAAAGGTTATAAGGAGGGAAAAATGATAATACAGGAGAAAGGGCAAGGGAAACAGAAGATTTTGTATGTAATAATTTTGGTTTTTTTGGTAATTAGCATGGTATTGCAGATAAAAGTTTTGAAAGAGATTTCTGAAGTTCGTGCTCAGAAAGAAAAAGGGGTCATTCTTATTTTAAATCCAGAAATTGCAAAAGATACAGGGGTTGCATATATACCGCCATGTGAAGATAGATGCGAGAGGAAAGAGTAATGAGAGAGTTTGAAATTTGGCTTTCAAGGGCTGAAGTACAGGAGCTTTTAGGGATAAGCCAGCCAGCCATAGTAAAAGCTATCCAAAAAGGGAATTTCAAAGTTCAAGAAACGTATGGGATTGGGGGAAGACAATACCGAATTGCTCTTTCTAGTTTGCCAGCTGATGCACAAGTAAGATATTTGCAGGCTCATCCAGAGGTGTGGCAGGAGGCTTTGAAGATTAAAGAGCTTTCAGATGAGGCAAAGGCTTTCTTAATTAAGAAGACACTTCCGCAAAAGGAAGAAAATGAAGTATCCGTGAGGGTTGCAACAATGGATAGAGCTTGGGCAATAAAGGAATACTTGCATAATCCTTGCTATGAGACGGCAAAAAGAGTTGCTGAAGAGCTAAAAGTCCATGTGTCAACGATTTATAGATGGATAAAAAAGGCTGAAGAAGAGGCTGAAAGAATTCGGATGATGAAATTGGAAAAACAAACAGTGCCTATTAAGTTTCCACGAACAAGTGTGCCTGAAGATGTGCTGATTGAAAGCTTAAGCATTATTTTAAGTGCTCCTGGAAAGAGAATTATCAACGGGTGGCAGTATGTAGTGAATAAAGGGTATGATATCTCTTATTCGCAGTATACACGAATTCTCAATAAGATGACGCCACCTTTCAGTAAAATACTTGAGTATCACAGGTCTGGAAGAATTTCAGCATTACTTACAGAGACTCCTCAAATTATCAGGGCTTGGAGTGAGCTTCCGGTTATGCATACCATTGTAGGGGACCAACATTATCTTGACTACTACATGTATAGTCCGGAGCTTGATGAGGTGATTAAGGTTCAGCTTTACATATGGGCTGATTGTTCAAGTAGGTATTTTGTTTCTTGTGTGCCTTCAATTGGGGGGCAGTATACGCAATGGCATGTGCAGGCAAGTTTGGCTGAAGCTTTTAGAATACATGTTCCTTCTGAGATATACACCGACTGGGGCAAGCAAGAGAATTCAAAAATGACAGCTGAATTTATTGACAGGCTTTCTTCTGGGAAGATCTATCTCGGGGATTGGGATGATTTCTTAGAAAAGTATCCAGAGGCAAGGATCGCAAGAAAAAGGTCTACCCCGGGAGTTCCACCTGTTAAGCCAATTGAAAATATGATCAGGAGGTTCACTGAGTTTCTTAATCAAGAAGGGCTAACAGGTTATGCAAAGAGGGATTTGAAAGATCCATTTAGAAACAAGCAACTTCAAGAATTATTGAAAGCACAAATTAAAAAGAAGGATCTACCAACGCTTGAAGAAGGCTTGAAGGTTATCGCAAATGTTATTGAGAAGTGCAATATAACGGAGATAAAAACAAAAGAAGGAAAGAGATTTATTCCAGCTGAGTTTTTATGGAAAGGACTTGAAGGAAGAAGGGTTGTTATTGGAGATGATGAGATTGCAATGATATTTTTTCCAGCTTTTGTGAGAAAGGTAAGAAATGCTTCAGTTCAAGTAAAACTTGGGACAAAAACGGTTGTCTTTACTGCAAAAGAATTGACTTGGCTTCGTGATGGGGAAGAGGTTATGGTTAAAGTTAATCCTTTCCCTCCGCATGAGGGGTCAATGTTTTTTAGATATAATGGAAAGGATTGGGAATTTTTAGCTCCCGCTACAGTGTGGATTGGACATAGGGTTCATCCTCAGGATCATAAAAAGCTTGCTAAGGCTATGGAAGTGAAAAATCATTATCTTAAACAGTTTGTTTTAGCGATAAGAGAAATTCATGAGAGGGCAAAGAAGGCTTTTGGAGTGGTTGAAGATAAGCCTATAAGGAAGCTGACATCCGCTATTAAACATAAACAAGAGGGTATGGGAGATTTGGTTTTCTTAGATATTAAAAAATTTAAAAACATAAGAGATAAGAATTGGGAAGCACTTGGGAAGCTTGCAAATTTTTATGATTATTAAAACAAGGGGGTAACAAAAAATGGAAGCACAAGCACAAATAATAGATTTTGAATTTGCAGATTTACTTAGGCTCTCTGGGTTAACTCTTAAAAAACTTGCATTTATTTTGCGTGAAAAGGGAATAAATGTATCACCAGCAATGCTTTGCATGATAAAAAATGGCAAAAGAAATTCTGATCCTTTAAAAGAAAGAATTAAAGAAATTTTAAAGGAATACATCGAACAGTCTAAAAAAGAAAAGGATGGGGTTGTAGAAGAAGTTATAGAATTTTTAACCGAAGCACAAAGAAGAATGCTATCAGTTTTAGAAGCAACTTATGAAGATAAGGAATTTGCTTTGATTGTTGGCCCAAGTGGGATTGGGAAAACTTATATGGTTGAAAAGTTTGCAGAAGAACATGAGGGAGTTGTGATTTATAAAGTAGTGAAAACTATGGCACTTGGAGATTTACTTAGAGAGCTTTGTAGAGTGCTTAAACTTCCTGAATGGGGCACAAATTATCAGAAATTTAGCAGAATCAAAGAGGCTTTAAAAGGAAAAAAAATGCTTATTGTTGATGAAGCTGATTTGCTTGCTGATGAATCGCCAAATAGGTTTTTGCGTAAGATAGAAATTTTTCGTGAGCTTGCGAATGTGTGTGCGGTTGTGCTTGTTGGACTTCCTGAGCTTGATGAAGCAATTTATGCAAATGTAAAAAGCTATATTTACTCAAGAATGGGATATTATGCTTATTTAAAAGAGCCAGAACCTCAAGAACTTATCAAATATTGTGAATTAAAAGGAATTAAAAATATAAGACAGGTTGCAGGTGCTTCAATTGGAAGGGGCTATTTTCGTTACATAAATAAGGTGGCAAAAAGAGCAAAGAAAATAGGAGAAGAACTGGCTTTGTCAATTATGTATGCAGGAAAAAGATAAAAAGGGGGTGTGAGTTATGCAAAAAATAATATTTAGAAATGAATCTTATGAAGGATTTAGATTAGTTACAGAGCCAATTAAAGAAGGTGAGAAAGAATATATTTACACTATTGGGTGGCATCATGTATTACACAAATTTTATTTAGAGGAATGTATAATTCATTTTAGTTTCAAACCTCCTTTAACTGAAGGCAATACTGTTTATAGCGATTCAATAGAAGAGCTAATAAAAGAAATAGAAAAAAGAAGAGGGGCTAAGGTTTATGCAAGAGTAGCAATTTATGCAAAAGAATTTTATTAAAACATATTAAAACAAGGAGGTGATAAAAATATGACAAAAAAGGAAAAATCTAAAAGTGATGAAAAAAGAGCGATATATAAGGCTAAATTACTTGCTATTTTGGCAAAACATGTGGGGAAAAGTAAATCAATTGGCATGGGGACATTATATGAGAGAGTTTTCGGGAATACTTGTAAAGATAAGGTTAATCAAGCACGAATTATAAGAGCTCTTGTAACTGAATTGAGAAAAGAAGGAATTCCTATTTGTTCTGACCAGGATAGAGAAGGTGGAGGATATTATTTAGCTGCTGCTGGTAAAGAGCTTGAAGAATATTGTATGAAATTAAGAAAGCGTGCATTAAAGATTTTGCATATGGAAGCAATACTTAGAAATAAAACTCTACCCGAACTTCTTGGGCAACTTGTATTAAGTATGGGAAGAAAATCTGCAAAAGAAAATGAAATAGGAGGAATAAGCAATGCAAGCTAAAAAAGCTAAAAAAATGACGAATGAACTGATTTATAAAATAGAAAGTTTACTTTCTGCAATTAAAGAAGAAAAGGAAGCTTTGAGCAAAGTTGAAGCAGAATATGAAAGAGAATTGGAGGTTCTTAAAGCAAAGTATTATCCAGAAATTGAGCAAAGGAAAAATGCCTTGAAAAATTTAGAACAGGAGCTTGAAAAATTTGCTAAGGCTTATGCAGGAAAATTATTTCAAGATGGAGATATTGTTGAGTTAAGTATAGGAAGAATCATAAGAGAAATAAAAATTGCAGTAAAAAGAGCAAGAGGGGTTCTTAAGAAACTTGAACAACTTGGTTGGGATGAAGCAATTATTATTCAAAAGAAAGTTAACTGGGATGTATTGGAAACATGGCCTGAAGAAAAGTTAATAGCCTGTGGAACAGAAAGAGTAATAAAAGTAAAAATTACATACGAATTGTATGAATAGGAGGGTGGCAATAAAACTTATAGAAATAGTTTGTAGAAATAAAAGAGAAGCAGAAAGAGTATTTTTAGTAGCTAAAAAAGGTTTTGTTATTGATGATGTAGATTTAAATAAAGAAGAATGATAGATAGGAAAAGGCTTTTAAGAAGGCTTTGGGCAATAGCAGATAGTCTTTTTGGTAAAGAAAAAGAAGAAAAAGTATATAGTTATGTTTCTTTTATTTATGAGAAAGAAAGATTGCGAGAATTGACAGATGAAGAGCTTGAAGAAATGGTTAAAGCTTTTGTAGAAATGCTTTCAGAAAAGGAATGCCCTTCTGCACCTCATGAATGGAGGCTTATTAAAGTTTTGCAAAAAAAGCTTGGTTGGACAAATGAGCATTTATTGAATTACATTAAAAAATATGCTCGTGTTGATCATCCGAGATTTTTAACCCAATATAAAGCAAGAATTGTAATTACTGCTATGATGACTATATTAAATGGTAGGAAAAAAAGTATGAGAGGTAGAAAAATTCAAAATGACAAGGTTGTATACAGTTCGTGAAATAGCAAAATATTTTCAGGTAAGTGAACGAACAGTGTATGGCTGGATAGAGATGGGTTATTTACGGGCGATCAAGGTTGGGTCTCTTGATGGGAAAGGAACGGTTAGGGTTCCAGAGGATGCTTTAGAAGAATTTATTAGAAATTGTCAAACTATCCCTATTTGTCCAAAAAGGATAGTTCTTAAGATTCGTTGGGAAGAGCATTCTTCATAATCAGGAAAATATTGCTTGTTTCTTTTTTACAAATTGCATAAATTTGCAATATGCAGTATGCACAAATTGGGGATATAGTTTTTGAAGTTCTTGCGTATAAAGAGCATAAAGAGGAATTAGAGTTTCCTTATGCAAGACATGAGACAATCAAGCCACCTTCAAGTTTACAATTTATGGGTGGAAAGGAGCTTAGAAAAATTAGTTTATCTGTGCGTTGGCATAGAGAATGGTGTAATCCTGAGGAAGAAAAGAAAAAGCTTGAAGAGTTTGCAGTAAAAGGAGAATATGCAAAATTTATTTTGGCGGAAAAGGTGATCGGAGATTTCGTCATTGAAAAAGTTTCTTTTCAGGTTCTGCAAATAGATGTTTTTGGAAAGCCAGTAATCATTGATGCAGATTTAGAATTGACAGAATATATTAAAAAAGAAATGGAAAAGAAAAAGATAAAGACTGTATCTAAAAAAGCTCCGATGAAAAAAACTAGTAGTCAGGCAAAATATGAGAAGTTTCAAGTTATACAAGAGCAAAGCAAAGATAAATCAATTTCTATGCCGAAAATAGTTAAGGTATCATGAAATATATAACTAAGGAAGGTGACAGATGGGATTTGCTTGCCTGGAAGTTTTATGGGGATCCTTACCTTTATGAGGTTCTTCTTTTAGAGAATAAAGAGTTGATGAGGTTTACTGTGCTTCCTGCTGGAAAAGTGATTGAAGTTCCAGAGGTTATAGATGAAACAACTCCTGAGGTAGTTGCTCCGCCGTGGCAGACAGATTAATTCCGGAGCCTTATTTGTATGTAGAAATTAATAATAGGGATGTTTCGGCGTATATCACCCCTTTCTTGCTTAGTTTTCGGTATATTGATAATGATGGACTTGATAAGAATGAAAGTGATGATGTAGAAATTGAAGTTGAAGACTCTCAAAATTTTTTCAGAGATAATCCTCCTGCAAGAGGAAGTTCTTTAAAGGTCCGCTTTGGGTATGTAGACAAAATCAGAGATGCTGGAGTTTTTTTTATAGATAGCTACAATTTTAGGTATAGTAGGTCTGGCGCTGTTTTTACGATAAAGGCTTTAGCAAAAGATGTTAAAGCCAGTTTCAGGACACTGAAAACTACTGCTTTTGAAAATACAACACTAAAAAAAATAGCAGAAGATATAGCTAAGCGTAATGGATACAAACTATACTTTGAAGGTGCTGATATTGATTTTAAAAGGATAGATCAATATAAAGAGCGAGATTTAGTTTTTTTGCAAAAGCTTTGTCAAAGATATGGCTATGTATGTAAGGTTTCGGCAAGAAAAATTGTTATTCGGGATATGGATAAAGTGTTAGGTGGTTCGGTTTTATATGTGCTTACCCCTGAAGTTGTGATTGATTTAGATATTGAAGTATCAAGTCTTTATGCAGGAGATGTAGATGTTGCTTATTTAGATTTGAATAAAAAAGAGGCTACAGTGGATAAGAAAAAAACTGAGGTTAAAGCAAGCAAAAATATCCAGGTTGAGAGGGTAAGGGTTGAGAATAAAAAACAGGCTGAAAGGATAGCTCATGCTCAGAAAACTCAAAATGAAATGAAAGAAAATAAAGGAAGGGTGCGTTGTATCGGGATTCCTGATATCTATGCAAGCGGGAAGATTAGTCTTTCTGGTTTTGGAAAGTTTGACGGAGAATACTATGTTTCAAGGGTTGAGCATGAAATCACAAGAAATGGATATATTACTCAGATTGAGTTTTATAAATCTTTACAAACTGGAGGTAAGAAAAAGAAATGATCCGTCGGGGTATAGTTGTTGCAGTAGATGAGAAAACAGGAAAAGTAAGGGTTCAATTTCCTGATCTTGATGGGCTTGTATCTAATTGGTTGCCAGTTGTTTTTCAAAAAACTTGTAAAGATAAACATTATTGGATGCCTGATGTCGGAGAATATGTTGTAGTTGCTTTTGATGAGGAAGGAGAAAAAAGCGATGGATATGTTCTTGGTGCTTTTTACAATGAGAAGGATCCTGTGCCTGTAGCAAATAAAGATAAATTCTTTGTGAGATTTGAAGATGGGACTGAGATTGAGTATGACAGAAAATCTCATAAGTTTAGAATCTCAGTTAGAGGAGATGTGCTTATTGAGGCTGATGGAAATATGACACTTAAGGCAAGTAGAATTGACCTAAATCCATAATGGAGGTGCAAAGATGCCAGCTGTTGTCCGGCTTGGAGACAATTCTTGTGGTCATGGATGCTGGCCACCCCGTCCAAATGTAGAGGCGTCCCCTAATGTGTTTGTGAACGGCAAGGGTGCCCATAGGCTTGGTGATGCTTGGGATGTGCATACCTGACCAGCTGGAAGCCATGACGGCGTTGCTTCTGGTGGAAGCCCAAATGTGTTTGTCAACGGCAAGCCAATTTGTCGAGTGGGAGACCCCATTTCCTGTGGAGATACTATGTGTGAGGGTTCTCACAATGTTTTTGCTAATGGATAGAACTTGAAAATATTGCTTGTTTTTAGGTAATTCTTAGATAGTTTATTTGTAATGGATTTAATGACACCTGGAATTATAAGCATTATTTTTAATGGTGGTTATTTGGCAGTTTGTATCTTTCTTCTGTATCTGATTTATGAATTGAAAAAAAGACATGAAAGAATTGATGAAAAAATTGATACACTTGAGAAAGAAAAAATTTCTAAAGATGAGTTTTACCGCAGCGTTTCAGGATGGAGAGAAGAAATAAATATATTACACAAGAAAATAGATGACTTAAAAGACCTTATTATAAAGGAGAGGCTCAAATGAGGATAGCTCCACTTTCATTGAGATATAAAATTTTAGACTTTCTATACAAAGTTTATCCTGAGGCTATTGAAGAGCTGATTATTATTCATGTTTTTTACGAATATCACACGGTAGATGATATTAAGAAGCATCTAAACTATCTTGTTGATAAAGGCTATATAGAGCAAAAAGAAATTTGTCTTAGGCTTGGGACTAAAAAGACTACTAATATTTATAAGATAACCTCTAAAGGAATTGACCTTATGCAAGGAATCATTCAGGATAAAGCAATACCAATCCCTGGGGATGAATAAAAATGCGTAGGTCAAAAGCAAAGCTTTATGATTTGGTAGAGAGGATCATTTATCTTTACGAAAATGAGAAAATGACCATAAGAGATATTGAGGCTTTACTTCGGGCTGAAGGTTATGACATTTCTAAATCAAGCATTCATAGAACAATAAAAAGCTATACTGAGCTTGCAGAAGAATATAAAAGAACAGCAGAAGAAACTAAAGCTCTTATTGAAGCTTTAAGAGATCAACCAGCAAGCTATCAGATGGAAGCTATTTTAACCATGCTTGTTTCTAAAGTTTTTAATTTTGTAAGGAGCATTGAAGAGCTTGAGTTTGAAGATCCTCATGAACTTGTTTTAGCTTTGAATAGACTTGCTTCTTCGGTAGAAAAAATGCAGAGATATAGAGAAGAATTAGAAGCAAAAATGGCAAAGGTGGAATTAGAGGCAAAGAAGAGAAATATAGATAAGGAGTTTATTGAATATGTCCGTAAAGAGATATTTGGAGCGTAAACCTTTACTTTTGTCTTATCAGCAGAGGATGCTTAAGGCTATTTCTGAACACAAGTATTCAATTTTTATGTATGCGAGACAAACTGGGAAAAGTTTTGCTGTTGCGTTATGGGCAGTTCTTCGTGCTTTAGAAAAACCTAATCATCTTGTTGCAATTATTTCTCCAACTGAGCGTCAGAGTAAAGAGCTTATGGAAAAGGTTAAAAGACATATTGAATTTTTAAAAATTGTAGGTGCTGAATATGGAGAGAAATTTTTTGAAGATGCTAAGATTTCTGTTCTTGAAGTGAAATTTCCAAATGGAAGTAGAATTGTTGGGCTTCCAGCTAATCCAGATGGTGTAAGAGGTTTGACTGGAGATGTAGTGTTAGAGGAGGCAGCTTTCTTTCAGGATGGTTTTAAGGTCTATCAAGCAATCTTTCCAAGCGTTACAAGAAGCAATGACTATAAGCTTGTTGTAATATCAACCCCAAAGGGGAAACTTAATCTATTTTATCATCTTTGGACTTCAGCTGAAAATAATGACTTATGGTATCGGGAAAAGTTAACTATCTATGATGCTGTAGCTGAGGGACTTGATATAGATGTGGAAGTTTTAAGGAAAGGTATTCCTTCAGATGAAATGTGGCGCTCTGAATATCTTTGCGAATTTGTTGATGAGGCTGAAGCTTTTATACCATATGAATTGATACAATTTTGTGAGGCTGAAGATGTAAAAGAAAAAGATATAAGAAAACTGCAAGGAGAAATTTTTATTGGGGTTGACATAGGAAGAAGGCATGACTACACAGCTATTGCTATTGTGGAGAAGCTTGGTGATGTTCTTTATCTTAGGAATATGGAAATCTTGAAACAGGTCCCTTTTTCAGAGCAGTTTGCAATTTTAAGACATTTAGCAGGATACGCTCGAAGAATGGCAATTGATGAAACTGGGATTGGTATGCAACTTGCTGAAGAGCTAACAAGGCTTTATGGGGAGCTAAAAATTATACCAGTATATTTCACAGCAAAAGCAAAAGAAGAAATGGCAACAAGACTGAAAACAAAATTTCAGGATAAACTTATAAGAATTTATCCTGACCCAGATTTAAGAGAAGACCTTCATTCTGTTAGAAAAGTAGTTACTGAGGCAGGCAATATTAGACTTGAGAGCGTATCTGATGATGGGCATGCAGATAGGTTTTGGGCTTTAGCTTTAGCGGTTCATGCAAGTGCTGGAGAGGAAAGAAAAATTTTTATCCCGCCGTGTTTTGTTTCACCAAGAAGAGAGGGGTTAACTTATGGGCTTAATCAGCTGGTTTAAAGAAAAATTTGGAGAAAAGCCGAAAAAGGAAAGCTTTAAGGCAAGCTCAATTGAACCTGTAAGTGTTTTAATCCCTCAGACTAAAATTGTTCAATATAGTTTTATAAACCCTCGTTATCCACGTGAATGGTTGTTCACCATAGAGAAGGCTGTATTTGGGAATCAAGATTTAAGCATGGTTTTTGAATTATACATTGACCTTGCAAACTCTGGGCATCAAGTGCAGGTTGTAGGAAAACAAGCAGAAGAAGCTAAAACCGAAATTGATAATTTAGCAGTACGATTAAACACTGATAGTCTCGTCAATCAACTTTTTGCTCAACTTGCTTTATATGGGGCTGTAAGCATTGAAGTAATAGTTAAAGAAGATTTATCTGAAGTGCAAAAGGTAGTTCGTGTTCCTGCTCATACTATTTACTTTAAATATAATGAGGAAATCCGGGATTTTGAACCTTATCAATGGATACCACCTGAGGACCCAATTAAGCTAAATCCAAATACTTATCTTTATATTCCGCTTATAACCCTTGATGGTTCTCCTTATGCGATACCTCCGTTTTTAGCATCTTTGTCTCCTTTAGAGGTGCAAGAGGAATTCAAAGTTGAGCTAAAGAATCTTGCTAAAAAGATAGGGCTTCTTGGATTTTTTGACATAGAAATTCCCAAGCTTGAGCCTAAGCCAACTGAGATAGAAACTGAGTATTTTAAAAGACTTGAAGAACATTTAAATAAGGTTGCAGAACAAGTAGCTGAAAATATACAAAAGGGAATTTTTCTTCATTATGAGGGGACAAAAGCAGAATTTAAAGAAATTGGGGGAAAGATTTCGGATGTGGATAAAATCCTTGCCCATATCAATAGGTGGCTTGTTACTGGGGCAAAAGCACAGCCAAGTCTGGTTGGAATTTCAGAGGGTATAACTGAAACCTGGGCAGTTGTTAGCTATGAACAGTTTGCAAGACAATTGCAGAACTATCAAAGAATAGTAAAAAGGGCTTTGGAATATATCTATAAGCTACATTGTGCGTTAAAAGGCTTTGATATTGAAGATATAAACATTATTTTTAATTCTGTGCCAAAGCTAAAGCCTGAAGCTGATATTGAGGTATTTACTAAAAAAGTTGATGCAATAACCAAACTTTTTGAAACAGGAATAATAACTATAGATGAAGCAAGAGAAATGCTTGGATTAAACCCAATAGGAGGTGAGAAAGGTGCAAGAGATGAAAAAGTATTTTCTAAGGTTTGGGATAGCTCTTCTGATAGCTTTGCCGTTTCTTTTAATAGCAGGAAGAGAAACTCTAAGGATATTTCTCTACAAGATAACGATGTGTGCAGTGGGAGTGTTTTTGGCAGAACTTATTTGGGCAGCGTTTTTTAAACCTGTTTATGGGGCAACGGAAAATTTAGACGCTACGGAAAGATTAAGCGTGCTTATATTCAGAGGCTTACTTTATATGGGGATTTTACTTGGGCTAATGCTTGGGCTCTAAAATGAAGAGGGTTTTAAGTATTGCGATAAGCATTGCTATAACTGGGCTTGTGTCTAATACTTACGCAGGGATTGTGGATAGATGCATGAAGTATGCACCGCTTGTAATTCGTGAGGCAAGATATCATATAGGGATGAATGCACCGGCTCATCTCTTTCTCGGGCAAATAGAGCAGGAGTCCAGATGTAATGAAGGAGCTACAGCTTTTGACGGTGGTATGGGGCTTGGGCAGTTTATGCCTGAGACAGCAAAAGAGCTACACGAGAGGTATAAGGTGCTTCAAGAGTTTTCGCTCAATCCTTATGATCCAAGATGGAATGTAAGAGCCCTAATTCTCTATGATAGGGAATGCTATAACTCGGTTTCCTGTCGGGGCTGGTATTTTGCTTTTCGTGCGTATAACGGAGGAGCTTCCCTGCTAAATAGGGAAATAGCAAGGGCTGGAAGCTGTGATTTAGAAAAGGTTGAAGCCCAATGTAAGCGAAAGGTTATCAGGCTTAAAAATGGCTCTCTTCTTGATTTATGTGTGGTGAATATTGAGTATCCATATCGCATCTTTGAGAAGTCAGAAAAGTATAAAAGGAGGCTTGTCAGATGATAGGCTTACTAAGTTGGAGGTTTTTGAATTTTTTACTTATCGGAGCTCTCTTTTTTGCGATCGGTTTTAAGTCGGCTTGGTATATACAAGGCTTAAAGATTGAGAAGATAAGGCTTGATGCTAAAAAGCTTGAGGAAGCTTTAAAACAATGTGAGATGGCTAACGAGAGCAATTTAAAAACGATTGAGTCTCTAAAGCTTGAGCTTTCTAAAGCTAACAGACTTTGCAGTGCAAGGATAAAGGTCTATAGACATACGATTAAAAGGCTTCAGGAAATAGATGTTTTAGAACCAAATGCTTTAGAACCAAAGAGCGAGGGAGGAAATGAAACATATAGCTCTGACCCTATTTTGCTTGAGCTTAATCGGATGTTCCCCTCTGGGGCTTACGACAAGTAAGATTGTTAAGACCGAGTATGTTAGACCTGAGCTTCAAGAAGTTCCGGAAGAGCCGAGCTACTATAAAGTGGAATTTTTCGAGACAAACGGAAGTTACTGTTTAGATCCTGAGAATGCTAAAAACCTTCTTAAAAATATAGAGCTTATGCGTGGTTACTGTTCTGAGCTTAAGCTTATTCTTGAGAGTTTGCAATGGAAGGACAATGGGACAAAGAAGGAAACGAAATAGTAGAGAAACTCTACAAACTTCTTTATTCTTCTCTTGGTATTTCTTTAAGAGATGCCTTAGCAGATATTCTGCGTAAAGCAACATATTTTATAAGCTTTGATGATTTAACTCGCTACATTTTAATTGCCCTTGAAGAAAAATTTCAGCTTCCTGAAAAAGTTAAGTATGCACTTAAGCTTGAGCTTGAAAAGATTTATAAAGAGACTCAAGCTAAAGCTCTTTCTGAAGTTGGGATAATTTTTAAACCTGAGCTTTCCATACCAGATTTTAGAGCTATTTCTTATGCGGAAAAGCTTCATGATTTTTATCTTGGAAAATTTTTCAGAGGAGACAGAGAAATCCGGCTAAGAATTGTTAAATGGTTCTCAAAATATTATCTTGAGGAAGGAAACCCAATTGGGCGTGGTCAGGCTGGTATAAGAGAATTTCTTGATAGGTTTGGGGAATACATACAACCTCAAACAGAATGGAAGGCAAGACAAATCATAGATACTTCAGTTAATTTTTTGCGTAATTCTGCAAGAATTCGTGCTATGCAAAAAGCAAGGATCAAACGCTATAGATGGGATGCAGTTGGGGATAGGCTTACATGCAAGATTTGCAGGAGTTTTGATGGAAGAATATGGGAAGTAGCAGAAGCGGTAAGGATCCTTGATGCTATTGAGGGTTCAGATGACCCAAGAGCTATAGTAGATTATAAGCTCTTTGTTACTACTCCTTATAAAGGACCATCTTCTCAAGCTCCCTCCCGATTACCGCCTCTTCATCCTCATTGTAGGTGTAGAGTAGTTGCGGAGATAGAAGAAAAAGAGATACCAGTAACCATAGAAAGACCAGCATTTGCAAAAGATAATCCTATTCAAAGAGACTTAGAGGATGAATACAGAGCTTTAAGCCCTAAAGAGATTGAAAATAAAATTAGAGCTCATCTTGGAAGTGACTGGTTCAGATCAGTAAAAGGTGAAAAAGGAATAAATGCTTACAAATCAGCAAAAAAAGATGCAGAGAGGCATTTTTTAAAACACGGGCATGAATTTGGTTTTAAAACCCCTCAAGAATATTATCACTCAGCCTATGAGGTGATAAAAAAGCCGGACGAAGTATACGTTGAAAGGATTAAAGATAAAACCTTTTATATTTTTCGAAAAGGTGATAAAGTAGTAATATCAAGTGATGATGATCTTGCAATAAAAACTTATTTTAAGTTGAATAAGCCATTTGAAACCTTTTTAAAAGAGAGGAAAAGAGATGGACTTATCAAGGTTCTCTGATAAAGAATTAATTGAAGAATGGGTATTTAGTTTAGCATCTCAAGAAGCTATAGAAACTTTTTTTGATGATTATTCAGCAGAAGCAACCTTACCTTTTCGCACTGAAATTCATAAAAGAGGTCTTGACAATCACCCAAAAGTTATAGAAGCAGATAAAAAGCTAATTCAATATGCTCTAAAAGAAAAGCCTTATCCTCCTGTTATAACCGATGATTATAAGCCACCTTTAGAATACTGGTGGTGGCACATAGATAAAATTGGAGAAAAAACCTATCCAGCCGAGCTTCTTCCTGAGCACCTCAGAGAACTCTATTTACAAGGGGTTTAAATAGCCTTTTATTTTGGCTTTAGAGCCCCTTTTTTGAAGAGGGTAAGTATTATACCCTTACCCCCCTTCATTTAGGGGCGTTTACACATCATTTACATAGCGTTTACTGGCATCAGTTCTTATTTATAAGGAATTAATGTAAACAAATACCCGTTTACTTTGTTTACTTCTTGTTTACGAGCATTTACAAAGAAATTTTTGAGCCAATTTTGAGCCCATTTTAAAAAAGCTTAACTCTTATTAAATTCAGAAAATATTGCTTGTTTTTCTTTTTAAAATTGTATAAACTTGCGATATGCAAGTTGTAGAACGAAATACTATAAAAAGCATTATTCAAAACATTAATATAATCCTTACTACTCCTAAAGGTTCAGATCCTCACAGACCTTTATTTGGTTCAAATCTTTGGCAATTTATAGATCAACCCTTAACTGTTATAACAAGAGGACGTATCAAGGCTGAAATTATTGAAGCAATTGAGACTTGGGAACCACGAGTAGAGATTGAAGAAGTTTATCTTCAAAGGGATTATTCGAGCTTGCGTATAATTATAAAATATAAAATTAAAGAAACAGAAACAATACAGACGCAGGAGATAACTTTATGATTAAGTTTGTAATAACTGACCCTTTATATTATGAGCAAGAATTGATAAAAACTTATGAAGCTTTAACTGATAGGACCTTACAGCCTGCAGATCCTGAAAGGCTTATTATTAATCTTATTGCCTATGCTATGACTATCATTGCGATAAACATTGATGAATCGGCACGGCAAAATTTGCTTGCCTATGCAGAGGGAGAAAAACTTGATGCCTTAGCTGAATTTTATGGAATAAAAAGACTTCAAGCAAAGCCAGCACAAACAATTTTAAGATTTAGTATAGATACTCCTTTAAATTTTGATGTGATTATCCCAAAAGGAACAAGAGCTACTCCAGATGGAAACCTTATGTTTGCAACAATAGAAGAAGCAAAAATTCCTGCAGGACAACTTTTTGTTGATGTTCAAGCTGAATGCGAAACTCCCGGACTAATCGGAAATGGTTATCAAATTGGACAAATTAAGCAACTTGTAGACCTAATACCTTATATAACATCTGTTTCTAATATCACAATGAGTATGTATGGAGCGGATGTTGAGAACGATAAGAGGTTTCGTGAAAGGATCAGGTTTTCAATTGAAAGATTCACAAATGCTGGCTCAAGACAAGCTTATGAATTTTGGACAAAAACTGCCCATCAAGATATAGAAGATGTAAGTGTTTATTCTTCTTCGCCTGGAGTAGTTAATGTGGTTTTTATTTTAAAAGATGGAGCTTTGCCAGATACAACAATGATAGAGCTTGTAAGAAATTTCCTGTTAGATGAAAAAGTAAGACCTTTAACCGATAAAGTTATAGTATCTTCTCCTGAAGTTATTGAATATGATATAAGATTTACTTATTATATAAATCGCAAAGATGAGGCAAAAGTTCAGTTCATTCAAAATAAAGTAGAAAAAGCGGTACAAGATTTTGTGCTCTGGACCAAGATAAAAATCGGAAGAGATATATTGCCAGAGGAGCTTATTCGCAGAGTGAAAGAAGCTGGTGCCTATAGGATTGATTTAAGCTCTCCAACCTATCAAAAGATTGAAATCAATCAAGTTGCTCATGCAAGAAACATCACTATCACTTATGGCGGTCTCATAGAAGATTAATTCTTTTTTGAAAATATTGCTTGTTTCTTTTTTTATAAGGCGTATTCTATTGCTATGATGGATATAAGACTATCTTTTCTGTATAGCTCATTAAGAGAGACAGAAGAATATGTTGAATTTGATGTTGTTGCAATAACAGCTTCAGTTATAAATAGACCTTTTGGGAAAATTGAATTTCCTGAAGAGGTCTTAAAAGCTTCAGCACATACCTTGATTGGGAAACCCCTATTAGTTGATCACAGGTATTCAGTTGAAGCTATAGTTGGAACTGTGGTTGATGCTAAATATTCAGAAGAAAAGAAAGGAATTGTAGCAACAGTCAAGATACCAAAAGCGGGTCATGAGAAATTAATTGGTTTAATCAAGATGGAACCTTCGCCAATCAAAAATGTTTCAGTAGGAGTAGTAGTAGAAACTGAAAACAAAAATGGATTGCAAAGAGTAATAAAAGCTGAATTTAAAGAGTTATCTTTAGTGATAGAAGGAGCTGACCCTAATGCTACAAGACTTATCTCTCATGATACCTCTCATTGGTGGGATGATCCAGATCTAAGACAAAAGGCTCCACGTGATTATTTTCTTGACCCATCATCTCGCAGATATCCATATAAGACATGGGAAGGGGAAATTTCTTGTGAAAGATTAAAGGCTGCAATGAGTTTAGCTGGGTTACATGGACATAGACAAATATATGATAGGGCAAAAGCCCTATATGAAAAACATTGTAAAAAGGAGGGTACAAATGATTGAAAAATTTACTAAAGAAGTTGTAGAAGTAATGTCAAAAGAAGAATTGCAAGAAGCTGTCTTAACTCTTCAGCTTAAACTTGAAACTGCAGAAAAGGAAATTGAAAGGCTAAAAGCTGAGGCAGAGATTGGAAAGAAATACCTTGAATACTTAAGAGCTGAAGCCAAGAGGCTAATTAATTTAGTTCATAAGGAATCTCCACTTTTAAAACTTGTTGATAATGCTGATGTAGATACTTTAAAGCAGATAATTGATGATTTCAGTAAAAAGGCAAAAGAAATATATAAGCCATCTTCTACTTCTGCTACTGATACACAAAAAGAACCTCTTCAACTTACAAAAGAAGATTTAATGAAGATGAGTTATAAAGACCTTTTAAAATTAGCTGAAACTTTTAAAACTAAGGAGGTGCAATAATGCCAGTAACAGGTGAAACCTTACCAGAACTTTTTCCTCTTTATTATGAGAGGAAACTTTTGGAGTATGTAAAAACTAATTTAGTTGCAACAAAGTATGGGCAAAAGTTTTCTATGCCTGTTCATTCTGGAAGGACTGCGGTGTGGACAAGGTTTCAACCTTTGGATCCGGTAACAACTCCGATTACCTTTCAGCCTACTCCTACAACCGGAGCAAGCATGGCAACTCAGCAGGTTCAGGCAACTATAGAAGAATATGCAAACTACATTGAACTTGATGAGTTTACCGATATCACAAGTTTTGTCCCTCTTGTTAATCAGGCAACTGATTTACTTTCTTATAATGCTCTAATGTCTCTTGATGCAATAGCGATGGCTGAGCTAACAAGTGGGACAAATGTTTTATACGCAGGTGGTGTTTCTGGAAGGTCAGCTTTAGATGGCACAAAAAAGCTATCTAAATCTGATATTAGAAAAGCTATCAATATACTTAAAAGAAATAATATTCCACCTTTCCCAGATGGTTATTATGTAGTGCTAATCCATCCTGACAAAACACTTGACCTTTTTACCGATACCGAATTAATCCAGCTTGCTATTGCCTCTAAAGATATTTTTGAAAAAGGAGTCGTTGGTCAATATGTAGGAGCAAAGTTTGTAGAATCTACTACTTTACCTATTTTAACAGGTGCTGGTGGTGGAAGTCCAGCTGCAGATGTCTATCAAACTGTTGTTCTTGGTATGAATGCTTATGGAGTAGTTGATATTGATGGTAAAAGCGTTCAGATGGTCTTTACCAATGTTGATAAACTTGGAAGAGTCAAAACGATTGGATGGAAAGCATATTTTGCTTGTAAAAGATTATATGAGCCGGCTCTTGTAAGGATAGAATCAAACTAAGCGAGGTGAAAGTATGAAAGTATTAATAAAGCAAGACACAACTATATGGGTAAATGGAAAACCCTATGAATTTAAAAAAGGAATACAAGAAGTAGATGATGATATAGCGATTATTCTTATTGAGTCTAAGAATGCTGAAAAGCAGGAGGAAACCGATGCCAAGAAGACAAAAAAATCCGAAGCCCAAACCTAAGAAATGGTAACAATTGAGGAAGTAAAAAGTTTTTTACAAGTAGCAGGTGCAGACTTTGATGATACAAAAATTGCTAATGCCCTTGAGAGGGCATTAGCAAGGGCAAAAAAGCTTTTAAAAGTAGATACCTTGCCAGAAACTGCTGAGGTAAAACAAGCCTTGATATTACTTGCGGTTGCTGAACTGGCAACAGAAATAAATCTTTATTACAGAGGGAAAGAAAATGTAATGATTTTACGAACAAAAGATGTAGTTGCTGAAGCTGAAAGACTTCTTGGATTAATACCAGAAAAGGAGCCTTTTAAATGGGTTTTAATAAAGACAGATTCTTAGCCTTAAACATTGAAATACTAAAATTTATGTTAAATGAGGCTTTTCAAAAAAGAAAACATATTAAATGGGATTTTCTTTATCGGGAATTTTCGGAATATTCAAAAGAGGAGATAGATTTCTCTATTCGCTATCTTAAAGACAAAGGTTATTTAATTGATTTTGAGATAACCGCTAAAGGAGTAGATGAAGTTTTGAAATGGATATAAAAGAATTTGAAGCATACATTAAAGAATTACCGATTAAACTCAATAAAGCAGTAGTGCAATCGTTACATCAGGCAGCACAGGAAACAGAATCAAGGCTTTCAAGGATTTTTAAGACTGAAGGAAGGTCAGAAAGGGTTGAATGGGCTCCTTTGAAAGAGGCTTATCTTAAATGGAAAATCAAGAAAGGTTTTTCAGAGAAAAAATTGCATAAAACTGCAACATTAGCTCAAAGCTTTAACTCAATCGTAAACGAAACTTCAGCAGTTGTTGGAACACCTGTTCCTTATTCTATTTATCATGAATTTGGGACAAGAAAGATGCCAGCTCGCCCATTCATGGAACCAGTCTTTAATACAATGGTTAAAAGACTTGAAGATATTTTTAAAAAAAACTTAACAGAGGTGTTTTAAATGCTCATAGAATTTGAAGAAGCAATTTTGCAAAGGCTAAAAGAAAAAGGAATAACTAATGTTCAGGGTTGGTCTGGTAAGGCAGAAGAATTATTTATGAAGCCCAAAACCTATCCTGCAGTTCGTTATGTTTTTGAAGGTCTTGACTTGCAAGAAACTCTTGCTCCAAACATCTATAATAGCATAATACGGGGTTCTCTTATAGTCTTTTTTCAAAGTTTAAAAGAAAAAGGGCAAGGAGCTTATCCAATTCTTGAAAACATTTTAAATGCTCTTATATGGCAAGAATTAAATGGTTATATGGTTGAAATAAAAAAGATAGAACTTCTTTTCCATGAGAGCATAGATTTTGCCTATCAAGTGAGACTTGAAGCTTATGGTAAATATATTGTGCCCTTTGAGGAAAAAGAGATATTAACAACAAGGATTACAACCTATGAGGGAGAAGAATTATCAACAGATGTTAAAAAGGAGGGTTAAGATATGAGATATAGAGTAAAACTAAGCTATCCTACTATTTTAATGATCGGGCAAAAAGAGTATCGGCTCTTTCCGGGGCAAGAGGTTGAACTTCCTGAAAACGCCGAAGTGGTTAAGACCTATGAAGGGCTTGGCTACCTTGAGCCTATATCCGAAGTAAAATCTAAAACTTCTAAAAAGGAGGTAAGCGATGCCAGCTAACTACCTTCACGGCGTTGAAACCATAGAAATAATTAAGGGACCAATCCCGGTCAGGGAAGTAAAATCTGCGGTCATCTTCTTGGTTGGAACAGCTCCGGTGCATCAAACTAAGCCCGCTGATGTTTCAGAAACAGACTGGTATGCCCAGACGATTAACAACCCCGTTTTAGTCCTAAGGCGTGAAGATGGCATAACCTATTTTGGTGATGCCACACCGGGCTACACCATCCCTTATGCACTTGATGCCATCTTTGACCATGGGGGCTCAACTGTTATCGTTGTGAATGTCTTTGACCCAAGAGTGCATAAAAATGCAGGCGGAACCCCCGACCCCTCAACAGTTACCCCCGCCGACATCATCGGCACGTATGATGCTACAACAGGGAAGAGGACAGGATTAAAGATAATTGACGAGCTATACAGCAGGTTTGGTTTTACCGCAAAGCTAATACTCTGCCCGGTGTATTGCGAGTCTCCGGGTGTTATGGCAGAGATGGTAGCTCTGTGTGAAACTCACCGTGCTTTAACTTTGATTGACGCCCCAGCTGGTTTAACTGTTCAGCAAGTCATCAATGCTCGTGGGGCTGGTGGTCAGCTCAATACTTCGGCTTATAGAGCAGTTATTTGCTATCCTCATCTTAAAGTTTATGACACCGCAACCAACACCGAACGCCTTGAACCTTTTAGCCAAAGGCTTGCTGGAGTTATAGCTAAAGTAGACCACGAAGAGGGCTACTGGTATTCTCCATCCAACCATGAAATTTTGGGCATCATCGGGGTAGAGCGCCCCATCACCTGCGCCATAAACGACCCAAACACTGAAGCAAACATCTTGAACGAAAACGGAATAGTCACAGTCTTTAACAGCTTTGGAACGGGTTATAGAGTTTGGGGCAACCGCTCCGCCGCTTGGCCAACTAAATCAGATCCAAAAAACTTTATTTCTGTGCGAAGAACAGCAGACATTATCGCAGAGTCTATTGAGTATGCAACCTTGCAATTTTTAGACAAGCCCATAACCGTAGCCATAGACGGTGTGCTTAGCATGGTTAACGCCTTTATCCGAACCCTTATCGGCAGAGGTGCCCTCGTTGACGGCAGATGCTACTTCCTAAAAGACAAAAACCCCGAAACCGAGCTTGCAAAAGGTCATCTTACCTTTACATACGAAATTATGCCACCAACCCCAGCTGAACGCATAACCTTTGAACAAGTTATAAACATTGAATTACTTAAAAAATTAATAGGAGGTTAGAGCTATGGCTATTGAAATCAGCAAAGTATTTAATGCACGAGTATACATAGATGGCACAGATTTTATTGGAAAGGCTGAAGAAGTAGATCTTCCCAAAATCAAATTTAAATTTGCAGACACAAAGGGACTTGGTATCTATGCGGATAGCGAGCTACCAACAGGACTTGATAAGCTTGAAGCAAAAATAAAATTTAATTCAGTTTATCCTGAATTTGTAGCTCTTGCTTCTGACCCTTTTACTGCAAGAACTGTTATCATTAGAGCTCCATACCAAGTTTGGGCTCAACAAGGCGTAGTAAAGACTGCACCACTAAGGGCAGAGCTAAGAGGTTTCTTCAAAGAATCAGATAGTGGCAAACTTAAAAAAGCAGACTCAGCAGAAGCTGAAGCAACTATGTCTGTTATCTATTATAAGCTTGAAGTAGATGGACAGGAAATCATAGAAATAGATGTGCTAAATAACATTTATAAAGTAAAAGGCGAAGATAAGCTAAGAGATTATATTCAAGCGATAGGAGGCTAAACAAATGGCTGAAAAAACACAAGCGAAAGAAATTATACTTTCTGATGGACGCAAAGCTGTCATAAAAGATGGTAAAGGAAGGGACCTTTTTGAGGCAATGAGACTTGCATCTGAACCAGGAGAAATTTCAAAAATGCTTTTAGTTAGACTTGTTGAGATAGATGGAAAAGCTATAACTGAAGACGATATAGATGAACTACCTCTTCCTGATGCTGTAAAGCTTCTTGATACAATGAGTGATTTACTCCCTTTCACCCGAACCCGGAAATAATTTTAAGTTTGATATATCATGGCTTTAGTTATCATGACCTGAAAGAAATGAGTATTGGCGAGATTTTATTTTGGGCTAAAGAATTAGGGAAATTTTACGAAAAACTTGAACAATAATGGAAAAAATATTTCAGCTTGCAATACTTTTTAAAACCATAGATCAAGCAACTCGTCCTATTCGTGAGATTCAGAAAGCAACACAAGCTTTACAAGAGACAGTAGAAAAAACTGCTTTAAAGTTTGCACAGTTTAAAGAAAAAATAGAGGGATTTGAAAAGAAAGCTCTCTCTATAGAAGGTTTAGTTTCTACAACTGCATGGGTTGGTGCTTCAAAAACTATTATAGGTTCCTTTATGGAGCTTGAAGATGCATCACTTAGGCTTAAATCAACTTTTATGAAAGCAGGGGGCGTTATCCCAGAAATTTTTGCCAAAATAAATGAAGAAGCAATAAAACTTAGTGTAGAACTGGCTGGAAGTGCTAAAGATTTGTATCGTCTTGCTACTATCATGAGACAACTTGGAATTGATGCAGAGATTTTGGCAAGTGGTGGTCTTAGAGCAGCTGCATATCTTGGAGCTGTATTAGATATCCCTTATGAAGTAGCTGGAGAATATGTCGCTAAATATGTGCAAGCATTAGGAATAGCAGGTCAAGATCTTATAAAATTTATTGATATTATTCAAAGACTGGGTCATCTTGGTATAAAACCAAGTGAGATGGCTTATGCCTTTTCAAAATTATCTGGAACTTTACAACTCTTAGGCTGGCAAGGGCTTGAGTCTGCAAAAGAGCTTTCTCCTATTATTGCAAGATTTATTCAAATGGGTAAGTCTGGAGAATTAGTAGGAAGAAATTTAAGTAGGCTTTTTACACAAATGTTAAATCCTAAAAAATTAAATGAATTTACTTCAAGTCTTGCTCAATTTGGTATCAAATTAGAGTTGATAGATGAAAAAACAGGCGAACTAAAAGGACCAGTTCATCTTATTGCTGAATTAAATAAGATTAAAGAAGCGTATGAAAAAGGTATAATCTCACAACAAAAGCTTTATGAAATTCTCAGCAAATTAACCGGAGCAGAGGGTGAAGACTTACAAATGTTAATGACAATTATTCTTGAAGGCGTAGAAGGGTATAACAAAATGTCTGATGCAATGCTAAAGCAAGCAAGCTTACAACAGCGTGTAGCTGTAGTAACGAGTTCTCTTCGTAACGTATGGGAAGCTTTCACAGGGACATTGCAAAATGTCTTTGCTATTGTAGGCTCAACTCTCGCTCCAACACTAAAGAAGATTGCTGATTTTCTAAACGATCTTGCTGATACCATAGGCAACTTTCTTGAAAAACATAAAACTCTTGCAAGCATTATAGGCTGGTCAATTGGAGGTTTTGCTCTTTTCACTGTAGGCATAATGGCAACTGCAGGAGCTATTGCTGCAATCATGTTTCCACTCAAGATGTTTATATGGACATTAGGAACATTGGGTCCATTGATGCGAGGAGCGGGTATAGCAACAGGTTTCTTCAGAAATCATTTATTACATGCTTTACCTGTAATTTGGGAAAAAATCAAAGCTTTAACTATTTTATCAGCTCAGATGGCAAGAATGGCATTTACTGGTTTAATTTCAGGGCTTAAGTCAGTTATTCTTGCAGTTAGAGCTTTAAGCATTGCTTTCTTTACATCTCCTATTGGCTGGTTTGCTCTTGGTATTACTGCTTTAATCGGCGTGGGCTATCTCCTTTGGGAGCATTGGGACACAATCAGTAAGTGGCTTACCACTGCTTGGGAATGGCTTAAATCTACATGGGAAAAAGTGTCTAATGCTATTCTTACTGCTTGGGAATGGCTTAAATCTACATGGGAAAAAGTGTCTAATGCTATTCTTACTGCTTGGGAATGGCTTAAATCTACATGGGAAAAAGTGTCTAATGCTATTCTTACTGCTTGGGAATGGCTTAAATCTACATGGGAAAAAGTGTCTAATGCTATTCTTACTGCTTGGGAATGGCTTAAATCATCTTGGCAAAAAGTTCTTGAAGTCTTTATAAACATTCATCCGATTGGGATTCTCCTTAAAGCACTAAACAAGCTTGTCGAATATGTATTCGGAGTAGACCTCTTTACCGCTGGCAAAAAGATCGTAGAGAGCCTTTGGGAAGGCATTGAATCCCTTGCCATGAAGCCCGTTGAAGCCATGAAAAACATCGTCCAGAAGATCAGAAATTTACTGCCCTTTAGCCCCGCCAAAGAAGGTCCTCTTGCAAACCTTCATAAAATCAAACTCATTGAAACCCTTGCTGAGTCAATAACTCCAGCCCCGCTTATAAACGCTATGACAAAAGCACTTGAGCCAGTCAGAGCTATTACTCAGCCTTTATTTTCACCAACTTTGAGATTGCTTGTTCCTGCAATACTTGGAGTTAGTGCAAGTCCTATAAGCATTCATGTTACACAAAACATCACGCTTCATGGTTCAATTTCTGAAAAGGAAAAAGAAGCTATAGCAATAGATTTGAAGCGAGCTATAGAAAGAGCGCTTGAGCAAATTAATTGGGATAAAACAAGAAGAGCATATTAAGAAAATATTGCTTGTTTTTATTAAATCTCATTGCATAACTAAAAATGTATGATAAAAGAGCTAATACAACCTTCTATAAAACTTTTAGCGCATTTAGTCGAATCTGCAGACCCTCATTTTGCAAAACTTCTTGAAGAGACTACAAAGGTTTTAATCTATAGCAGAATAGATGAACTCCCTGAAGAGGTTTTAGATACCTTAGGCTGGCAATTCCACATCGAAGGTTATGACCAAGCCCAGACCATTCAGGAAAAACGCAACCTAATCAAGCACGCCATCGAGCTCCACCGCTACAAGGGCACCCTTTTAGGCATCAAGACCGCTTGTCAGCTTGGAGGCTCAAAGCTTATTCGAGCAAGAACACCCGAGATAAAGACTTATCTTAGTCTTTCCCTTACCGATGAAGACCGAGTTAAATTTTACGAGCTCTTTCCAG
>Ga0209225_1001141_pt1 | contig 27490 bp, 26 predicted proteins | sample WasSprMetagenome_FD_184732 | JGI IMG/M metagenome (GOLD analysis project Ga0209225, IMG submission 184732) | Sulfidic aquatic microbial communities from Washburn Spring, Yellowstone National Park, USA - WS (SPAdes) (version 3) | ecosystem: Environmental > Aquatic > Thermal springs > Hot (42-90C)... | reverse complement strand
GGTAGTCCTGATGCTAATGCTCCGTGGATTTATAATTATGGTCTCATTGTAACGGCTATTTTTGTAATTTTGTATTCCATATATTTAATTCTAGATGCGAATAATAAGATTGAGACTGTTGGTGGTGCTTTTGTAATTATAGCTGGTATTTTCTTAGCATTAATAGGTATCTATTATGCTGGTACGAGACCGCATGTATTTGTTTCGACGTGGTTTTTCATACAGATGGATCTTGCTATGTTAATATATAGTTTAGGATTATTATTTGAGAAGCTAAAAATCTATGGTTTTTCATTAATTACTATAAGTGTTATTAGTCCATTTATAGCGTTAATTGTGAGATGGCCATCTGTTGCGGCTCTTGAGACATTTGGTATTATTATAATAGATATTTGGGTTCTCAGCTGTTCTTTAATAGATAGGTTTTTATAAATGTTTGTGGTGGTTCGCATCAATGGCTTTGGAAAAGCATTACACGATGAAAGAGACATGTATAGAGGGAAGTGGTTGAGGATGCCAAGAAGCTCATCAAGCAGCATTCTCTCATACCCGATAGAAATACCATCGTGGATGAAAAACCTAGCGGAGAACCTCGAAACACTAAACACAACACTCATAAACCAAGCACTACCAAAATTCTGGAACGAGGAAATAATTGACGAGATCCACGAATACGGACTAAACGCCAATGGAGAACACGCAAAACCCGCATACAAGTACTTCGAACAAATTCTACGAATAGTGAACCCATGGGAAAAAGAACTACCATCAAGATACAGGAGAGCACTCCTAGAACAAATAGGAATGATCCTAAGAAGCCAAAAACCAAGAAAAGACACATACCACCTAATCAAACAAATATTCCAAGAATGCTACGAAAAGCATGAGAAGAATAAGAGACGCAGGAAAAGACTCACCTACAAAAACATCGCCAAAAAACTTTTCACAGCCGGTTACAAAGTCGACAGCACACTCCTAAAACAAGTAGTCTACCAAGCATGCAACTACTACGAAGAACACAGAGAACTGCCAGAAAAATACACTAACCTGGTCACACCGAGAGTCGAGAGCGGTTCACTAACACTTATGCCAGACGATGGCAATATGTTCAGGTTGAAGATGAGAGTGAGGGGTAAGAGATTGAAGCTGACGGTTGAAGTTAAGCTGCCCTTATCGAAGGATGGTGGGAAGTGGAAGTGGTTCACGTTCAGCATAGAACCATACGAGCAACTCAAGAAAATCCTAGCACAGGCGCACGAGGTGCACAACCCAGTATTTGTTCCTAGGATGAGGAAGTCTGGTGTGAAGGATTACGAGCTGGTATTACCGGTGAGCTTGAAAAACAAGAAGAGAAGGGTGAGCGGCAGGATTTTGAGCGTTGATCTGGGTGAGAGGAAGCTTGCGACGCTGGTCGTCATCGATGGGAGATACATGCAGCTTGCACCGCCAATCTTCATCAAACCCAGAACGTGGAGCAAGATGAAAGCAATCAGGTTCGAGATGGATCGTTTGAAGAGTAAGATTGATATGGGTCTTGATTATGACGGCAGGCTCAACGCTCAGCTCATAAGGCTTCAGAAGAAGCTCAATAGGATGAGAGATGTTGTTGTTGATGAGCTTTCGAGCATCATAGTTAAGGCTGCGCTCATTTACGGTTGTGATACTATCGTTGTTGAGGATTTGAGGTCGTACCAGCCCGATGGGAGAAAGGGGCTGCTCAACTGGCTCCTATCGAATTGGCGTAGGGGAGATATACTCTTTCATGTTGAGTACATAGCAGCATTGCATGGTATTCGTGTTGTGAGGGTTCCGCCGAATGATACTTCTAGGAGGTGTCCCAGGTGCGGTTCTTATGGTGTTCATGTGAAGTCTCCTAGGCACCCGATTGTGGGTGGTGAATATGCTTTCTTTAAGTGCTTGGAGTGTGGTTTCGTGGGGGATAGGGATTATGTGGGTGCTCTGAATGTTGGTAGGTGTTTTCTCGCTGGGGGGAGGTGGGGCAGCCTTGGTATGGCGAACCCCCTTACCTATATGGTTGGGGGTAGTCCTCTGGGCGACCGTTCCCCCGGAGGCCCCAGCAGTGCGAGGAGTGTGCAGAGAAGTTGCTTTACGCAGGTAAGTGTTTCGGTAAAGGGGAGTGTGGCGGTGTTGTTGAGTGGTATGAGCCTGCGCGATGAGTACGAACATCTATGAAAAAAGGAACGGTTTTTCTAATGATGAAAGTTCATTATGTCAAGAACGTAAAAAAATATTCATAAGTCATGATGAGTGTTTAACCATCTTTAAATAGTAGTATCTCATATGGTTGATTATGCTGTATGAGTTGGTTAAAAAACTCATTAATGAGCATCGCTTATTTGCGTCAGATATGCAAAATATGGAAAGTTTAGTAAGATCTTCTGAAATAGATATAAGTAGGATCAGCTGTTGCCCTTTCTTTAATCTTAGGAGTTTCTGTATTTATTCTGAGCTTAGTGATATTGGTGCTGACTTTTTGAGATTGTTGCGGGTTTTATAGCGGTCCCTATTCTTACTTTTATGATAATGTGGATGGCTCGTGCATCAAAAAGAATTCGTGGAGAGTTAGAAGAACGTATACAATTTTTTATTGATAGAAATTATTTGATAGGTATTGTAATAGTTTCATTAACAACTGTTGCTAGGGAAGGACTTGAAACTGTTTTATTCTTAATGGTATTCATAGTATCAGCACTATCATTGGTAGTATTATAGGTATTATCATAACATTGGGTCTATTATGGACTATAAACAAAGGATTTATGAAAATTAAACTTCAATCAATATTTAAATACAAAAGCTTAATAATAATTATTCTAGTTGCCGGTATATTATTTAAAACTACGAATAAAATGGTTAATTTTCTAGCAGATATTGGAATATCTCTAGGTGTTTGGGGTCATCCAGCTTATTACATGAATATACTAGATAATAGTCTTTTCTCAGATGAAGGTTTGATTGGTGGTATTATTAGTGCTTTTACTGGCTATATGCCACAAGCTACATGGCTTGCTGTTATAACATATATATTATATTGGTCTATTGCAGGATTCTTCTTTTATAAGACGTATGCAGATTAGATTAACTAATCATATGCTTTTATTATTGATACTAATTGGCAATGTCCTTTTAAATTAGCTATTAGCAAGTTCTTGATTTCTTTTACTAGATGTATTTGTTAATAGTGATTTATAATAAAGTTTTTAAGATTCTTTTAATAATAAATTATTAGTGATGACTATGTCGGTTAAGGAGGAGGAGAGGGATTTAGAAAGGGCTGAGGAATACGAACTAATGTATTCCAGGGGTACTTTAAGGGGAGGAAATAAATTTGAGCTTAGTACTGGGTTAATTATAGCTGCCAGGTTTGCTGATAAGCTTAGGCGTGTTGCTATAGTTGCACTTAGTAAGATGGCCCCTAAGGATGTTATAATAAGGGATGTTTCAGAACTTAATATGAGATTGCATAATGAGATTGTTGAGAAAAGGAAGATTGGAAAATTGGATATTATAAAGATTACAGTAAACGGTTATTATGATCAAGCTTCGAATAAAATAGTGTGGGAAGATTATAAGATATCAAAGTATGTTAGCGAGGATGAATATAATAAGTTGTTGAAGGAGAATGAATTGTTAAAGGCAGAAAATAAGCAGCTTAAAGATAAAATAGAGGAGATTAAAAAAGTGCTTGGTTAATTTTAAAATATTATTTTTCTTTTTAATGATTTTTTTAATGTGCTATAAAATAAGTTATTAAAACTGTGCTTACTAGTTATTCTTGTGATTAGGGAAATTAATGTTATTAAAAAGCATTTTAGGCATGGTATGATTAAGGTTGCTATTGTTTATCCTAATGTTTATGAGGCTATGGTATCATCACTCTTTATTAATTTGGCATATTACTTATTAAACAGTTATGATCATATTATTGCTGAGCGTTTCGTTTTAAGCAATCCTTTTGGCGAAGAACCTATTCCTAGAAGTATAGAAAGTGGTATGCCATTAAATGATTTTGATGTTATATTGTTTAGTGTGCATTATGAACCTGATTATGTGAATATTATACGAATGCTTCAGGCAGCTAAGATAGAACCATTACGAGAAAAGAGAAAGAATAAATTAGTGATCGTTGGAGGGCCTCCACTTATAGCGAATCCTGAACCATTAGCTGAAATAGCGGATATAATAGTTATCGGTGAATTTGAATCTACTTATGAGAAATTAATAGAATTTGATAAGGATTTATTAAAAAGTGAAGATGGCTTTTATGTTACTGAAAGAGGAAAGAGTGAAATTGTAAAAAGAAATTGGGTGGAAGATTTAGATTCAGCATTTTATCCAGTAAAACAAATAATACCACTTGATGTAGAACCAGTTTATGGTAAGAGTTTTCTTTTAGAAACTTCGAGAGGTTGTGCTCGCGCATGCAGATTTTGTATGGAGGGCCATATATTTCTTCCAAAAAGAGATCGTAGTTTAAATAAGATTAAAGAAATAGTATCAAAAGGATTAGTGTTGAACAATGTTGATAAAGTTACCATATTATCTCTATCATATTTTGATCATTCGCACTCAGAAGAAATACTAGAGTATCTTATTAACGAAATGAAAGTTAAAATTAGTGTCCCATCGTTGAGGGCTGATAGTCTTAATATGGAAAGAATCGAATTAATAGCGAGAGGTGGACAAAAAAGTTTAACCATTGCGCCTGAGACTGGCACATTAAGGCTTGGAAAGATGATAAATAAAATAATTCCGCTTGATATGACCACAGAGATTGCAAAGGTTGCTAAAAAACTTAATTTTGATCATTTAAAATTATATTTCATGATAGGATTGCCAGGAGAGACAATTGATGATATACATGCATTGATCAATTATGTGAAATCAATTTCAAAAATTATTAATGTAAAAATTACGATAACTCCTTTTATACCAAAACCTCATACTCCATTTCAATGGGTCGGAATGCGTTCTTTAGAAGAGATTAAATCAAAGATATCTTTAATTAAAAAACAGATCAAAAATGTCAATTTTTACGACGAAAAATGGGCATTAATACAAGCATCATTGTCACTTGGAAATAGAGAATTAAGTAAAGTTCTCATTAAATGGGCTTCTTATGGTGGAGGATTAGCTGGTTGGAGAAAGGCTACTAAAGATTTTGATTTATCATACGTATTCAAGGGATGGAACATTAAAGATGAATTACCGTGGTCACATATAAACTTAGGCTTCGAGAAAATTATTGCTAAAAGCTTCGAAAATTTTAAATCAATGAACAATGTGTAAAAATTATTAAGAGAATATTGACAAAACTATATAACAAGAAATATATGTCACGTTGTAATGTATACATTGAGTATACCATGGAAACAAAATATCAAGATGTTAAAGTATGGGTCACAAAAAGTGGCAAGATACTTATAATTAGGTTCGCATCTGATAAAAGTGAGGCTCAATTATCTATAGTAAGTCCTCCCGATGGATTAGAAACATTAGCGGAAATGTCTGCACAATGGGCGTCAACAAATACTAAAGGTAATAAAGCAACTGCTGCCTTGTATCACACACTCTTTCTTGCAATAAAAGCAAAGAAATTAAGCTGGCGTGATCTACTCACCGAGCGGGTTTCAGTATGGACATCCAGAACAGGATCAGTTAGCCCTCTTAGTGTAAAAGCCTTAGCTTACAGGGGAGGAAGAGGAGTGAAACTGTACACAATTATGAACATGATGAAACATAATAAAAATACAATGGCACCCCAAACTAAAGATAACATATTATTAAAATAATTTTAAGGAAGTATATTAGAATATTTATATTATTATTCTTAAAAAAATTAATACTATAAAATCGTTAATTTACTTAAATTATTGTATATTATTACCATTAATAATTAAAAAATAAACTTTATATTTTTCTTATCTATTAAAATAATAATGGTGACCCAAAATGTCCGCACCAGCCAAACCAGAAGAAAAGAAGGAAGAAAAGAAAGAGAAGAAGAAAAAGAAGTAGGGTCACCAATAGGTATACTTAAAATTTAAAATCATATTTTTTATCTTTTATTATTTTAAGCTTATGCATAAGCTTAAACTTATGTATTAATTTATTTTCTTCTAAAGAGAAGCATATGAATAAAACGTTAAGTATAGCTGCTACAGGAATTATGACTGCTTTAGTTGCTGCTATGACTATGGCTATAAGTATTTATATAGCGCCTACACGTGGTTATTTTAATGTAGGTGAAGTTGCAGTATATCTTTCGGCATTATTTTTTGGGCCATATGTTGGTGCTTTCGCAGGTGGAGTTGGTTCAGCAATTTCTGACATAACACTAGGCTATTTACAATATGCTCCTGGGACTCTTATCATTAAAGGATTTGAAGGTTTCATTGCAGGTTATTTGACGCATAAATTTCCTAAAAAAGTAAATAAGAGATCATGGAGGGTTGGTTTAGTAGGAATCTCATCAACAATTCTAATAATAGCAATGATAATACTCTTCATTTATTATCAGGGTAATGCTGAATTAACAATAGGTAATTTAATATTTGAACTAACAATACCGGGGATTCTATGGATAATTTTAGTGGGTCTAATGCTAATTAGTGTTGTGAGCGCTACATTAAAATTTGATCCTGAATTAGGTTGGATAACATTCTCAATTATAATAAGTGGCATAGAAATGGTAATAGGTTATTTTCTTTATGAGTTAATTATAGTTGGAGCAGAAGCTTATGCAGAAATACCATTTAATATTGGTCAAATGACTGTAGGACTTTTAGTGAGCATACCAGTATACCGATCATTAAGAAAAAGAATAACAGAATTTATAAGTTAAAATAGTAACTTAAGTTTCTCTATTGTCTTTTTATCAGGATACCCATTCTCATCCCAACCTCTTAATTTATAATATAGACTTAATGCATACTCAAATTCCTCCTTAGTTAAAGAAAGATTTTTATCCTCAAATTTAATAGGTTCAAACCAACGTTTGGGTAATTGATCATTTACACGATTTACACCCATTTTATTATTAATTATTCTAGTTAATGTTACTATCCTCTCACCAGCATTAATAACCTCTTCCACAGTATAACTAAACCCAGTGACTAAATTTAAGAAGTCGGTTATGATCTGAAAGTTGAAAATGTAACGACCAAATTTACATAATAATGCGGAATCCATTAGTGCACTCAAATTTTCGTATTCTATTATGGCCTTAACCTTCTCTTCACCAAGAGATTGTCTCCCACCAGCTTTACCACCAATATCTATCGCATAAGCCATTGTTCCAAGATGATCAGCACCCCTACCAGCAATAGCATAATTCAAAGCCATACCTTTAAGAGATCTCGGATCATAAGCTGCTGGTTCAAGTCCTTTTACATGAACAGCTAAATCAATGGCATCCATTCTTTTACTAACCTCCATAACACCATCAGCAAGAATATCACCAACACCTCTTCTGTACGCTATATCAATGATTAATGTCTTCACTGACTCAGGATCATTCCAATCAATTTTTAAATTGAGTTTACCTCTTTTAGAAAGTTCTATAGCAAAACCAATAGTATTACCAAGTGAGATTGTATCCATGCCAAGCCTATCCGCTAAATCATTGAAAACTATTATCCAATCTGGATCAACAATACCTAAGTTACCACCCAATGCAAAAATGGTCTCATATTCTATATCAATTTTGGTATTAAATTTCTTCGATTCTACTAAACGATGACAAGCAGCAGAACAATATAAGCATGCCGCAGGATGTAAGAAATAATGTTCCCTTAAATATGGCCATGCTATACTTTTCCATCCATCAACTTGTACTTTAGACCAATAATAACTTGGGAAAAAGCCAGTTTCATTAGCAATTTCAACTAACCGTGGTGTGCCACCCTCTCTAAGAGATTTAATAGAACCATCAATTGCAAGTTTTGCATTAAAAAGTTTCATATATTCTGCAAATTTCTCAGGATAGGCTATTTTAATATTCCTATTAATAGGTTTAAAGACTATGGCTTTAAGTTTCTTACTACCCATCACAGCTCCCGGTCCCGTACGACCAAATTGCCTCCATCTATCATGATTTATTGAAGCATACCTAACAAGATTCTCACCAGCTGGTCCTATAGTTAATACAGCATTATCTTTTCCATGATCTTTCCATAAAATTTCTTCACTTTCAATAGTATCCTTTCCCCATAAATGAGATGCATCATGAAATCTAACATTATCCCCCTCTATTACTAAATAGATTGGATTCTTAGATGCTCCTTTAATTATTAATACATCTACATTTGCATATTTCATTATAGCTCCCAATGTACCACCGACATTTGACCCGCCAAGTATGTTAGTTAATGGTGATCTAAACCCTACCCACGCACGTGTTGCCATAGTTAATGGTATTCCGCCTAATGGTCCAGTTGCAAAAACCAATAAATTATCTGATGAAAGGGGTTCATACTTCCATATTTCATAATTATATAGAAAATAATTAGCGATTCCTTTACCTCCGATGAATATTTTAGCAAGGTTCATATTTAATTCTTCAGATCTGTGCGATTTATGAGTAAGATCAACAATCAATACTTTATTAGCATAACCATACATAGTTCTCATCATTATTATTAAGTACACATTAATATTTTTTTACAACAAAAGTAAGAACTGATTAAAAATATTGTTCATAAATGTTATATTCCTGAAATTATAAAATAATAAATGAGAAGATTTGACAGACGTAATAGCTATAGGTAATGCAAATGTTGATCTAATGTCAACAGTAATGCATTTTCCAGGACCTGATGAAGAAACATTGGCTAAAAATTTCAGAATTGTACCAGGGGGATCTGCATCCAATTTTGCTGTAGCACTTTCACGTCTTGGTGTTTCAACAGGTTTAATAGCTTCCATAGGTGATGATGCATTTGGACAATTAATAATTAATAACTTAAAAAGCGAAAATGTTGATATATCTCATATTAAAATTGTTAAAAATAATTATACTGGCATTGTTATGGTATTTATAGATGAATATGGAGAAAGAAGAATGATAGCTTATCGAGGAGCTAACTTAGCATTAAATAATGAAGATATAAATCCAGAGTATCTCAAATCCGCCAAAATAATTCATCTGAGCGGAACCAGATTAGAAATAGCTGAATATGCTACACATATAGCAAAGAAAGAAAATACAATCGTATCATTCGATCCTGGAAGCATATTAGCATCAATGAGTATAGAAGGTTGTAAAAATATTCTTAAAAATACTGATATATTATTCATTAATCGTGTAGAGATCGTAAAAATGACTGGCATTCAGAATATAATTAAGAGCGCGCATGAATTACTTAAACACGGCCCTTCACTAATAGTTGTAAAATTAGGTTCTGAAGGATCGTTAGCTATAACTAAAGATAATGAGGTGAAAGTGCCTGCCTTTAAAGTTAAAGTAGTTAATACAACAGGAGCTGGTGATGCCTTTAATGCAGGATTTATAAAAGCATTTCTAAGTAATATGAACATATATGAGGCATTAAAAATTGGTAATGCGGTCGCAGCATTATCAATAACAAAACCTGAACCAAGATTATCATTTCCCAACTTTGACGAAGTTAAACAATTTTTACTGACACAATCAGATATTTCATTTTGAACATCAACAATGAGATAATGGCTTTAGTAAATATCATAACAATTTATAACAATATCATCCAAGTTTTTTACCAAGTGAGATTGTATCCATACCAAGCCTATCCGCTAAATTCTGGAAAAATATGGTGAAAAATATGAGCATTTTAGAAGGATGTTCAGATTTAATAAGTATTAAGAGAGAGATTTGGAATGAGGTAAGACGTTGTTCTTCATGCGGTTTTTGTGAGTGGGGTTGTCCTACTTTACAAGGAATTCATTGCAAAACTATTTAAGCTTTTATTTCAACCTTTATGGGTTTCGTGGAGATGGCGTGCATACTTATATGCTTGAGGGTTTCGCAATGAGTCCAAGAACAAAAACTTAGGCATTATGGTCCTCGTGGAAGAATAAATGTAATATTATTTTCATTGAGAGATAATATATGGACAAAAAAAGGATTAGAAAGTATTTTTCATGCTTAGTTTGTGATGCATGTACTACTCAATGCCCTGCTGGAATTCACATAGCAGAAGTTATAAAGAAGTTTAGACGCTATATAGTAAAGGAGGACGATTAATGCCCTTAACCATTAAGGATATATTAGATATAATTAAAGAAACTACCGAAAAAAGAGGAAGCCCTGTTCCTTTACCCATTGATGTGATTACAGGATGGGCAAAAAATTTAAATATTCCAAGAGGAGGTGATACTGTTCTTTATACTGGACAACTTTATCAGATGGTTCCATACATAAATCGTTATGTTCATCAACTTGAAAAGATTAGTGCAACAACATTAAAACTTGCAAAAGTTGCTGGTAAGTTCTTAGACCTTTCAATGTTTATTGAAAAACCTTCTCAGGAGGAGATTGAAAGACAGCATATTATTATAAGAAATATTGCTAAACTTTTATTAAAATTAGGAGTAAGATTTGGGTATTTATATGAGGATGATATGTATTCTGGTGTACTTCTTTATGATTTAGGACTTTATGATACATTCATTAATCATGCAAAAAAGGTTTATTATCAATTCAAAAAATATAATGTGAAGCATGTTATAACTATTGATCCTCATACGACTAATATACTAAGAAAAGTATACCCAGAATACATAGAAAACTTTGATTTAGATGTAGTAAATTATATAGAGGTATTAGCAGAAAAAGAATTCAATAATATAAATAATGTGAATATAAATGTTGTCATACATGACTCATGCATATATGCGAGAAGTGAGAATATAATAAAACAACCCAGAGAATTACTTTCTAAAATTGGTATAACTGTACTTGAACCTCCAAGAAATAAGAACCTTACATTTTGTTGTGGTGGTCCTATAGAGATGTTATTTCCTGAACTTTCTCATAGGGTTGCAGAAACACGGATGAAAGAATTACAAAATGTAGATAGAAATATTGTTGTTGCATGTCCAATTTGTTATGCGAATCTTTCAAGAGTAGCACAAAAAGATATTGATGTAAAAGATCTTTCTCATCATCTAGCGTTAGGTCTATTAGGTGGAAGTAATGAAAGTTGAAGAGCTTGCAAAAATATCATTAAAGCTCAAGAAAACGTTGATTTACAATTAGGTCTTGAAAGATCAATAATAAATTTTTCTAATGCAACAACCAAAGTTTTAAATAAATTCCCTGACCTTATTGAATTAGCTGAATATGTTAGGACTGTCAAAGAGAAAGTTTTAAATGACCTAGATTATTATATTGATCAAACTATAAAAAATATAAATGCTACTGGCGCATATGCATACTTTGCAAATGATCGCGAATCATTACTAAAATTATCGATAATATTATAAGTAAAGAAAAAGCTTTCGTTAATAAACCAAATTAGCTAATATATATGACTTCTAATCAAAAACTAATTATTAGCCTCATGAATATTTTATCTAAATACTTTTATCAAAAAAGATGCTGTGTTGCGTGGTTTTTGATGTGCTTTTTTCTGGTCATGTGTTTTCTACTGGTTTTCATTATTAAAGCCAATTTATAACTTAACACATGAATATAAAAAAGCTTAAACTAAAACCTTCTATACATGCTAAAGAACCACGCAACACAGCACAAAAAAGATACAGCTGAGAGTATAAGGGCCACTAGATTAAGATCTTTTGAAATTTCCTCAAGCAGTATTCTAATTGTTTTACTCTGCATAAATGAAATAAAGCTGATATGTTATATAAATTTATACAATGATTCGACTTAACAGCTTGAATTTAGAGATGAGATATTTTAAGCTAACACTCATAGTTAGAAAGGATAGTTCTCATTTTTAGATAATTTGTCAGCGCCGGGGGCGGGATTCGAACCCGCGAGTCCGTTGAACGGACACAGGCTCTCAAGGCCTGCGCCTTGATCCACTCGGCCATCGGGGTCTTTTGACAACCCCGGCTAGTACCCCGGCACAATTGTAAAGAAAATATTTTGTTTAAAAAACTTTTCTATTTAGTTTAAGAAGTTATGAGTTTAATTTCTATTTTAACGGTATCAGGTACTCTTATTCGCATTATTTGTCTCATTAGTCTATCACTAGCCACTACATCAATTAATCTGGAGTGAATTCTTAGCTCCCATCTATCGAATGTATGTGTGCCTTCTCCGCATGGCGTTTTTCTTGTTACAACACGTAATTTTTTAGTTGGTAGTGGAACTGGTCCTGAAAGTTTAGAACCTTGTTTTTCTGCAATATCCTTTATTTCAGAGACTACTTGCTCTAGGTCTGCTAAATTTTGACTTGAAAGTCTTATGCGCGCTATTTGGGGCATTTTTGTCGCCCTGTTATTTACTTGATTTTAATTTCAGCTGGTTTAATATCTAATATTACGCCTGCTGCTATGGTTCTACCCATATCTCTGATGGCAAACCTTCCTAGTGGTGGGAAGTTTTGATAAATTTCAGCTGGTACTGGTTTTAATGGTTTTAATTTTACTATTGCAGCATCACCTTGTTTTAAGAATTTAGGATTGTCTTCAATTGTTTGTCCAGTTCTGGGATCAAGTTTCTTAACTAATTCGATGAATTGTGTTGCAACAGTTGCTGTATGAATGTGCATGACTGGAGTATAACCAACTGCTATTGATGTTGGGTGATAGAGAACGAAGATTCTTGCAGTAATTTCTTGAGCTACTGTTGGGGGAGAAGTTTCTGGTCCGACTACGTCTCCTCGTTTAACATCGTTTTTATCGAGTCCTTTTACGTTAAATCCAATGTTATCACCTGGTACTGCTTGATCAAGTCTTTTGTGATGCATTTCAATTGATTTTACTTCGGCTTTCTTTCCTGCTGGCATAAATACTACTATGTCGCCAGGTTTCATTACGCCTGTTTCAACTCTACCTACTGGTACTAAACCAACACCTGAAATACTATAAACTGCTTCGACTGGCAACCTTAATGGCTTATCAATAGGTCTTGGTGGTTGAGTAAATTCATCTAAAGCTTCTACGAGTGTTGGTCCATCATACCAAGGCATGTTTTTACTTCTTTCTAATAAATTATCTCCGTACCAAGCTGAGATTGGAACAAATCTCATTGTATCAGTTTTATATCCCAGCATTTTTAACATTTTTTCAAGCCCACTTTTTACTTCTTCATAACGTTGTTTGCTCCATTTAACTGTTTCATCATCCATTTTGTTTATAGCAACTGCTAATTGGTTAACACCCATAGTTTTTAAAAGGAATGCATGTTCTCTTGTTTGTCCAGTAACTCCTGTCCCTGCTTCATATTCACCCTTTTTAGCTGAGACTACTAAAATGGCTGCATCTGCCTGTGATGCGCCTGTAACCATGTTTTTTACGAAGTCTCTATGACCTGGTGCATCTATGATTGTCCAATGATATTTTTTAGTTTCAAATTCTAAGAATGAAAGATTCACAGTCATGTCTCTTTCTCTTTCTTCTTTATAAGTATCGAGTATCCATGCATATTTAGCGAATTCTTTACCTTTCTTTTTTGCTTCTTCCTCTATTTCTTTCATTTTACGTTCGTCTACAATACCTAATAATGTGAGTAGGTGACCTGTTGCTGTTGATTTACCGTGGTCTACGTGTCCTGCTACAATCAAGTTCATGTGTGGTTTTTTGGATGACATCCTATACCACCTTTCTCTATCTCACATGGATATAAACGAATATATAAGGTTAAAGTATGTTTTTGATGATAAGTTTAGGAGATGGATAACTTTATTTGTCATGGGAATTTTTGTATCTTGGATTAATTATGTATCTTTGTGGTGATGGTTATGAGAGAAGAAATTTTAGGTTCTTCTGGGATGAAGGTTTATCTTCTTGGTAATGAGGCGATTGCTCGAGGAGCTCTTGAGGCTAGTGTTGATGTTGCTTCAGGGTATCCAGGAACGCCTTCAACTGAAGTTCTTGAGACTCTCATTGAAGTTTCAGATAGTGTTGGAATAAGGGCTACATGGGCTGTGAATGAGAAAGTTGCGTATGAGAATGGTATTGCTGCTTCGCTTTCGGGGCTTAGAGCATTAGTTACTATGAAACATGTTGGTCTTAATGTTGCAGCCGATTCATTTGTGAGTTCAGCATATACAGGTGTTGTTGGAGGTTTTGTTATTGTAGTGGCTGATGATTCTAGTATGCATTCATCCCAAAATGAACAAGATACAAGGTTTTATGGTCAACTTGCCCGTATTCCAGTTATAGAGCCTAGTAATGCTCAAGAATGTAAAGATTTTGTAAAGATTGCGTTTGATATTTCAGAAAAAACTGAATTACCAGTTATATTAAGGACCACTACACGAGTTAGTCATTCACGAGGCGTTGTTGTTCTTGGTGAGATCAAAAAGTCTGAAAGGAAACCTTTGTTTAATAGAAATCCAAATCGTTTCCAACTTTTACCGTCAATAGCTAAGAAGAATAGAATATTGTTACTTGAGCGTTTTAATAAGCTACGTGATTTAATTGAGGCTGAAAAATTAATAAAGGAATTGGGTGATGGTTCTAAGATTGGCATAATAACTGCAGGTGCGGCTTATCCTAATGTCATTGAAGCGGTTGAGAAATTGGATTTATGGAGTGATGTAAAAATACTAAAATTAATGTTTACTTATCCTTTGCCAGCACGTATTATTGCAGATTTTATAAGGTCTGTTGATAAAGTATTAATTGTTGAAGAACTTGATCCAGTAATTGAGAATAATGTAAAAAGTATAATGATTGATCATAGGATAATGAAGGAAGTTCATGGGAAGGATTTAATACCAGAATTTTATGAATTAACTCCTAGACATTTAATAATAGCTCTTTCACGTTTAATTGGTATGAAGGTTTCTAAGGATTATTCGTTTTATGATAATACTAATTATGAGATTGAGAAATTTTTGCCACCAAGACCACCTGCATTTTGTGCTGGTTGTCCACATAGATCAACACTCTATGCTTTGAAAAGGGCATTATCAATTATGCGTGTAAAATATATTTATAGTAATGATATAGGATGTTATAGTTTATCTATAAATCCGCCATTTGGCTTTGGTGATGTATTATATTCTATGGGTGCTGGTGTGGGTGTAGGACAGGGGTTAGCAGTATTGCAAGATCAGTTTGTTGTAGCTGCTGTAGGTGATTCAACATTTTATCATGCAGCTATACCTGCATTAATAAATGCTGCATATAATAATTCACCACTATTAGTTCTTGTAATGGATAATGGAGTGACAGCTATGACAGGTCAGCAATATCATCCAGGGACAGGCGTGCTTCTCGGTGGTCAAGGTATTCCTATAGAGAATATAGTTAAATCCTTAGGTATTGAGTATGTTACTGTTATTAATTCATTTGATGTAAAAAATAATGTAAATGTTATGAGAGATGCCATAAAATATGTTCTAGAGAAAAAGAAACCAGCTGTAATTATTTCTCGAGGACTTTGCGCTCTAGAAGAAATAAATGTTAGCAAGTTGCAAGGTAGGATTATAAAACCTTATACTGTTGATAATATTAAATGCACAGGTTGCAGAGTTTGCACAGATTACTTTACATGCCCTGCAATAGGGTTTTCAAATAATAAGGCATTCATAGATCCATTATTATGTACTGGTTGTGGATCATGTGCTCAAATATGTCCATATAGGGCCATAGTAGAGGTGAAATAAATTGTCTAACAAAATTTTATCTATCGTTATTTCAGGTGTGGGTGGTCAAGGCGTATTAACATTGTCAGAAATTATAGGTCGCGCACTAATGAAAAAGGGATTTAATGTTAAAGGAACTGAAATACACGGATTAGCTCAGCGTGGTGGATCTGTTGTTTCTCATTTAAAGGCTGGACTCATAGATTTTTCTCCGATAGTTGATGATGGAGATGCTAATGTTATTATAGGTTTAGAAGCGTTAGAAACATTAAGAGTTGCGCGTTATATGAATCCTGGAACTATAGTACTAATGAATGATAATATAATTCAACCAGTATTACCTAATATAAGAATACCAAGCAAAGATGACATTGTCTCTCGTATTCAATTTATAACTAGAAACATAATAATGGTTGATGCTGATGGTATCGCTAGACGTCTAAAATCCATGCAAGTAGTGAATACTGTGATGTTAGGCGCATTAGCTGGGATTGAAGTTCTCCCATTATCAGCTGACGAAATTCTTAATTCACTTAAAGAAAGAATACATCCAAGATTTCATGCTATTAATGAGCTTGCTTTTAACGAAGGTTATAAAATCTCTAAGAATGCAATTTCCAGCTTAGGATTGGAAAATAAGATAAGAAATCTCATAGAACCCCAAGATTAAAGATCGTAAGTATTGGTGCAATAATTAGTGCAGGAAGCATATTAGCAACTCTAATCCTTCTAATCTCTAATAACCTGACACCAATACCTAACATCATTATACCACCAGTTGCAGTGAAATTTTTTAACACACTTTCAGAGATAAAAGGTTTTAAGAATTCTGCAAAAACTGTTAATCCTCCCTGATATATGAACAGCAAAATTGAACTAAAAGCAACACCTATACCCATCGCTGATGCATAAAAAATCGCAGTAAAACCATCTAAAATTGATTTAGTTATTAATATTGATGGATCACCAAATCCATCCTGTAATGAACCAAGTATTGTCATAGGCCCCACACAAAATGTTATAAATGCTGTCACTAAACCTTCACTAAATTTTTCATCAGAAACCTTCAGTTTAGCTTTAACTATATTACTGAACACATCTATACCATGCTCAATATTCACAAATTCACCAACTAATGATCCTATTACCATACTTATTATAACAATTATTGGATTATCCATTTTAATAATCATTAACACACCTAAACCTAACGTAGCTAACCCTATAACCTCAAACATTATTTTTTTAAATCTCTCAGGAAGACTTCTTTTAAGTAACGTTCCCAGTAAACCACCAGTTATTACTGTGAACACATTTATTATAGTACCCAACATACTAGATCAATTCAAACTATAACACTTAAACATTTCCATATAATCCTCTCTCTCATATAGATTTATTATTGAACATTACTATTTACTTATTTCTTAATATTTTGAAGCTCATCTTATCATCAAGAAAAATTAAAACTTGATATGAAACGTCAAACATCATCTTTGCAATTTAACCAAAGGTTAATAGTAACATCCATAAAGAGCAAAATCAAGGCCTCATAAAATCCTCACCCTGAAGGATAAGGAAAAAGATCATAACATAAATAAAAATATATTTATGAAGAAATACATTAACAATCATGAACTCTAGTTTAAATTATAAAGTAAAACTTCTCAAAGAAGCTGTTGGATCATGGAAACATTTTATATTAAAAGAGCGAGTATTCAGGATTGGATTATTAATAGCTTCAATCAGCATATTGTTAATGAATATTAATAATAATGCGGTTTACATTTTTATGTTAGCAAGCTTATCCCTTGCATGGACATTCTACACGTTCATACCATTTATTCACAAATTAGTTAAAATAGTAACTACATTAGGCTTAGTATTATATTTATTGAGTAATTTCACTTCCATCAGTATACTAAGTCTTCTCGGTTTAGGTGGAATAATGCTGGGTCTCTCAATAATTGGTGGTAAAGAAGCATTTTGTTATAGATTTAATGAGGGCTGGATCTTAGGACCCTCATTTCTAATAACATTCATTTTAATACTTCTAAACATTCACATAATACTTCAAGCAATTATTACAATAGATGGAATACTTTTACTGATACCATCTTATCACAAAGCAAAACAGAAACCATTAGAAGTTTATTATCATATATTAAAATCCTTAAAACTAACTGAAGAAGAAGCAAACAAAATATTAAGAACAATTTAAATTTCAAAGTTTACCATAAGGGCATTTTCCAGAACAAAATTCTAGTTTTCTGAGTACCGTTCCTTTTTTTCATAGATGTTCGTACTTAAAGGATAGTTGCTTGAACCCATCTTTAAAAATATCATTGTAAAGCGTAATCTTTATTTTCTCTTTAAAATATTTAGTTTAGGATGAGAAAGCCTCTTTGGATTCCTACTGAAGAACGAATAAGGCAAGCTAATATAATGAAGTTTATCGAATTTGTAAATAACAAATTTGGTCTTAATATCAGCACTTATGATCAATTATACAAATGGTCTATAGAAAATATACCAAGTTTTTGGGCTGCAGTATGGGAATTTACAGGAATAAAAGCTTCACGTACTTATGATATAGTAGTTGATGATCTAAACAAGTTTCCTGGTGCTAGATGGTTTATAGGCGCACAATTAAATTTCGCTGAGAATTTACTAAGATATAGAGATGATCAATTAGCATTCATATTTAAATCAGAAGATGGGAAATATAAGAGAATGACATACTCAGAACTATACGATACTGTAGCACGCTTAGCGAAACCCCTGCGAGAACTTGGCATCTCTGCAGGAGATCGTGTTGTAGCATACATGCCTAACATAATAGAAACACCCATTGCTATGTTAGCCTCTACTAGTATTGGAGCCATATGGTCCTCATGCGGTACTGAACTAGGACCCAATGCTGTTTTAGATCGTTTTAGTCAAATAAATCCCAGAATCCTATTTACAGTTGATGGTTACCCTTACAAAGGAAAAATATTTAACATACTATCTAATGTTGAAAAAATCGTTAAAGGTATACCTTCACTAGAAAAAGTCATTATAATCCCTTATATAAGTGAGAAACCAAAGATAGATACTATTCCTAATGCTGTTCTCTATGACGAATTTATCTCTTCTAAGAAAGAGAGTATAAAATTTGAACAGTTACCTTTTGAACATCCCGTTTATATAATGTTTTCCTCAGGTACTACTGGAAAACCAAAAAGTATGGTTCAAAGTGCTGGCGGTGTTCTGATTAACCATTTAAAAGAACTAATACTTCACACGGATTTGAAACGTGAAGATAGGATCACATACATAACAAGTCCAAGTTGGATGATGTGGAATTGGTTGATGAGTTCATTAGCTGTAGGTGCTACAATCATTTTATATGATGGCAATCCTAACTATCCAGATTGGACTACTATGTGGAGATTAGTTCAAGATGAAAGAATCACAATCTTTGGTTGTAGTGCAAGCTACATAAACTATCTTAGAAGCATTGGAGCCCAACCCGGAAAAATCTTTAACCTATCATCATTAAGAGAAATTTCACAAACTGGCTCACCCCTTTCAGCAGAAGGATTTGAATATGTTTATAGAGAGATCAAAGCTGATTTGCACTTTAATTCCATTTCTGGTGGTACTGATATTAATGGTTGTTTTGCCGCTGGTTCTCCGATACAACCGGTGTATGCTGGAGAATTGCAAGGGCCAGCGCTCGGAATGAAGATTAAAGCTTATGATGAGAAAGCAAATCCTGTTCTTGATAAGGAAGGAGAGCTTGTTTGTGAAGCTCCATCACCTTCTATGCCATTATATTTCTGGAATGACCCTGATGGTAAGAGGTATTGGGAATCATATTTTAGTTATTATGCTTCGTATCGTACCGTATGGAGACATGGTGATTGGATCATAATTCATAGTGATACTGGTGGAATAACATTTCTTGGTCGTTCAGATTTCACACTAAAACCATCAGGAGTAAGGATAGGCCCCGCAGAAATTTATAGAGTATTAGAGAAGTTTAATGAAATTGCTGATAGTTTAGTAGTAGGACAAAAATGGAAGGGTGATGAACGTATAATTTTATTTGTTAAGTTAAATCAGGGTTATAAATTAACTGATGAATTAAAGAATAGGATAAAAAAGACACTACATGAGGAGGCATCACCAAGGCATGTTCCAGCTTTAATTATAGAGGCACCGGATATACCATATACGTTTAACATGAAAAAAGTTGAGAGCGCTGTATATAATATAATTAATGGTAAACCAGCAACAAACAAAGATGCTCTAATAAACCCAGAATCATTAGATTTTTACGAAAAAATAGTTCCGTTATTACAAAAAGAAGAATAATTATTCTCTTATTATTAAACTATCTAAATCTTTTGGATAATTTGTTATCTGTTCTATCCCATCTTCTCTCACAACTATTGTATCAGAATGCCATTCTGCACCAACATATACAACAACTATTTTCCCATTCTCTACAAGTAATGACGCATTAGAATCATATCTAAATCCTTGAACTAACGAAACCTGATTATTTCTTCCAATAAGAACATATAAAATCACTCCAATCAGAATTATCATCACTAAAAATTTTAATGCATTAGATTTACTCTTATCTTTCTTCTTACCAGATGTTCTTATCCTTCGCTTTACCACAAATATTAGATAAATTAAGTCTATTTATGCTTTACAAATACTCATGAAACTGCTAATACTTTTCAATCATAATTATTAAAATACACATAAAAGCAAAACCCTCACTTTTTATGTATTTTTAACTAATGATAAGTTTAAAAATTATGGATTAATATTAAATTATGGTGCAATATGAGCGAATATCCTAATGGAAGTGTTGAGGATCGAAAAATGTTATCATCCCTGCCTACAGAAAAACTTCTTGATTTCCTTTTCCTTCAAATAAGAAATTTATGGAGAGTTGATGGATTATATTTTTTAAATATTGAGAAAGAATTTAATACTGAAAATGCAACTAAGATTGATGCAGCTGTTTGGGAGACAATGGCTCAAATTGAAGCAAAGAGTTTACAAAAAATGTTCCAGATAGGTGATAATCCTGATATTCCTACAATCATGAATCTTTTATTAAAAACAAGTTGGGCTTTAGATCAACCATTTAAAACTGTTGAAATAAGCAATAAAAGGGCCACATTAACCGTCACTCGATGTAGAACTCAGGAGGCACGATTAAAGAAGGGACTAGGAGAATTTCCATGCAAAAAAGTTCGCCTTGGATATTTAAGAGTTTTTACAAAAACATTAAATCCCAATGCAGAAGTAAATGCGATAATTTGCCCACCAGATAAACATCCACCAGATATTTGGTGCAAATGGGAATTCTTTATACCCTAAACAAAAAAAGACTAATGAAATATCATTTCAACATAAATCTTTTCTCAAGTTCATACCCTTATCAATTAACTTCATAGAGATGTAAAGACAAATAACAAATAAAGCTAGAGATACATACTCTTAAATATTCTAAAAGAATTGTAAATTTGTGGCTTTAATACTAGATCTTAAAAGTGATAGATGGAGGGCGCTCAATAGATTTATTGAACTACTTTATAATCTTTTGAACGATAATCTAGTATCTATTATAGCTCTTCCTGAAGATACCATTACTATCTATGATAGTAATGTTTTGGTTGTTGTTGAGAGGTTGGATAGGGATGTGAGTTTAAAGGTTGCTGAGGCAGCGCTCAAAGTGAACGAACAATTCAAAAGCACAATCAGCTACATGATAACAACAAAAGAGGACGGTGAAACAATTGAAAAATTCAAAAAAGCTGTTTATACCTTAGAAGATTGGGATGACTATGATGAGGCAATTAACAAATTTAAGAAAATTCTTATAGATCAACTCAACCACAACTTGATTGAAATCTTAACACTCCCTAAAAAACAATTTCTTTATGATAGTAATGTTTTGGTTGTTGTTGAGAGGTTGGATAGGGATGTGAGTTTAAAGGTTGCTGAGGCAGCGCTCAAAGTGAACGAACAATTCAAAAGCACAATCAGCTACATGATAACAACAAAAGAGGACGGTGAAACAATTGAAAAATTCAAAAAAATCAGAAATACTCCTACATGAAGCAGAAACAGACTTTAACATAAAAAATTTTAACAAATGCGCATCAGCAAGCTATTTTTCAGTAAGAAAAACGTTAGAACAATTGCTCATCCAAATGAAAATACTAATCCCAAAAAGAGATGATAAATTAGCAAACGTATTAAAACACATGGGTTATGAAAATGAGGCAAAACTGTTATTACGCTTATATGAACTTAGAAAAAAAGCTGATTATGATGATAAAGAGATCTCACATGACGAAGCTAAAGAAGCTTTAGAGACCGCAAAATATTTAATAAAATTAATTAAAACACTAGCGAAAAAATATAACTAATTTTTATTCATACTATTATTCCGTAAAGCTCATTCACTAATACCTAATGGTAAGACTTATTCTCAGCCTTGTCATTAGTTTCAGTATCAGTTATTTGATGAACCTTTTGGAGCCTTTACTCTAGAAAATTTAAAAGTATAACTATTAAGAAATAATGCTGAGTTTCAGTTAATTCCCGAAAATTATTTAATCAATTTCTTTAATTCAGTTATAAGTTGTTTTACGTCCTCTGAATATTCTTTAATTACATCTTCATGCAACCAATTTTCATAAAAGTTTTGATGTAATGTACTAGCAACTGAGAAAAGTCTTCTAAGTTCTGGTTCGTTTTCCTCTTCACCTAACTTTCTAACAAAGCTGAAAAGCTCTCCATGTGATAAAATTGTAATTCCTCTGCTAGCTGCTACTACTTTAACCATTAGCGTTGCTGAACTCCATAGCTTCTCAGATGCTTGAATATAATCCTTCTTAGCTAAAAGGTCATCAGCATCTCTCAAATATTTTTCCGAGAGCTTTATATATACTTCAACTTTATCAGATGGATCTACTTTCTCGTTTAGCCCCTTATATAAGGCTTCCAAAACTAGTTCTTCAATGCTTACTCCAGTTTTTTCACATTCTTCTTTTAATTTTTTCTCAATTCTTTTAGGTAGTATTAGCTCCAAAGAGATAAACACCTACTATCATAAAACTCCTAAGCTTTATAAAATTTACCTAACCAGAACGTCATTTGTTCATGAATCTTTTATCAAGTAATAGATAATGAAATGATCCTAAAAATCATATGATGCTTAGGAAGAAAGATTGTTATGAAGATGATGATAATACCAAAGCATTTTAAAATATGCATTCAAAGAATTTGTAGATGAATTTATATGCATATAAATTCATCATGATCTTTCCCATGATCTTAATAAAAGACTTAATCAATGAGAAAGTTTATCTTATTTCGTTTAACACGATTATCTGAAATGCTCACAATGCAGGAAAAATATTATGTCTAATAAATCTTATAGATTAGTCAGATTATCAAGTTAAAATTCTCTTATTTTCTTCTCTCCCATTACTATCAGAAGCACGCTCCATAATATGAGTATTATGGGTATTATGCCAAATTCTACCAAATCAGGTCCAAGGGTGAATGCAAATAAGATAAAACCTGCTAAATTAATGGCAGCTGCTATCCACATTAAACTTGCTATAGCAATTGATTTGACATTGCGTGAAGTCAAATAAGCAATAAGGAGAAATATAAGAGATACTAACCATGCTATGCCGGCCAAAACAAAGTACCCTACTGCAGCAAGACCAGCTAAAAATCCTCCTTCTTTAGTCGTCATAGCCACTATAATACCATTGACTACAAGAAATACAGTTATAAGTGTTGCTAGAAGCCCGATTATGGATAAGATTAAACTAACGAGCTTACCCATTCAACTCCCATTTATTTTCCGTTATTAAACAGTATTTAAATTTTATATACTTTATAAAAATTTATTGATTACTTTTTTTATTAGAGAACTTATTGCAAAACTAATTACGTTGATATACATTAGAACGAAATTTTAAGCTTTCTTGCTGAATTCATGTAAAGTATTGGGAATATGTACACTTTGTGAACTATCTTTAAATATGGGTGTTGTATAAGACCAGTAGTGATAATGATGTATATCAGTATCGTTATCGATGTCGATATTAATTTGAGGTGGAGGTTGCATGCCCACAGCTGAATACGTTGTTGAAGTGAAAGATGTGTGGAAAAAATATATAATAGGTAAAGTAGAATATCCAGCGCTTAATGGCGTGTCGCTAAGTGTTAATAAAGGTGAGTTTATAGCTATCATGGGTCCTTCAGGTAGTGGTAAAACAACGTTACTTAATATAGCTGGTGCTTTAGATAGACCAACTAAAGGAGAGGCATTTATTGATGGTACGCCTATAAGTAGAATGAGTGATGATATGCTTGCTGAATTAAGAAATAAAAAAATAGGTTTTGTTTTTCAAACGTTTAATTTGATTAATTATATGTCTGCGATCGAGAATGTTGAACTACCAATGATTGTGGCTGGAGTACCATATAAACAACGTAGGGAGAGAGCATTGCAATTGTTGGAGAAGTTTTTGCCTAGAAGTTCGATTAATAAAAAGCCATTGGAGCTTAGTGGTGGTGAGCAACAAAGAGTTGCTATAGCTAGGGCTCTAGCTAATAATCCGAGTATAGTTATTGCTGATGAACCTACAGGGAATTTAGATTCTAAGTCAGCTGGAGTGGTAATGGATGCATTTAAAGAGTTAAGGGATGAGGGCAAAACTGTTATTATGGCTACACATAATCCAGAGAACACTAGATATTGTGATAAAATAGTTAAAATGAAGGATGGAAAAATAATAGAGGTGATTGTTAAATGAGGAATTTCATGGTTATGTTTATTCTTTTATTGCTTCTATTTTCAATAGTAGGCATTGAGGTTCAACCGGCTTTGGCAAGTGGTAATTTTATAGTTGCCCAAGTGGTATGGGGTACACCAAGTAATCCTGTGAGTGTAGGGCCTAATGTGGGAAATCAAATATTAACTGTTGTTTTGCAATATTTAGGATTTGGGCAGGTTACTGGAATAAGATCTTACATAGAATTGCCAGCAGGATTTACTAATACTACTGGGGGAAATCAGACATGGGCGTATGCTCAGTCAGCAAGTCCTGGATCATTAGTAACTCTTCAGTATACGATAAATATAGGTAATGTATCATTAGGAACGTATTATGCAAACTTGTATGTGATGTACTCCTCAACAACAGAATCATATCAAATAAGATTCGATGTGAAAGGTATTGTAGAATTTGAAGCTAATAGTTCATTTTTTGAATTAGTTCCTGGTGTGATAAATAATGTGAGTTTAACGTTGATAAATAAGGGTACTGGGAATGCGTCGAGTGTTTCTGTTACAGTACTTTCACCACAACAAGTAGGTTTGATTGGTAATCAAGTTTTTAAATTGGGTAATATACCTTCAGGGAAATCTGTTAGTTTTAATGTAAGTCTTTATGTTCCAGCATCATTATCAGGTTCGTCAATTCCTCTAACGTTGCAGACGTCATATATTGATCCTTATGGATACTCCAAAATTTCAACCCAGACAGTTTATTTCCTAGTTTTATTGCCGCAACCTACATCTTTAGTACTTAGTTTATATCCGTATCAAATAACTAGTGGTACTGAAAATACTCTAATATTTAATATAACTAATACTGGTTCAACGGCTGTAAAATATTTAACAATCACTTTTGCGTCGTCACAATTAACATTTACTAATTTTGATGGAAAATGGTATGTAGGTACATTAGATTCTGGTATGACAAAATCAATCAATGTTACTGTGTATACGTCAGCTTCAAGTGGTGGAGTGGCTCAGATAACAGGATCATTAAGTTATGTAGATGCTTCAGGAATTAGTAGGACTGAAACAAGGACGTTAGGAGTAATGTTATTACAGCAAACGTTAACTACGTTCGTAATTTCAACAGCGCCTCAGCAGTTAATTAGTAATAAGGAGAATGTTTTAATGATTAATCTAACTAATACTGGAAGCACAATGATGTATGGTGTTACTCTTACTTTTACACCACCATCACAAATGGTGTTTGAAGGGTTTGATGGTAAATGGTATGTAGGGGATGTGAAGCCTAAAGAAACTAAAACGCTCACCATTAAAACTTACGTAACTTCCCCATCGTCAGTAGTACTTCAATTACCTGTGGCAGTAAGTTTTACTGATTCTTCAGGAGTATTAAGAAATGAAAATAGGATTATTGGTTTTACTATACTCACTTCGACACGAGCTTTCAATACTCATTTATCTATAGAACCACAACAATTGATTGGTGGTAAAAGTAATGATCTTACGTTATTTATTACTAATGTGGGTGGTAGCTTATTGAGGAATGTTAGCATGACTATAAGCCCATCTTCGCAAATAGCTTTAATAGGATTTGATGGTAAATGGTATATTGGAACGTTAAAATTCAATGAGACTAAAGTCTTAAGATTCACAGTATATCCGAGTACTGCTCAATCAACATACTTGGCACAGATAAATGTAGTTGTTAATTATATTGATTCATCAGGAGTATTAACATCAGAAAATATACCATTAAGTATTATTGTAATGCCCAATACTGGGATTGTTAATCCTTTAATATCTATTAATACGAGAACACTCAAGGCTGGGTCTATTAATAATCTAACATTAACGGTTGTTAATAACAATACATATGCGATGAAATCAGTTAGTTTATCAATATCATTTTCAGGTACTTCAATACCTACCTTACTTTCTCTCAATAATATATTTATAAATATTATAAAAGCTGGATATGAGATATCTATTCCAGTATCCATATATGTTCCTGCGTCATCTGGAGATACTACTAATATGATTGTAACGATTAATTATTATAATGAGGAGGGTACATTTATGCAGTATTCGCAACCGTTAGGATTATTGGTGATAGTGCCATCAGATTTGCGTGTCACAAATTATGTAGTATTACCTCAACCTATAGTTCTTGGTCAACCATTCTCAATAACGCTAACTCTAACTAACGTGGGTATGGGAACAGCATATAACGTTTATGCATCAATAATGAATAACAGATATTTCATACCTGTTACTGGTAATCAAGTGTATGTAGGAAACTTACAAAGTGGTTCATCGTCAACTATAACCTTCAGTTTTATGTCAACTAATGTTACCACGCGTGCTAATTTCACACCTACATTTACTTCTCCTATAAATAGGACAATTTTACGATTGGGCAATTTTACTATGAGCATTGTTTTAACTTATCAAGATAATTTGAGGAATGTTCACACTCTAAATATTACAATACCTCTAAGAGTTAGCTCATCAACTATTGGAGAAACACAAACAGCAAGAGCAACACAAAACAACTTAGGACTATTTAATTACACTAATTTGCTTATAATAAGTATCATCATAGTTGTGGTTGTGATTATAGTGATGACTATTAGGAGGAGAAGGCATGAAATTAAGTGATGTTTTTAAAATTAGCTTAAAAGTTTTAAGCTCTCGCAAAGTTAGGTCAGCTTTAACTATCTTAAGTATAGTTGTTGGTGTTGCTGCTATTGTAGCCTTAATTTCTCAAACTGCGGGTGTTGGTGCAAGTATAACATCAACATTACAAAAAATGGGACCAGACACAATAATAGTTACAGGTAGTAGGTTAACTGATGTTGATGTTGCC
>Ga0209225_1001137_pt1 | contig 27511 bp, 30 predicted proteins | sample WasSprMetagenome_FD_184732 | JGI IMG/M metagenome (GOLD analysis project Ga0209225, IMG submission 184732) | Sulfidic aquatic microbial communities from Washburn Spring, Yellowstone National Park, USA - WS (SPAdes) (version 3) | ecosystem: Environmental > Aquatic > Thermal springs > Hot (42-90C)... | reverse complement strand
TGATTAGATTCGCTGTTCTCGGAAAGGTGGATCCCAGTGAACTTCATCGGTTGATGAGCATTTAGCAGCCGTGAAACCTGTCATGGCTAAACTGAGGAGATGTCACAGCGGTAAAATGCCTTTATCAGCCACCTTCTCCAGCTTTTTCAGCGGTATATCTATGACAGGAGTCATAAAGCTTGGAAAATCGCCTACTATCGTAAAGTGCACAGGTTCATCCCCATGAACTGGTTATGGAGCAGAACTATGAGTTCTTTTTAATAAAATTGACGCTTATTTTAATTCCTTTATAAATATTTCTATCTTATGACTACTCTACTAATCCGCCATATATTGTATCAATCCCCAGTTCCCTCGCCCTCTCATAAGCATCTCTGTCCAGATTAACAGCAACCAGGATAAGCTTCTCAGGCTCTCTGCTCAGTATTTTCTTAACTATCTCGGATTTCTCCTTGAACCACTCGACATCATCTAGCTGCGCATGAGATTTAACTTCTATGAAGTATGTTTTTTCATCATGTATATAAACATCTAGGTCGAGCCTCGTGCCCTTTCTGCAATATCTGCCATCTATGTCCTTGTATGTGAACTTCTGCACTTCTCCCGGCTCTATTCCCCTCTCCTGAAGAGCATGTTTGTATATTCTCAGGATAGTCTTCTCAAGATCCGTTCCCCACCTCCTCCCAAGGAACCCAACTGCAACCTTTAGCTCCCCGATTGCAACAGCAAGTTCCTCAACTCTCTCCGATAGGGTCTTTATCGCCTTTGAATGCTCCTCTATTACTTTTGAATGCTCCTCTATCCTCTTTTCAATATTCTCAAGCCTGCTTAATATTTCATCTAGTCCTACTAGCCCTCTAACTGCCAGTCTAAACTCCTCATCTGTCCTTAGGAGCTCTATGAACTCCCTTCTCAGTTTCTGCTTGCTTTCCATCCTTCCTTAAAGAAAGAAGTTATATAAAAATCTTGATGAATGTTTTCTGTTCATCTCTTTTTTGTAGCTAGGAACACTATCGCTGCTGTTATCAACCATGAAAATATTCCAATTAATCCAAGACCTCCATAGATCTCATCCAAGGAATTTGGTACCATCTCGCCGGGAAAGGCAACGAACAACGTCATTCCCCATATCGCATTTATAGCTCCGTGAAGGGATACAGCAGGGAGGATGCTTGAGGATATGGCTGTGAGTCTGAGCATGGATGTTGTGAAAACTATGCACATGATGGTGAAGAGGGGAATTCCAGCAGCTCTAATAGAGGGATAGTTGTGCCCTAGCAGAACTATGGCTGTTGAGTGCCAGAGGCCCCATATGAATCCTATAACAACAGTGCTCCTGAGGTCATCTTTTCTGCCCATGAGGTCGAAGAGATAGCCCCTCCATCCTATCTCCTCACCCAGGGCATATATGGAGTTTATCGTGATAGCCGCTGGATAGCCAACAATAAGCTGTGCTATTAGTAAAATCCTCGCAAAATCCTCATTTATAAGCCCTCCGCTTTCCTTTACGGCTATTCTCACAAATTTCTCGATGGATAGCACGCCAAGAACTGCCGATAGCAGGAGGAATATTCCAAATGCAAGATATACTATAAGAGGGGCTAGAAGAAAGTGCTTTATCGTCCTCCTGCTGAAATTTACATATCTTTTAATGGATTCCCTGATGCTTCGTCCTTCGAGATGCAGGCATAAAGCTGTTGCAGCCGTGGGAGCATACATCCTCAGGAGACCCCATACCATTGCAGCCAAGCTGCTCATAAGGGCATTCTGGGGATTATAAGGACCTCCTGTCATTAATGAGTTGTAGAGAATTAGATCCAAGATAAGAGCAAGTCCAAATGACATAACTATGTAAATTGAAATTAAAGATCTTAAGCTCACGAATTCACCCTCGCTTTCCTCTTATCTAGGATATTAAACTTGCTGTTAAGCTTAGAGCTATTAAATGATATTCATTAGATCTCTCGAAAAATTCTCCAGAAAGACTTGATTTACTGTATTCATCCTAGGACGAGCTACAGTAGGGATATAAGGATAGTGAGGATCAAGCTTATGGCCACTGCAGGCACTAAGTACTTGTACACCCCGGAATACCTCGCCTTATAATACTCCAACGTTAGAACAAGGCATAGATGAACTGGAGAGAGCATAACTCCGAGATAGCCACCAGTATAGCTTATCAGCAGAAAGATATCCTTTATATTAGAGGAAGTTCCTATTATCTCGCTCAGCAATGGGAATGCTGTGCCTGTGTAAACGTATTCTCCAGCAGTTGTTATCCCTATTATGAAGGTTATCAGAAAGCAGAGCGAGAGAGCTGGTATGCTCCTCGATACCATGAAGTTGTATAGAGCTAGAGCAGCGTTACTATCGTACACATATTGAGTGAACATAGTCACAGCAACTACCACAGCTAATATCTTGAAGGAGAGGGCAAATTTCAGCCCCTCTTTTACCTCCTTTTTCGAGGGCCTGGTATATATGGTCACTATTAATGCGGATATAAGGAGAGATAGATCTACTGAGAGTCTGATTATGAAGATGAGGATCACTAAAATCAAGAAGGGCCAGAGATTCATCAAAGCTCTGTAGCTAACCTTCTCTCTTTCAAATGAGCTGCTGAATTTCCTGATCCCCAAGGCAAAGAGGAGAAGACCAGCAACATACGATGCTATAGCAGCAGGATATGTGGCCTCTATTATCCTAACTACAGATGTCTTGAGAATCACTGATGCTATTATTATAGATTGGAATATAGGCCATACTGGTATAGTTACATGTCTGAACCAGTAATTTATGAAAGTAGCAAAGTCGCTATCTAACTTCTGCTTCTCCATATAGTGCTCCTTCATCATCATTGCTGATACCAGCGCTCCTCCAGGCATCGGTATGAGACCTATCAGGATTGGAATGAATATAGAGGCAAACCTGGGGCCCAAGCTGACGGCAAAATTTGTGATTCTATCAAGTATCCCACTTACCTTCATCATATATGAGAGAAAGAGGGCAGATGAGAAAGCTGTTATGAGGGAGAGAGTGCTTCTCGAGAATATACCCCTGAAAGTTGATTCAAGAAACGATATTCCAAGCGTTAGGACTCCAAATGATATTGCTGAGGCCAGGACAGCTATATGAACTTCCTGCTTCGCTATCAGAAGTCCTATGAGTAAGGCTATAGATATAGCGAAGCTGAGGACGGGATCTATCATCAGATGCCGGCACTTTCATCCTTCTTTAAAAATATTTTGCATAAGGATCGCGGAGAGATTGGCTTTATTGGAATATATCTTCGGCTCAATCTAATACTTTAATATAAGGAAAGAAAATTGCATTTATTTTTCTAGAATTTTAAGCTTCATCGGAGAACTCTCAACTGATCATAAGATTTTTAAGGGAGAAAGAATCAATAAGTGAGATGGAGATAGCTGTCCTAACATTTCTTCTGATTATAGCTGCCTTTTTCCTGATAACAGTGGGTATGTTGCTCCTCTTTCTGCATAGCTTGAGAGAGGGAGGAAAGGTAGAAGGAGGAGGAGTCCTTGTAATAGGCCCGTTTCCGATAGTTTTTGGCACAAACCAGAGGATAGCAAGAGATCTTATGGTAATAACCCTGATATTCATGATAGCATTTGTGCTTCTGTTCCTCTTGATGCTGAGGTGGTGAGATGAGGGAGATAGGCCTCATAATGATATTCCTAGGAATTTTTCTATTCTTCATAGCAGCAATACTTCCCATGCTTGCAGAAGGGGCTGAGGTAAGCAGAGTAAACCAAACATCATCCATATTTTGCATATTCATACTCTTCTTTCCTATATGCTTTGGCTACGGAAAAGCATCTTCTCAGCTTATCCTTGCATCTATAATACTGGCAATTGTGCTTATGGTCTTCAGCTACCTCATTTTCAGGACTATTTCTAAGCAGATTTCAGAAGAACAAAGATCAATGCCCAATGAATTTCAGTAGAGGAGCCTACACTTCTAGTACTCTCTTTGGAAGATTCTGAAATAATAGTAAATTACTTTATAATTAATTCAATTAGATTAAATCTTTTTATTTCTAGTTTCCTATTTTCTTAATGCAAAGAACAATTGGCAGATTTCAGGTCATGGCGCTGCTTCAAGCAGCCAGATACTATCTTCTGAAAGGGGATTTGGAGAAGGCAAAATCCTTTGGGCTTAACAGAGCGATATTTTATGCCTGGGCCAAGAGATCGGGAAAGCCTGTGTTTCAGAGAAAAAGGACAGCAGGAGCATCAGCTCCATCTATACCATCCAGAGCGAGGGAGGTAGAGGCCTTGGGGAATGAGAACGCATATGTGAACGATGAGGGACTTTTTGTAATAGGGAGTGAAGTTCAGAGGCCGGAGGATTATGATAGGGAGATTGTAAGGAGGATAGAAGCTGTAATTCCATATGAGGAAGCGTGGAATGCAGCCATAAACTACTTAAAGTCTTTTCCAGCGGATGTTCTTCTTGATCAGAGGAAGTTCTATGAGAGAGTTTATCTCCCTGTAAGAGATAGGTTTGATGAGATCTTGAGAAAGTCTAGGGGAGGCCTAGACTTGAGCTAAGGTATGGGCTTCCTGAATATAAATGGGAGTTCTCTGTTCTCCTTTATCTCTGAGTAAAACCTCAGTATCGCATCCTCTCCCACATCTATCGGATCCTTTATCTCCGTCAACATTATACCACCTGATTCTCAAAGATGTCCGGGAACTATTTTACTCAATCTAAGTGAATGTCCTAAAATCTCTGTTCGAAGTTCATCGCCATGGATAAGATATCCCGAGGAGTGAGCAGGGATACTCCTTCTAATGAGGGGCCCTCCCTTGCCACAACTATTTTCTCTCCCTCCTTTGGTGCTCTCTCCAAGAACTTGATGATCTCCTCTCTGGCAATATCTCCCATTTTCACCTCAATTGCTGCCACTATTCTCCCCTTTTTCACGAGAATTCCATCTATTTCAGGATCAAGAGATCTCTGCACCCTTGCCCCATAAAGAGATGCAATGAGATCTACCACAAATCTCTCGAAATAGGTCCCTTCCTTGACAGAGGCAAGATTTTCAAGCTCCTCCATCGGGACATCAATCTCATAGTATCCAAGCTTTGTGTCCAGGTAGTAAAATAGGTCGATAAGGGGGGACTCTATGCTGTAAAGGTATCTTTTTCTGCCTGCAAGCTGGGTTCTGCTGGCTATTCCCATCCTGAGGAGATTTGCCAGATAGCTCTTGACATCCTGGCTTCTCAGTCCTCTCTCGATAAATCCAGATATGTAACCAGCTACCTCCCCTGGAGTGCTGTTTCCCAAGCTTAAGGCCCTGATTATCAGCTCGTATCTATCCGTCAGAACTCTATCCTCCTCGCTGAACACCTCCCCTATTAGAGCTGGGACATTGAACCTGATGGCCTCTATCACATCAGATCTTCTGAACTTCCCCGGATTCACGAATCTCATTATCCAGGGGTCTCTTATGTAAGGAGCGATCCTCAGAAGAAGCTCGGGAGAAATACCGAGTTTAAATAACCCTCTTATCAAATCAACAGGCCTTATTAAACCAACTTTCACCGGCCTAACTATGCCAAGAAGAGGGCTTCTCCTCTCCATAAGTTTTCTTGCTACCGAGAAACTTGATCCAACCAGAATTAGCTTTGCTCTTGAGTCTGGGCTGTGATAATGGAGGAGGTCGAGAAACTTCTCTGGGAGCCTCTGGAATTCATCCACAACAACTGTTATGTCCTTGAGCAGAAGGTTCTTGATGCGCTCCTCGAAAACTGGATATAAAAGTTGCTCCTCATGCTCTAGGATAAGCCCGCCTCTAGTCACAAAGAAGTAATTTTCATGCCTTACCATATGTCTAAGCATGTAGGTTTTTCCTGTCTTTCTTCTTCCGAAGACAAGGACCCATCCGGGTTTCTCTATCTTCTGAACTTCGCTTCTGGGAATCATGGTTATGGGAATCATGGTTCCCAGTACTTAAAAGTTATATATAAAATAATAAATCATTGATTACAGAGTTCTCGATTGATCGATTTCTCCACCAAAATCAACTGGAGTTGCTGGAGATTTCCTAAAAGCTGATTTAACTGATTATTGCAGGAGCATAAATCTTTTTATTCCCGCTTTTCTCCAATAGACGATGAGCGAGAGTCCATTTGATCTATACTATAAGGAATATGATGAGTGGTATGAGAGGAACAGGTTTGCTTATCTAACTGAGTTAGAGGCCTTAAAGAGGGAAATCCCAAGGAATAAGAGGGGATTAGAGGTTGGTGTCGGTACTGGAAGATTTGCGAGTCCTCTTGGAGTTCCCTTTGGTATAGATCCGTCTGTCAGCATGATAAAGGTGGCAAAGGATCGGGGAGTTGAGGTTGTACAGGGAGTAGGAGAGGAGATGCCGTTTCCCGATAGTGCATTTGACTACGTCCTGCTAGCCATAACTATATGTTTCCTTGAGGATCCTGATAGAACAATTCTGGAGATAAGAAGGATCCTGAAGCCCAATGGGTTTCTTATAATAGGAATAGTGGATAGAGAAAGCTTCCTCGGCAGATATTATATCGGGAAAAAAGAGGAAAGCAAGTTCTACAAACATGCCAGATTTTTCTCTGTGGGTGAAATATTGGAGCTAATAAAAGGACATGGTTTCAGGGAGAAAAGGATAGTTCAAACAGTGTTTGACTTACCAGGAAGGATAAAAGAGGTGGAAGAGCCAAAAGAAGGATTTGGAATAGGAGGATTTGTTGTTATAGTGGCTGAAAAAGCTTAACTACCCATTTCATTTCTGGGCTACTGGTAAACTACTGTCCTCTTTATTCTCAGAAATGATAATCCCTCTTGGTCAGCAACCATGGATTTCCTATATGCACTCTGGTGAGTCCCTCATCCATTGCTGCTTTCAGCGCATCCATCGCATGCTTTCTGCTTGTATTTGGAAGATCGCTCATGAGAAAGCTTGGGTGGAAGGCGAGAAGGCTGTAAGGGGAATCCGGATTAATCGATGCTATAAAGCGAGCTATCATCCTGACCTCCTCCTCATCCACATATCCAGGAACTAACAGCGTGCTTGCTGAGAAAAGAGGAACTTCAGGTCTCTCCTTTGAAAGAAGGAGTGCTTCTCTTGCATTTTGATATAGCACTCCTATTTCCCTGCCTGTTAACGCTTTATAAAGTCTGGGATTCCATGCCTTGAGATCAAACTTCACGATTCCACCGCTCTTCATTGAGGTATCCATAACTGCCCTCATTATTCTGGTGTTAAAGTGGCCGTTTGTCTCCCAGCATATCCTCATGATACTGTCCTTGAAAATCTCCATTGCTCTTCTAGCAACAAGGAGGGCATTGGAGACCTGAGGAGATGGATCCCCGCCGAAAAAGCAGATGCATGTCACCCTCCTGGATGCCGCTTTTAGAAGGGTTTCTGTGCTGACAACAGGTTTCTTTGCCTTTAAAATATCCCTGAAGAACCAGTTCTGGCAGAAAAGACAGTCTAAATTGCAGGTCCCATAAAAGACAGCTAAATTGTAGTAACCCGACTCTGGACCATTTCTTAAAGCCCACTTTGGATATCCCAGCCCAGTTGATGCAGGACAGAACCAGTAGTTGACGCAGTTCGTCGGTATCGGGTCATAATAATACTCCAAAAGACCATGAGAAGGTGCTCCTGCCAGATTAACCAGCTTTCCACCAGCATTTGAGACTATTCCACAGTATCCGACTCCCCCATCAGGTATAACACATTCTGCATCACAAATTAGACATTTCACCCCCTCTCCCTTGGGAGGGCTGAGGGGCAATCCAGCTCTAGCAATCTTATGGGCAGATAATGTGAGATCAACAGCACCTGGATCGCTTCTGATGCACTCCAAGCAGACCCCTAGCGAGCTTGATATAAGAGGGGATCTCCTTCCACATATCCGGCACTCTCCCAAGCCGATCCCTGTATATAAGAGGTTTTCATATAAAAGGAATCTTCTTTCTGTGGGTAGCTGATCCTATCCATAAAACTAGTGTATACGCTATGAAAGCTTTAAATACTGAATTGAATGCTTAAGTAACTCAAAAGATAGCAGAGATCAGCAAGAATAGTCCCTTAAAAACCATAAGAGGTGAAGGTCCGTGCTGAAGCAGTCTAGCAGCGTTTGCATGATCTCCTCCAGCTAAATCTACCGGGTGATTAAGTGGAAGAATGTGTTGTCTTTGACATAGATAATACCTTGTTCGATTCTAGAGAAAGGTTCGATGTTGTTGCAAGAAGATTTGGGATAATATCTCCAAGAGAGCTCCCCTTTGAGATACAGAAGGAGTTCTGGAAGAGCTATATGGACCCAGCACTTCTGAGCCTTGACAGGCCTATAGCTAGGGCAGTTGAAATGGCAGTTTTGGCTAGGAGAAGAGGGCTGAAAGTGATCATAATAACAGGAAGGTATGAGCGACTTAGGGCTGACACTGTTACTCAACTGGTGCAAGCAGGTGTTCCCTTTGATGCTCTGATCATGAGGCCTGAGGACAACTATCAGGAGGACAGGGATCTAAAGCCGTTCTTGGTGAGAAGAATCAGATGTAATGTGGTTGAATATCACGACGACGATCTTGACACCCTGCTTGAGATAGGAAAAATGTTTCCAAGAGCTCTGTTGTTTCTACATAGGCCCGATGGAACCTTTGACATAATCCAGCAGGAGAACAGAAAGGGTCACTAAAATAGCCAAGCTACTACCCTCTACTCTGCAAATCTCGAACTCTGCTAAATGTCAGAGACCAGTTGAGATAACAGAATTCGCATAATTCCAGATAAAACTGTTATCTCAGGCTTTCCTGCTTTCATCACTTCTGCAAGCAAGCTTTGAGATCTTGGAAAGGTATCTTGATATTTTGACCACTTCCTCAGACACCTCTCTTATTCTTCCATCCTCAACCACCATATATCTTCTCATCGGAGGATTTCTCACTATTTTGCAGACCTCCTCCACCGTATGGTGAAGCTGAACGCAGTGAAGGGAGCCATCGACTGTTAGCACAGCTATTTCATCATAGTCTCCTCTAGTCAGAATTCCAGCCAGCTTAAAGCCTATCATGTTGGCATGTTCTTCCTCAAGGCAGCAGCTCAGCTTTGCATACCCATCAAATTCCTGTAATAGCTTTTCATCGAGGCATGCTCCATACAAAAGGATCTTTCTGAAGCTCCTGAGGTAACTCGATCTGACATTCGTATTTATCAGCTTGGGCATAGAGAAAGAGGTATGTTCGAGTTAAACCTTTTCATTCTTATCGATTGGAGGCTTCTTCTTGTGCGCATGAGTTCAGATGTGTTATGCCGATATCTTCTTCTATGAAACTAAAAATTTTTACCTCTCCTGTGTAGTATTTCGCATGGAGGAGTGCCTGAAATTTCTGATGAGCAGGAGAAGCATAAGACTTTTTGAGGATAGAGAGGTAAGTGATGAGCTGATAAGAAGGATTTTAGATGTGGCTAGATATGCACCAAGTGCCAAAAACTCCCAACCATGGGAGTTTGTCGTGGTGAAAGATGAGGAGATAAGAAAGAGACTCGCATCAATACATAGGTATGCATATCCTCTGCAGAGAGCTCCTGTTACGATAGCTGTTCTCTGCGATCCAAAGCTATCCCCTGACTCATACCTAGCTGATTGTGCGAATGCTACAATTTACCTAATGCTTGCTGCTCATGCTTTAGGTCTTGGCACGGTTTGGATTCAATCACTGAGAAATGTAAAGGAGATCAATGAGATAATAGGGGCTCCTGAGGGGAGGATACCAGTTGCATTAATAGCTCTAGGTTGGCCTGCTGAAAAGCCTGAGGCTAGGCCTAGGAAGGAGCTGAGTGAGATAGTTCACATAAATAGATATGGGAACAAGATGAAATAGGTGGTTCCAATGATAAAAGCAGTTTCCTTCGACCTCTGGTTCACTCTCATATGGGAAAATCAGGAGGATGAAAGAGAATACACGAAAATGAGAATAGAGGCAATTCATAACTCTCTTAGGGAGCTGGGATTCAATATATCCCCTGATGATATCTATTCGGCATATGCTGAGACAAAGGATTTCAGGCTCTTCACAAAAGTTGATGAGCTGATGAGAATAATTATCCTGAGCTTGGGATTAAACCCGGATGAAGAGATCGTGAGGAAGGTTGCAGAAGCATATGACACCTCAACTGATTCATTTAAGCCTAGGGTAAATGAGGAAGCACTTGATGTCATTCCGGAGCTGAGGAAAGCAGGAGTAAAGGTAGCAATCACGACATCGACTTCCTTCAGCGGAAGGGCTGTGAGGAACCTTCTGAAGAATGCTGGAATTTATGATGTGGACTGTGTGATATCCTCCTCAGATATAGGCTGTGTTAAGCCCCAGAAAAAGGTCTTTGCCAGCTTAGTGGAGGAGCTGAAGGTAAATGGAGAAAACATAGTTCATGTGGGTGATTCCTATATTCATGATGTTGTCGGGGCCATAAACTCAGGGTTAAAAGCAGTTTACTACCCAAAGCTTGCCGAATTGAGAGGATCCAAAATAGCTAGGTGTAAGATAGCTCCTGTAATATGGAACTTGAAGGATCTGTTGCATCTAATTGAGTGATGGAGATGTCAGGACCTGAGGAGATAATCTGGATCATAACGGGTGCTTGTAATCTCAATTGTCCCTACTGTTATGCCAAACAATATGCAGATGAGGAGGAGATTTCAGGGGATGCTGTGCTAGAGCTGCTTGAGGAGGCCTCTAATGAAGGTGTTAGTGAGGTTAACTTCACGGGAGGAGAACCTCTGCTGAGAAAGGACATCTTTAGAATTCTGAGAAAAACCGTGGACCTTGGAATGGATGCGAGCCTCTTCACAAATTTGATGAAGATGAACCGGGATAAGGCTGTGGAGCTATGCAAGCTGGATATCTATGTGCTCACGAGTTTAGATGGACCGAGGACAGTTTATGAGAGAGCAAAAGGTTCAGGATCTTGGGACAGGTTCATAAGAGGAGTCGAGCTTCTCAGGGAACATGGAGTTCCATTTCATATAAATATACCTATATCAAAAATAAATTATAGTGTAGTAGGGGAAGCTCTGAGAACTGCTGATAAATTAGGGGCTAGAAGTGTATCTATGATTCCATCGATGGCATATGGAAGCTCCGTAATAACAGGTTCATTTATCACCAAGGATGAGCTGATCTCAGCTCTCAGGATTGCTGATAACACAGCTGAAGAGCTCGGTATAAAAGTAAGTGTCTGGTGCGCTCCATTTCTCGGCATACTTGGCCTGAAAAATCTCAGATATGGAAACTGCAGGAACTGGAGTGTTATGGATATATCTCCAGGAGGAAGGGTGCTTTTATGCGATGTGATGGATGTTGAAGTCGCAGATATAAGAGAAGGGATTGCAAAAGCTTGGGAAAAGCTGAAGGAGCATCCTCTGATGAGAAAAGCAATGGAGTTGCCAGAGGAATGCAGAGGCTGTCCTATCTCAGATATCTGTCTTGGAGGATGTTATGCTAGAGCATACAACTGCTGGAGAAAGCTTCCCTCACCAGACCCTCTTTGTCCAAGGATAAGGAAGGTAAATTGCTGATTCTGTCGTATAATAATGCTTGTTCTGTCTTTGTAAGCGGATTTAAAGGTTCCATTCCTCATTTTGGATATTTGTAGTTCACTCACGGCATTGAGCATATACTTACTGAACATATGCGACTTTATACCTAACTAAAAGCTGCTAAGTCCTCCTCCTGCTTATTCTGAGCCAACAAGAGGTTTTTAATTCAAAAATTCAGTAAAAAACTCATAAGATAGTGAACAAACTCGCTCTAAGCAAGCTAGAAAACAGATAAGCTCTCAATCTTGTAGATTAACCTCAGCTTAAGAACTCCCTTACGGTATCCCTGTAGATTCTAGCTCCAAGCTCAAGCTCAGCGATGCTTATCTCCTCCCTGTCCGTGTGGGATAGCTCGGATCTCCCAGGACCAAAGCCCACTATGTTCTCTGTTATCCTAATCAACAGGTTCATATCGCTTGTGCCGAGCTTTATAACAGGTGATGGCTTTAGTCCATTTCTTATCATTGATCTTGCCAGGGATCTGGCGATGGGAGTGTCAATGCGAACTCTTACAGGAGGGGTTTCATCCACAATGCTGTATGTACAGTCAGGCATGCAGCTTTTTACAATCTCCCCGAATGCTTCAGTGCTCCAGCCCAAGGGGATCCTGATGTCCACAAGAGCTCTTGCCTCCTTTGGTATCAGGCTAAAAGGAAGACCTCCCTCAATGTAGTTTACAACAATGCTTGAACCGGGAACTGATAGAACCCTCTTTTTAACCTCCAGCAGGCTTTCTATCAGCTTATCTATGGCCGATGTTCCGCTTTGAGGCGTTGATGAGTGTCCTCCCGATCCATGGCATTTGATCTCCAGCTTCATGGATCCTCTATAACCTATTATGATGTTGAAATTAGATGGCTCTCCCACTATTATTGCAGTCGGCCTTGCATCCCTCATCAACCTCTTTGCCCCACTGCTTCCCCTCTCCTCGTCCACCAGAGCAGCAATTGTTATCCTACATTCTTCCTCATCTAAGTGCTTTATGGCTTCAATTGAGCCGATAGTCATGGAGACAAGAGGTCCCTTGGCATCTACTGCTCCTCTTCCCCTGAAGATCGTCCCATCATATTCCACTGGAAGCTCTCCAGGCACTGTATCTATATGTCCAGCTAAAAGCACCCATTTTTCTCCTCTCCCGTAATTAAGTAGTGCATTTCCTGCGTCATCCACCACAATATCTCCATTCCACCATCTGCTCACAACATCTACATACCTCTTAATCGCTTCTGCTTCATTGCCCGATGGGCTATAAGCCTTAAGAAGCTCCAACATTAGCTCTTCTAGCATTCTCCTCACTTAGACACCTCTCTAATGCAGATATAATTAAATCTATATCATTGTCATTAATTAAATATGGAGGAAGAAATCTGACAACAGTTGTCCCTGCTTTTAGCGCCAGAATTCCGCTATGCTGAAGCATCTCCAGCACTGGCTTTGGATCAAACCTCAGTTCCACTCCTATCATCAGGCCAGCGCCCCTGAAATCCCTGACTATCTTGATATCTCTGCATATCTCCTTTATGCCTTTCATCAACCTGAGGCCAGCAGTCTCTGCCTTGAATGGAACATTTTCCTCCAGCAAAACCTCAACAGAAGCCTTGACTGCAGCCATTGCAAGAAGGTTTCCGCCGAATGTAGAGCCATGATCGCCCTCACTGATGGAATTGCCGATATCATCCCTGAGGAAGGCAATGGAGACAGGAATACCCCCTCCAATTGCTTTTCCTGCGAGCATGATGTCCCCATACACGTTGTATAGATCAGAGGCCCATACCTTCCCTGTCCTGCCAAAACCGGTCTGTATCTCATCTACTATGAGAAGAACATTCCTTTCCTCAGTTATCTCCCTCAAAGCCTTCATGAATTCATTGGATGCTGGATTTATCCCTCCCTCTCCCTGAATAGGCTCAACTATGACTGCAGCTAAATCCTCGGTGATAGCACTTTCAGCTGCGCTCACATCATTGAATTTTATGAACTCGGCGTCGAGAAGGGGCTCAAATGGCCTCCTGTACTTGGGATTCCATGTCACAGACAGGGCACCAAAGGTCCTTCCATGAAATGCCCCTGTAAAGGAGAGGAACTTCTTCCTTCCTGTCATTTTTCTAGCAACTTTAAGGGCAAAATCAACTGCTTCAGAACCGGAGTTGAGTAAGTAGAAATAGGAGTATTTCCTTGGCGTGACCTTTTCCAGAGCGCTTGCAGTTTCCTCCCTCAGATAGTGATCATAAGAGGATGAAAGTGTTACTATGTTCTCAAGCTGCTCCCTGATCGATGCAACTATTCTCGGATTTACATGGCCGAGAAACGCAACTCCATGTCCTGTATGACAATCTATATACTTTCTATTATTTATATCCCACACATACTGGCCGTATCCCCTGACTATCCTGAGGCCTCTCAAGCCGTAGAGGTTCAGATATCTGAGCAATCAGCGCTTCACCCTTTCCACAGCGAACTCTAGGACTTTCTTCGCCAAATCATAGCCTGTAACAGCTACGGTGTTCTTGAACTCCGTTACTGCATTCACCTCATCCACAATGTATCCCTTTTCCGGATGCTCCAGTATATCTATGCCTAGAAATTGGCCCTTTACGGCCTCTGAAGCCCTCAATGCTATTTCCTCCAGCTCAGGATCCACATGAGCAGGGGCAGCTTTTCCCCCTCTTGCAGTATTTGTTATCCAGTGATCGCTATATCTGTATATTGCCACTGGAACCTCATCTCCCACTACTACCACTCTTATGTCCCTCCCCGGCTTTCTCACGAACTCCTGAGCATAGTATATGCTCTGAATTGGATTTGGAATGTACATCCTGTGCTCTATCACTGTTCTAAGATCCTCCTCATCATCTATCAATGCGAGCATCCTGCCCCAGCTGCCGTGAATTGGCTTTATGACAAAGGGATATCCGAGCTCATCAGCTGCTTTATGAGCAGAGTCATGGCTGAAGGCCACATAGGTATCTGGAACTGGTATGCCCCTTCTTGCCAGAAGGGATGTAGTCCACAGCTTGTCCTGACATATCATGATGGTATCCGATCTGTTTATCACATCAACTCCAAGTGACTCCATGAAAATTGCTGATTCCAAGGCATTGTAGAAACTGGTACATCGCTGAAGGGCGATATCCTCCATATCTGCATCTGTTCTTCCCACTTTACCGCAAATAGATGGGACATGCACAGGCTTTATCTCTATTCCAAGCTTTTTTGCTGCCTCTATGAATGATTTCTCCTCCCAGCGAAGGATGTCATAAAGAAGGAGCATGTCTACTCTCCCCAGTCCTCCTTTATTCCCTCCAAGGGCTTCAACCTTATCGAATTCCCATCCATCAAGACCTCTAGGGTAACACCGCATTCGTGATCTATCAGCTCTCCAGGCAGCACGTCATCTGGCACCTCAACGGGCTCACCGCATATCGGACACTTGACGCGCATTCTCTCACCGAGCAGAGGGATGAAGAGATAACTTTATAAAGTTATCGTTTTTCGGTCTGAAGTTAACGATATTCGGTAATAAAATGTCGATCTACGGATAAGTTTAAATACAAAGCTGCCGATTGAAGGGAGATCCTGATGAGAATAAATGTGGGCATTATAGGAGCCTCCGGCTACACAGGTGGAGAGCTTCTGAGGATACTGGCCAATCATCCCTCGGTAGAGGTGTCATACGTCACATCAAGGGAGCATGCAGGCAAGCCTCTGCATTATGTGCATTATAATCTGAGAGGATATTACAAAGGGCTCAGATTTCATGAATTTAAGCTGGATGAGCTCACAGAAAAGGCAGATGTAGTTTTTCTATCCCTTCCTCATGGTGTGTCGTTGAAGTACGTGCCGGATCTGTTGAATACGGGGATTAAAGTGATAGATCTCAGTGCTGACTTCAGATTAAAGGATCCCAGCATGTACAAGTTCTGGTATGGCTTCGAGCATCCGTATCCAGATCTCCTCTCTAAAGCAGTTTATGGCCTTCCTGAAATTCACAGAGATGAGATAAGGAATGCCAGCCTAGTTGCATCCCCTGGATGCAATGCAACAGCCACAATACTGGCATTGCTACCTGTGGCAAGAGCAGGGCTCATTGACCTCAACAGAATAGTCTCCGACGTGAAAGTTGGAAGCAGTGAGGGAGGTTCGAAGCCGAGGGCCGGATCCCATCACCCCGAGAGGGAGGGAGCAATCAGGCCATATGATGCTGAGGGTCATAGGCATGCTGCTGAGGTTGAGCAGGAGCTCAGACTTATTACAAAAGCTGATGTCTCAGTCTCCTTAGTGCCTTATGCGGTCAGTAGTGTGAGAGGTGCTCTTGCATCAGTCCACTCTTGGCTTGTCAGGGAGGTGGATGATGTGGAGGTGATGAAAGCATATGTTCAGACATACTCCAAAGAGCATTTTATCAGGCTTGTAAGGGCAGTTCCACCGGGATATCCTGATCCAAAGTACGTCATCGGCAGCAATTATGCAGATGTAGGCTATGCTGTCGAGAGAAGGCTAAGAAGACTAACTGCATTTGCAGCCATAGATAACATGGTGAAGGGAGCAGCAGGCCAAGCAGTTCAGGCATTTAACATAATGGCTGGATTTGAGGAGACCCTAGGACTTGAAAATCCTCCTCTTAAGCCCTAGGTGATTTTATGATCGTTGTTAAAGTTGGTGGGGAGGTCTTGGCGAGGAATCTCGATGGGATAGTTGAGAGCGTGGGAAGAAGAGCTGACAGGGGCATAGTTCTGGTACATGGAGGTGGTATCATTGTGACAGAGCTATGCAAAAGGATGGGAGTAGAGCCAAAGTTTGTGACATCTCCAGAGGGTCTGAGGAGCAGATACACAGACAGGGATGAGATCGAAGTTTATGTCATGGCAATGGCCGGAAAAATAAACAAGAGGATTGTCTCCGGTCTTCTCTCAAGGGGAGTTAAATCCGTTGGAATATCGGGTGCAGATGGGCCAACAGCCATAGCTGAGAGGAAGGAGAGGATCGTGATAGTGGATGAGAGGGGAAGAAAAAGGGTGATAGATGGCGGATATACGGGAAGAATAGTGGAGATAAGGACAGAACTTATAGATCTCCTTCTGAGCAATGGATTTACTGTTGTGATAGCTCCAGTAGCGGTTGATGGAAAAGGAAATCTCCTGAACGTTGATGCAGACCAGATGGCCTTTAAACTCTCATCTGCTGTGAGAGCGGATAAGCTTGTGATGCTGACCGATGTTCCGGGTGTCCTCATCAATAACCGTGTCATTGAGAGGATCAGAACGAATGAGGTAAATGAGATGATCAAGAGAGTAGGTTTCGGCATGAACAGGAAGTTGATGAGCGCGGCGAATGCCATAGAACAGGGAGTGAAGGAGGTGATAATATCATCGGGGCTTGTGGAGGATCCTCTGGCCCATGCACTAGCCGGGGGCGGGACTATCATAAGCCCTTAAGTGGGAGGTCTCGAGATGTCGTCCTCTGAATGTAGTTCCGGAGATGATCTGGTTTTTTATGAGGAGATATTCCCGTTTGAAGGCCCTCCGAGGATAGCCAGCGGAAACAGGGATATAGTGATCACAGACACCACACTCAGGGATGGGCAACAAGGATGGAGGGAGTTCACAGTAGAGGAGGGCTTGAGGATATACAGAGTTCTGGCGGAGCTGGGAAGTGCTATAGAGTCGACAGAGCTATTTCTGTATACTCCCAAGGATAGGAAGCTTGTATCAGCCATAAAAAGCTTGGAATTGAGTAATCCAAGGCCTATAGGTTGGATAAGAGCATCACTAAGTGATCTGAAGTTGTTACAAGAGGCAGGTCTGAAGGAGACCGTTATCCTTGCGTCGATATCGGACTACCACATACACTTCAAGTTTGGCTTGAGCAGGGAGCAGGCATTTGAGAAATACCTGAGCGTAGTGGAGGAGGCATTAAAACTGGGAATATCTGTGAGATGCAGCCTTGAGGACTTCACTAGGGCAAGTCCATCGAGAAACATATTTCCATTTGTCAGCAAGTTGATGAAGCTCAGTGAGAGATATAGATCACAGATAAGGATAAAGCTTGCAGATACCTTGGGTTTAGGCCTTCCATTTCCCGATATCCCACCGCCGAGGGGAATACCGGCAGTTATTAGATTGTTAACAGATGGAATGGGCGTGCCAGGGGGATCAATTGAGTTCCATGGCCACAATGATCTAGGGCTTGTTGTGGCGAATCACCTAGCCGCATGGATCTACGGGGCAAGGGCATCCAACTGCACGTTAATGGGAATAGGGGAGAGGACAGGAAACTGCCCGCTCGAGGTGATGCTGATCCACTATGTGGGGATAAAAGGTCATGATGGAACAGCCAACCTGAAGGCAATAAGAGAAGCTGCTCAGCTCTTCAGGTCATTGGGCTTAAAGATACCCGAGTTTCAGCCGCTAGTGGGGGAAAATGCATTCAGGACAAAGGCAGGAATACACATAGATGGCCTCATGAAGAACCCTAAGATATATCTACCCTTTGATCCCATCTCCGTGCTGGGAATACCATATGGCGTGGCTATAACACCCCACTCTGGAAGGTCTGCAATTGCTCTGTGGGTTTCATCGCATTTAGATGGCGGAAAGATAGATGCAAAGCATGTTCTGGCATTGAAGGAGGATCCGAGGCTGGAAGCCCTGTATAATGAATTAATGAAGCTTTTTGATGAGAAAAGAAGCTTGAATGATGACGAGCTCATGAGAATTGCCGTTAAATATTTCCCTGAGCTGGATAGGAGGAATTTAAATGGGAGGAATGACGATAACAGAGAAGATCTTATCATATAAGGCTGGAAGAAGGGTTTATCCCGGGGATCTGATAGTTGTGGGCATTGACCTAGCTTATGCCCATGATGGAACAGCCCCTCTAGCTATACAAATAATGAGGGAAAATCCGGAGCTTTACAGAGTTTTCGATCCCCTAAAAGTGCTTTTTGTGGTAGATCATGCATCTCCGGCACCCCATGTAGAGGCGGCAAAGGCACATAAAATGATGAGAGACTTTGCGAGAAAGTTTGGAATAAGATTCTTCGATGTGGGGGAGGGAATATGCCATCAAATTGTGGCCGAAAATGGCTACGCAAGGCCTTTCTCCCTTGTTTTAGGTGCAGATAGTCACACAACAACATTGGGAGCTTTATCCTCATTTGCCACTGGTGTTGGAAGCACGGACATAACTCTGGCAATTTCCCTTGGAAAATCGTGGCTTAGAGTTCCTGAACCTGTAAAAGTGTCTCTTGAGGGGGAGGTAAGGCCTTTCATAAGCGGAAAGGACATAATACTTCGAATAATAAAAGAGGTAGGTGTGGATGGCCTGACATATAAAGCAGTGGAGTTCCATGGGGATGCAATAAAATACATATCAATGGACTCTAGGATGACGATATGTAATATGTGCGTTGAAGCTGGAGCCAAAACGGGGATCTTTCCGGTCGATGGCATTCTTTTAAGATATCTTTCCCAGATTGGTGTTGAGGGAATTGAGCTGGAAGCAGATCCGGATGCAGAATACGATGAGATCTTTTCATTTGATCTGAGTAGCCTTGAGCCTCAGGTAGCAGAGCCTCCAAATGTAGACAGAGTGAGAGCTGTGGAGGAGCTGGAGGGGACAGAGGTAGATCAGGTTTTCATAGGATCCTGCACAAACGGGAGATATGAGGACTTTTTAGCGGCTGCTAAGATCTTAAGAGGGAGAAAAGCAAAGGATGGCGTGAGATGCATAGCTATACCTGCATCTAGGAGCATATACCTTAAGCTCCTGAAAGATGGGGTGCTCAATGTTCTAACTGAAGCAGGATTCTTCGTAGCACATTCCACCTGTGGTCCATGTATAGGGGCTCATCTGGGGCTTCTTGGCCCCAATGAGACAGTTATATCGACAAGCAATAGGAACTTCCCGGGAAGAATGGGGGACAAGGATAGCAAGATTTACCTTGCATCCCCTGCTACTGCTGCCGCATCCGCTGTTGAGGGAAGGATTGCAGATCCGAGGAAATATCTGGGTGATTGAGATGGATATCAGGGGGAGGGCTTGGAAGCTGGGCGATAACATAAGCACCGATCATATAATATCCGGGAAGTATAAGTTTAAGGCTATATCGAGCATTCAGGACATGGTACCACATGTCCTAGAGGAGGTTATCCCGGACTTTCACCTCAAGGTGAGGAAAGGGGACGTAATAGTTGCTGGGAGGAACTTTGGAATGGGTTCAAGTAGGGAGCATGCGCCTCTCCTCCTCAAGATGTTGGGGATAAGCGCTATAATAGCTGGGAGCTTCGCTAGAATATTTTTCAGGAATTCAATAAATATAGGATTGCCTGTGATAACAGCATTAAGGATACCTAAAGCGACCGAGGAAGGGGATATTTTACATGTGGATGTCGAAAGAGGGATCCTGATAAACATGAGCAAGGGAGTAGAGGAGCAGGTAAAGCCATACCCAAGGGAGATATTGGATATCCTGGAGTGCGGAGGTATTATTGAATACGTGAAGAGATATGGTGATCTACCATGGCAAGATACAAGATAGGGATCATAGAGGGGGATGGAATAGGCCCTGAGGTAATTCGTGCAGCTCTCAAGTTCTTGGATGAGATTGGTGAGTTCGAGATAGTCAAGGTCAATGCTGGATATGAGTACTTTAGGAGAGCTGGTAGGCCAATTGAGGAAGGAGGCATGGAAACCCTGAGGGAGATGGATGCAGTCCTAAAGGGCCCTCTCACGACATTGCCAGGGTCAGAGACTATAAAAAGCATAAACGTCATGCTTAGGCAGGAGCTGGATCTTTATGCAAATGTAAGGCCGTTCAAAAGCTTTCGTGGGATATCCCTCAGGGATCTAAATTTCGTAATAGTCAGGGAGAACACGGAGGGTCTTTACTCAGGCGTGGAGGGCAGATTTAAGGACATTGCTCTATCAGCTAGGTTTGTCACAAAGGCCGGATGCGAGAGAATCGTCAGATATGCCTTCAATCTAGCTAGAGCTGAGGGGTTCAGAAAGGTAACTGCTGTTCACAAGGCAAATATACTCAAGGTGGGAGATGGCTTCTTCAGGCAGATATTTCTGGATATCGCAAGGGATTTCCCGGATATAGAGTCGGATGAGGTATATGTTGATGCAGCTGCATATTATATAGTTAAAGAGCCAAAAAGATTCAATATAATTGTAACACTGAATCTCTATGGAGATATACTAAGCGATCTAGCGGCAGGGCTTGTTGGAAGCCTTGGTCTCTGTGGCTCAGCGCTGATAGGGGACTCCATTGCTGTTTTTGAGCCAGTTCATGGATCTGCACCGGATATAGCTGGGAGAGGAATAGCCAATCCAATTGGCTCAATAGTCTCTCTCGGTCTCATGCTCAAATATCTGGGAACAAAAAATGGAGATGAACGCATGCTAAAAGCATCCAAGGCAGTAGATAATGCCGTCAGGAATGTGCTTGAGAGAAGGGAAGTTCTCACACCTGATTTAGGTGGCTCCTCTGGAACAGAGGGTATGACCAATGCAATATTGGCAGAGTTCAGAGAGCTGCAGAACGCAGAATGAGGGGATCTCTCTTCTTTGCTCAACAGGGATTTATTGTAGACTTTGTGCGCCATTTGCATTATCCAGCATATAGATGAGCTGAAGGAGCTCTCCCATTTGAATAGGAGCAAAAATCAGGTTTAAAGAATGTCCAGCTACCGAGAGCTTACACTTTTTCTAAGAGGTAAACCACTTTTCTTAGATACACGGCTGGTTGCAGACTTCCGATAAACTGACTTGCTTCACGTTTTCCTCGGGTGCAAAGGTGAAATTGCTTCTAGAGTAGATGTAGTAGACTTCTTTTCTCTCTCCTTTTTTCCATTCGAATTCTTCGGCTTTTCTTTCAAGTTCTCGGAGAACAGACCTGTCTAAAGGATGTTTTGACCATTTTGCCTCCATAAAATATGCGACTTTGTTCTTCTCGTCTATAGCTACCCCGTCTATCTCTACTTCGCCTCGCCACCACCTGCCAACTTTCAGCGCAGGCACTGAATGGGAAAAGTGCTCAAGCGCGATCTCCTCGAAGACTGTGGAAGCGTATTCGTCTAGTTGTTCTGAGATTCTTGTGGCTACTCGCTCGACTTCACCAAGCTCAAGGAGATGAAGGTTTGGCCTGACATGCTTGAACCAGAAGCGGAGGAAATTATCTTTTATGATGTATCTAGCTCTTCCACGTCTTTCCTCCTCTAGCAGGGGATATCTCCTCTCAACAATGTCGAGAAGTGCTTCGAGAGTTCTCATATACCTTGGCAGCTCGCTTGATGAGAGCCCACTTTTAGAGGCTATCTCGCCGAGGGTCGTGGCTCCTGATGCCATTGCTTCCAGTATTGTCATGTATCTTAGGGGTTCTCGGGTCTCAGTTGCTAGGAGGAAATATGGCTCCTCGTGTAGCAATCCTCCCGGCTCAAGTATAAGATTTTTGATGTTTTCTAGGAGGCTCTTGGAGCAGTCAAGTAAAGATAAGTATGCTGGAATCCCTCCAAAAACTGCATAAGCTCTTACCTTGTCCTCGCATGGCCACGTGGAGGCAAACTCCTTAGCACATGTAAATGTGAATGGCTTCACTTTAAGTTGTCCCGTGCGCCTTCCAAAGATTGGTGAGGAAGATGCCAAAGCAGCTCTTTCAACAACGCCTACCGAGGAACCACTTAGCACGAGAAAAACCTTTGAGTGGCTGAGAAAGTCATCCCAAGCCGCCTGCAGTTCTGTAAGAAAGGCGGGGTCGTATTCAGCTAATCGCTGGAACTCGTCGATAGCTAAGGTGATCCTTTCATTGCTGCTTTCTTTTGCTATGTAGCTGAATAAATCACGGTAGTGACGTAATAACGGTGGATGGACATCCAATTGCTCACCTATTGCCTCTGAGATCTCTTGAAGGATGTTTCCTAGCCTTGAAACAACGAAATACACGCCTTTTTTGCCGGAGAGAAACCTCCTCAAAAGGAAGGTCTTGCCCACTCTTCTTCGCCCATACATCACTATGAGCTCAGCTCTGTGAGAGCGATACCTCTCCTCTAGAAAACTTAACTCCTTGCTTCTATCTATGAACGTGATCATCATGATTACAATCATCATGAACATATTCATAAACATTTCCTACGCGCGAAGAGGAGGAAGGAAATGCTAATATTCGCTATTCTTACAGTTTTTGAGAACATATTCTATCCTCCTCTCTATTGATGGATGATCCTCGCTTCCCCAGTCAAGGGGGAGAAGGTTGTGCTCAGCCAGCTTTCTCAATGCTGATATGTATGTCTCCTTTCCCACAACACGCGATGCATATAGATCAGCCTTAAGCTCCATTCTTCTCCAGTAATAAGATGATAGAAGAGGGAAAAAGAATGCCAGCAACATCGAGAGAAGGAAGAGAGTGCCTCCAACTCCGTCTCCAACAAGCTCATAGTAAATGGACAGGGCAAGAATCTCTATGCCTATTATCGATATTATAAGCCCGAACAATAGCTTTATGTGATCTTTGTTCGCAATATGCCCTATTTCATGGGCAACAACAGCTTTTACCTCATCATCGTTCAGGAATTCGAACAGAGGAGAAAAGAGTATTATTCTGGGCTTAAATATCCCGGAGACGACAGCATTGGCTTCCTTAATCTTTTCAAACTTAGCTACATATACTTTATAAGGAGCTGGATAGCTCAATGGCTCAATTTTAGTAAATAAACCTGGAGGGAACTTAAGGGAAAGGATAAGACAGCTTATTAAGCCCAGCGGGGCAAGAAAGATCACATCCAATGGGGATCTAGCTTTTGTTGAGACAATCAATGGAAATAGTATCACCAATTGGGACAAGAAGAGGGAGAGAATTATATCCAAGAGCTCTGAGCTCAGCAGGATTTCGGAGAGCTCTCCTCTGTAAAGCTGCCTGTAGTATGCAGATGAGGCGAAAACAGCCAAAGCTACATCCGAAATTATTAGAATGAGAAGGGCACTGAGAATGCCTAATAGACTGAAAAAGACAGCTAATCCTGTGCTAAGCGTGATTATAAGAAAAAGAGAAGAGAAAACAAGAAAGAAAAATTTGGCCTTCTTCATCCGAACTCCTCATGAAAGAGAGTTATTTAATTCTTATTTTTATTTTTTAGTTATTCCCCGCTTGAAGAGAGATGGATCTCAAGCACCAAAATCTTTAAGTAATTTATCATCGCTAATGTGCATGTGAAGGGCTGCGTTATTCCCCTCCTTGGTAATTCTCCTCCTAGCGACATCAGAGACCATTATAGTAGTTGATCTGAGCTATCCAATAACGGAAGGAGCAGTCTCTCTTCTGGAGGATGCGGTAAATCTTGCTGGGCAGATCGGATCCAAGAAAGTCGTTGTGATACTGAACACAAATGGCGGTACTCTATCAGCAACTGAGAAAATAGTAGATCTCATGAAGAAATCAGGCATAAGCTTTGCTGTCTATGTTCCCCCTGGTGGAAGAGCCTTTTCGGCGGGCTCAATAGTGTTGCTTGCATCGAGGGTGGCGGGAATGGGATCTGGAGCGGTGGTAGGGGCTGCTCAACCGAGGCCATACGATGAGAAAGTGGCAAAAGCGGTTGCAGGATGGATATCGAGCCTTGCTGAGAGCTCAGGGAGAAATAAAACAGCAGCTAGGGGCTTCGTTGAGAACAATGTTGCTCTCTCAGCAGATGAAGCACTGAACTATCACATAATTGAGGTGAAGGCGGACAGCTTGGATCAATTTCTCGACAAAATAGGGTGGTCAGGAAGCCTATTATACCTGAATCCAGGGCCTAGAACATCTCTTCTCCTTCTTATAACAAATCCCGATAATGCATGGTTCCTCATCATGGTAGGCGTTATACTGATCCTTATAGGGTTGGCTCATCCCACCTATATAATGGAGAGCGCAGGCTCCGTCTTGGTGCTTCTCGGCTTCCTTGGAATGGATCTGATAGGAGCCGATCTAGCCGCAATAATGGTCATAGCAATAGGATCCGCCACGATGTTCCTTGAGCTTAAGACTGGGCATGGAATCCTAGCAATTCTGGGAGCTATAATATCATCCATAGGTCTAATTCTTGTGTATCAATCACTGCCCTTCCTGCCGATGACAGTGTGGTCTGGGACATTGGTTTTAATTCTGATTTTCTCATCCTCTCTTGCTGGCTTCTACCTCTACAAGATAAGAAGTGCAATGAAGAGAATACCCGTTCACTCCATCGAGAGCCTCATAGGAAAGGAGGGAATTGTGAAGAAAAAGATAAAACCAGGAGGGGAGGGAGTTGTGCTCGTTGAGTCCGAGCTCTGGACTGCCACATCGGATGAGGAGCTTGAGGAGGGGGAGAAAGTTGTTGTTCTGGGTGTAAGTGGGCTGAAGCTGGTGGTGGGGAGGCGAGAGAGATGATAGTGGATCTGATTTTGATCGCTGTATTCCTCCTTATCCTAGTTGGATTTCTTGCATCGGCTATAAGGATAGTCCCGGAGTTCAAGAGACTTGTGATACTTAGACTTGGAAGATTTGTGGGCATGAAGGGTCCTGGCCTTGTCTTCAGAATACCGATAATAGACCAGCTGCTCTGGGTTGACCTCAGGGAAAGCTATTTCGATGTCCCGCATCAGACATGTATAACAAAGGACAACGCTCCAACAGATATAGACTTCATCGTCTACTACAAGGTAGTGGATCCAAGGGCAAGTGTTCTAAATGTATCAGATTTTAAGGGAGCGGCTCTTGGCATTTCAACAACTACATTGAGGGCTGTGATAGGCGAGATGATGTTAGATGAGGTTCTTGCGAAGAGAGATGAGATAAATCATGTGTTGAGGAGCAAGCTTGATGAGGTGACGGAGAGGTGGGGAGTGAAGATAACCAACGTTGAGATAAGGGAGATACTTCCGCCTCAATCAGTTCAGGAGGCGATGATAAAGCAGATGGCAGCTGAGAGGGAGAGAAGAGCCATGGTGACAGAAGCAGAGGGGAAGAAGGAAGCAGCCATAAAAGTTGCGGAAGGGGAGAAACAGGCAGCAATATTGAGAGCAGAGGGAGAAAAGCAGGCAGCAATATTAAGGGCAGAGGGAGAGAGACAGGCAGCAATATTGAGAGCAGAGGGGTATTCAACAGCCCTTCAGAAGATATCAGAGGTGGCAAGACAGCTTGATGAGAACACTATGAGGCTTCAGTATCTGGAGGGGTTCAAGGCAATAGGAGAATCAGGCTCAACGAAGATAGTGATACCGATGGAGCTGATTGACATGCTCAGGGAATGGCTCAGGAAAGCAAGTGGTAAATAATTTAGCTTGCCATAATTTGAATAATAAATCTTTCTTTTTTAATTTAAGAAAAGATTATAAGAATTGGTTGGGTGTTTCCCTGTGATCAGCGAAAAGCACATCGCATTGCTAATCATGCTCCTAGCTACAGCAACAGTTTATGGGATATTTGGAAGCTATTATCATACAATGGAGAACATCTGGAGGACTGCGAAGAGAATAGAGGTTCTCAAAAATGAGATATTTCACTTGAGCACTAGAGTTGAGGAAGAAAGAGAAGCGATAGCTCCTCTGGTGCTCAGGCTTTTCAGCTACTCAAAGGAGGACAGCGTTATAAGGATATATTATGGAGGTGTGGAGATATGGAGAGGCAGTTTAAGTGAACTGAACACGACGTATAATGTGGTTAACTTCGGGGAGGTGCACCTCAGAACCTCGAATGAAGGTGTGGTGGCAGGTGCAAGAGGATATTCCTATGTTCTGAATACTTCATATCAAGAGGAAATGCTACATGTAGTTGAGGATTCGGCAAGGTGGATTCATGCCATAAATGATGTGATAAGAAGGGATGAGGAGAACCTAACCAATCTGAAAAACCTTCTAAGCTCCATTTCATGGAGCCCTTTAATGTTTGCATTTCTTCTTGTTCCAGTGGCATCGATAGCAATTCAGCTTATCCTCCTTAGGATCTTCGATAGCTCTCTCCTCAGAAAATACATAGGTGTCATCCTAAATCCCTATCTTCTCCTTCCATTCCTCTTCATTTATGCAGCCCTAATTCTGCTTACAGTCATGCTTAATAAGGGAGATCTAATCCCTCTGCATGCAATTATAGCCCTTTATGTCCTCACAGCCATCCCCTCGCTTGCATCCCCTGTTCTCTACCTATACGAGAGGATAATCGAGTGAACTTGGTGCTTCTGATGCTGCAGTAGAACCAAAGCTGTTCACATAGAGGGCAACTGCTTCAACAACTTCCTCCTTTCGATCCTTTATCGGAGCCGAGAAAGTACTCTATCCAAGCATAGGTATCATAGACTACCATTCTCTATCCTCCATTCTGTCCTCAGGAGAGAACGGCCTTATCTTCCCCCTGTCTACCCCAAACATCTCTGTTTCTACACCCAGCTCCTTCATCAAAAGTTCAAAGACGATTTCATTAAAGCTTCTGGCTTTTTTAATCTCCTTCAACTTAGAGAGCATTCGGTATGTCTCATCCCTGAGCTGTATTGTCTTCATAATATTGCCTATAATCTATAACCTATAAAGCTTTAGCTTAAAGAATTGTAGTAAGGTTTATATATTCAAATAAACTCTATTTTTCAGCCACTTAGAATCATGAAAACAGGAAAAGTTATCACAATCCCTTTGCACGTCTACATATGCTTCCCATCGATCATGAGGACAGGAAGGAGATAGGAAAGACAGGTGAAAAAGTATCGGCCATAGGATCCGGAACATGGGGGATAAAGGATAGGGAAAAGGCAAGAAAAGCCCTTGTTCATGCCGTTGAAATGGGGATGGATCTGATAGATACTGCTGAGATGTATGGAACTGAGGAGATCGTGGGGGATGTTGTTAAGGAGGTTGGAAGGGAGAACATATTTATAACAACAAAACTTCTCCCAGAACACTTCAG
>Ga0209225_1001136_pt1 | contig 27538 bp, 25 predicted proteins | sample WasSprMetagenome_FD_184732 | JGI IMG/M metagenome (GOLD analysis project Ga0209225, IMG submission 184732) | Sulfidic aquatic microbial communities from Washburn Spring, Yellowstone National Park, USA - WS (SPAdes) (version 3) | ecosystem: Environmental > Aquatic > Thermal springs > Hot (42-90C)... | reverse complement strand
ATAAGTCAGCTTTAGCCTTAAACTCTTCAAAATTGCGAATTATCTCCCTCATCAACATCCCCCGATTTTGGCTCCAAACCATCCTCGAGAAGAATATGCTCAAGAGCCCTCTCCAGCCTGCCGCGAATTTTCAAGTAATGCTCATTGCAAAGATACATGTAGCGAGGAAGCTTGGCTGCAACCATGTAACGCACTTCCCCACTTCCACCGCAAACTTCGCACTTTCCAAGCCTTGTTGGAACCTCTATGGCGCGGCACCTTTTAAGCTGGAAGGCAACAATCCCGCCTAAACGCCTCATTATAGCACCTCTTACTATGCCTTCAGCCCTCCTGCTCTGCTTGCTTCTCTATTTCTTCAATCCTTAGGCGGACGGCTTCTGAAACGAACTCGGCAACGCTATGGTAGGTTCCAACTTTCGCGATCAGCCTTTTGACACGTTCAATAAGCTCCTCCCTCAGGGTCACACCTTTATAATTTCTTGTCGGCATCTCAACCCCGTCTAAACTCCGTTTATGTGGTTTAAGTGTGGTTTGAATATAAAGATTGTCGACTTGCAAAATTAAAAAATTGAAATATGGCAACCGAAAATTTATTAAGTCTTGACTAACGCATACTTAAGGTGTAGGTATGGTATATGCCAATAGGCAAATACAGAGGCGTAACCCTCCAAAGAGAACTCCTAAACAAAATAGAAGATTACATTAAGGCTCATCCGGAAATGGGATACAAGAGCATAGCAGACTTCATAACAGACGCTGTCCGTGAAAAATGCGAAAAACTCCAAGTATTGACACCCACGCCTCAACTACCGCCCCTTGAACACTTCAACATAAGTGAGCACGGCGTCCGCGTCCTCGACAGAACACTCGCAAACGGCTACTCGAGAGGGCGCATAATAGACGTTTATTTTAGGCCTGAAGGCGTATGGTGTGAATACTGCCAAACAGACAACTGCCGCCACATACAGTTCGCCCTAACAATACCAAAAGTTAGGGAAATAGTCTGGAGAAAACGCGAAGAAGGATGGAACCTGCCAAAACCACCGCCGGAAATTTAAGGACAGAAACGCGTGAAACTCAAAATGAACATTGCATGGCGAAATATATGAAAACCATTAAAATAAATGATGAAATCCATAGAAAACTGACAATTACGCTTGGAACGTTAATGGCGCAAACAGGCAAACCGCAAACATATCAAGACGCATTAGAAGCCCTAATCACGCAGTCAGTAAAGCTACCAGAGGAAACCCTCAAAGAGGTTGAAAACTTCGTTATCGAAAACAAGCACTTAGGCTACACTACAAAAGAGGAGTTCATACGCCAAGCCATACGCTTCTACCTAAAATGGAAAGCAAAAGAATACGAATACATGAAATCCCAAAAGAAAAATATGACAGGGTAAATGAAGCCTTGGAGAAAATGAGAATGCCCTACTATAACGCTGCAGAATTCATAAAAGACCAAATAAACAAGACACTTGAACAATACGAAAAATTTCTTGAGGAAAAAGAATAACGCTATGAGTAAAATATTTGGAAACTTTGTTAAGCTTAAGACCTTTGGCAATGTTGATAATGAGTTAGTGAAACGGTTGTTGGATATAATCGTTGAGTGTTATGAAAGGTTAGGCCCTCCGGTTACGTATCCAGTGAATCTAAACATTTTTGAGGCTTCTGATGGTTCTGGGTTTTTCGCATGCCATGACGCCTTAAACGGAAGGCCCACCATAAACGTTTACTTGGACAGGGTTTCAGGTCTGCCATGGGATGTTGTTGTTGGCGGTGTTAGGCGCCAGGCAGCCCACTCCATTTTGCATGGCTCGCCTGAATATTATAAGATCAGGTTTCCGGCTGAGCTTATTAAAGCCATGCACGACTATGGTTTTACAGAAAACGTTGCAACGCAAATTCTTTATGGAGCTGCTATGGCGGCTAAAGAATACGCCGTTACAAAATTCTTAATTGAAGCGGGATTTGTTGAAGATCAGATAGCCTATGCCAGATACATGCTTGAACCAACAGCAGAAGATCTTCAAGCATGGGAAATTGCAAAATCCAACCCGTTTGCCAAGACAATCTATCTGGTAATGACTGTTCGAGACATTTCATGCGCCATACCACTTCTTACAGATTCAAAGTTCACCAATGAAATCAAATATTGCCTCGAGAAAAGAATCGAGCATCTGCCAGAAAAAGAAAAGGCAGCAATACGGAAAATAGTGAATGAGATAAACCAAAAGTTTTCAGAAGACACTTTCCGGAACATAAAATACCTTTTAAATGCAATAATTGAAGACATAGCCAAAAAAGAGTTAGAAGTTTATAAGCGAGAAAAAGAACAATAAATTGAGAAAATGAGCAGGGCAGTTTTAGACGCAATACTAAATGCCATGCAAGTTCTATTAAGCGAAATTGAAAGGGAACAACTATACCATGAGCTATTAGCCTATTTTGGGCTTATAGGCGCAGCAGATGAGTGTCAAGCCTTGGAGGCTGCATGGCAAGACCCATACAATAGGCGCGAAATAGAATACTTTATCCATGCTTGGCTTTCAAGGAGAAGAAAGCGTAAAGAAGAACCTATACCTGGGGTCGTGTAACTGCGTTGAACCCTGAATCCATATTGGCAGCAGCCATACTCATAATCATCCTACTAATGTTCATTTTCATGTTTGCAATTGTAGCTTTATCCTTCACAAAATGGTTTAGAACGCCAACCTACCCGCCGTCGCCAACCATAAAAATTGAGGATTATTCTTGTCCAAAATGCGGATCAAAAGAACTCGAAATCGTAGGGAGAAGAACCCTAAGGTGCAAGAAATGCGGAACAACATTCACAATACAACCAGAAACAGCTGAAGAACGATGGATTGTTTGGCCATTTTTCTTATGGTTTCCCATCATCTGGCCTATTCCAATAAGCAGACATACTGAATAGAACCATTAAAATGAAGAATTTGAAACTTGTGCAAGCTCAAGTTGATTATTTGTATATTTCAATTTTGGATATATGTCAGGAAGCGTAATAATAGGTATATTAAGTCTTACGATATTTTTGTATGAGGGTTAAACATGACAACAGTTCAACGAAACTACATAATATTTGAAGGAAATGCTTCTAAAAAGTCGAAAATTAAAATGGAAAATGAAAAGATTTTCATGGAGGCTGTGGATGAAGGATTATCCATGCTTGGAGAGTCAGCTAAACAGAGCACTTACTTTTACATTGAAAAAATTTATGGAATTAGGAGAAAAGATATTCCGTTCATGATTGAAGAGTTTGCTGAAGCCCTTCAAAACATCTTCGGCTTGGGGTCAAAAATCATTTTAATAGAGATCATGAGGAAGCTTCATGAAAAACAAAAGTTGAGGTTGCAAGGATAAGCGCAAACCCAGAATGCATATGCTTGAAATGTTATGGATGAACTTCTTACTGTTTGTTTCAAGCGCTCTGTTAATGCCTGAAGATTTTGGGATTGTTGCTGAAGCCTTAATGCGGGTTCGGTGGCGAATATGTGAGCCTTTGAAATGCCGGGTATTACGCTCCTAAAAGCTTTGATACGGCCAAATCTTTCTTATTTTTCCTGGTTCCGGCTGGTATATTTGGCCTTGTTGTGTTAGGCGCCATATGGCTGTTTCCACTGCCGCCTTTTCTAAGCCTTCGTCTTCCATGGCTTTTTTGATGATCTCGTTTATTGTGACTGTTTGGTTTGGCAGGTTTTCCATTAGCCATTTTAGGGCTTGCGTTAAACCCTTTATCTGTATTGTTTCAGGTCTCCAGAGGATTTTGCGGTTAGGCTCCTGAGTTGGTGTGGGCATGCTTGTTTGTTGTTTAGCTGTGAAAGTTGTTTGTGTTTCCAATTTCGGCTGGAAGCTTAGAAGGGTTGTTGTTGGCTTCTCACCCTCCTTTAAAAGTTGTGGGAGTTTTCTGTTGAGTTGACCTATTATGCGCTTCATTTTCTTTGTTCTTGAAATGCTTGACCAGTAGAAGGCTTCGTCAACAGTATCTTCGGCTATCAGAATTGTTACTTTGCCAGCCACACGTCTTCCCGTTCTGCCCCTTCGCTGAATATAGCGTATCTCGCTTGGAACAGGCTCATAAAAGATAACATGGTCTACTTCTGGAATGTCTAAACCCTCCTCAGCTATGCTGGTGGCCACGAGAATGTTTATTTCGCCGCTTCTAAGCTTTTCAAGGATTTCACGTTGCTGTTCTTGGCTCATTCCAGGGTCGCCTTCCCTTTCTCCTTGACCAACAAAACGTTCAACCCTTAATGTGGGGCAACGCTGTAAAGCCTTAACAATCATGTTTACAGTGTCTCTATACTGTGTGAAAATTATGACGCGCGTTTCAGGTTTGGCTTTAAGTTGCTCCTCCAAAATTTTGGCAAGTTCTCTCACCTTTGGGTTTTCGACAGCCAAGCAATTTTTAAGCTCCATCTTTGCTTGGATGAAGTATGGGTCGTTTAGGATGGATTTATGTCCCCTGCTTCCTTCAGCAGCCATCTTTTTGAGGCTTTTCTCGATGAAGGCTTCAAGGGTTTCAGGTCCCTGAGACTCTATTAGCTCTATCATGTGGGCTATGCTTAAGGCTGAGGTGGCTTGAACCTTAAGCTGATATAGGAATCCGCCTTCGCCCCCTCCGAGCCTATGTTGAAGCTCATCGTTAAGCTCAACAAGGTCCCGCCTTGTTATGAAGGCTGGCTCCTTCCCCGTCAGGACGCCTAAAGACTGTAAGCCCTTAACACGCTCCACAAGCATTTGTCTAAGCCTATCCCTAACACGCAGATAAGCCTCTGGAGGTTTTACGCGTCTCCACTCAACATTTATCGGCTGGATGTAGGGTTTAACGTCTATATCCTCGTCTGTGCGGTGTTCTATGGCTGTTATGCCCAGGTTCCTGCAAACCTCAGCTATTTTCTCTTCGCTGCCGCCTGGAGAGGCAGTTAAACCTAAAACGAGGGGTTGCCTACACTGCCTAAAATAGTAGTTTGCAATGCCCACATAAGCGTAGTTTCCACAGGCCCTGTGGGCCTCATCAAAAATTATTAGGGAGACATCATCAAGTGTTAGCAGATGGCCTTTAAGATCGTTCCAGACGCATTGAGGAGTTGCAAAAATGATTTTTCCAGCCCTGTAAAGGTTTGCCCTTTTCTCAGGATGGTGTCTGCCCGTAACGAGGACAAGTTCACCATCGCTGTAGAACGTTTTGTCAATGAATGTTTGGTGGTGCTGCTGCACGAGAGGTCTTGTGGGGGCGAGAAAGAAAACCCTCCCATATTCAGATTTTTCAACCGAAAGCAGGAGCGCGATAACAGTTTTTCCAAGGGCTGTGGGTAAAACAACAAGCGTATTACGTTTTCTGGCAGTTTCCAATATGCGATTCTGGTAAAGCCTATCCTCAACGGCGTCCGGCTTAAGAAGCGGATGACTTACAAAACGTTTTTCCGCAAGCATTTTAGAAACATCCCAGCCAACCCTTCAACGGCTTTCTTGGCTTTATCCCACTCCTCACGGCTTCTGAAAACAAACTTTTGCCTACGCTTCCAAACGCCGTCACGCCTAAACCATAGGTAAAGGGCTATATGCTTCCGCCAGAAAGCCTCAAACAAGCGACTGCAGCCCACCAACGCCCACTCCTGAAAAGCGTAAAATAACGTAAAACCTTAACCCTTTCAGAAACTGGTAAACGCTCCTCCACATCAGGCTTAGACACGGAGCCCTTACAAAAGGTTAACACAATAAGCATTTAAAACTAACGCAAACATACAACATAGAACCGCCCAAATCACATAGTGGAGAAGCCTAAAAATGCCAAATAAATATGTGTGCATGACATGCGCCATGATGGAACACGAAGAATTGAAAAAGAAGAGGAAAACCGCCCATGCCGATGCATAAGTGCCGCGAATGCCGTTTCTACTTTAACTTCTCTCTCTGCGTATTAATCTGTTTGTTTTCTGTAAATGTTTATTAGGTTTTCTTGCTCTGTATATTTTTGCTGTTAGGTCGGGTTTAGTTTGTCTGTTTTGTCAGCTGAAAGGGTTAGGCGTCTTTCCCTCGGTGTTCCTGTAGTGGACGAAGTTTTTCCAGGTTTTGAAAGTGGCGATTTTGTTGTTTTGTATGGTGATGATGCTTTGCTTATGAGTTTTGTTTTGTGTGTCCGTTGTGTTTTGCCTCGGAATATGGGCGGCTTGGGTTCTTCTGTGGTTTTTGTTGATGGTGGGAACTCTTTTTCTCCTTACTTAATTGGTGATGTTGCTCGTGGTTATGGTCTTGATCCACGCATTGTTTTGGATCGCATTTATGTTTCGAGGGCTTTTACTGCTTATCAGTTTTCTGCGTTGGTTCTTGAGAAGCTTGAGCCTTTTGTGAATGCTAAGCATGCAGGCTTGATTTTGGTTTCTGATATTGCGTCATTGTTTTTGGATAGGGATATTCCTAAAACTGAGGCTAAGGATTTGTTTGTTAAGGTTTGTGCTAAGCTTTCAGACATTGCCAATAATAAGAACTGTATTGTTTTAGCTACTTACAGGCCGGAGAAGCGGTCTAAGCTTGGATTGTTTTTTGAGGCTGTTTTGTTTGGTCGTTCTAACGTTTTGGTTAAGTTTGAGAGGCGTGGAAAAACGTTAAGTTTTGTTTTGCAGGACCATCCGAGGCTTATGCCTTTCCATGTAGATTTTCCATCAGAAGACGTTCCTTTAACAAGCTTTATGGAGGTTTGACCAGTTGGGTAGGACTGTTCCGTCTTATAGGCAAGCGTTAGAGGCTGAAATTGCCAGATGGGAAGGCTTCAGAAAGGCTTTAAGGGGCAGGGAGCTTGAGGCCTTTGACAGAATGATGAATGCCTGTAGGGCTTACGCTTCTGCTGGCGGCATGGCTACGAGGGCTGTTTTGGCTGAAGCCATGTTCATGTGTATTCTGCTCAACATGCAGAAAGAGTTGATGGAGATTAGGGAACAACTTGAGCGACTTGAGAAACAGCTTCAGAAGGCTTAACGCCTTTAAAGGCTGGATTTTAGACGTTTACCCATCTGGACCAAGCCAAGTGACAGTCTGGCTTATCGGCGAAAATGGGGAGCGAGTAAGGCTTGTTGACAATTACACTCACAGAATCTATGTAGCTGGAGATTATCAGCTTCTTAAAAATTTGGCTGAAAAGATTAGGGATAGCAAGTCTGTGGCGGGTTTCCGTTTCGCCGAAAAATATGCGGATTTCATGGAAGCTACACGCAAGAGGGTCTTAGAAATTGATATGAGAGATTATGGGCGAACATCCTTTTTCGCGAGGAAAGTTCACCGTTTAGGAGGCTACGAAAACTTTCAACTATATAATGTTGATGTCCCCATAGCTCAGGCTTACCTTTATGAAAGGGATATTTTCCCCTTAGCCCATGTTCTCGTTTTTGAATCTGGAAATAGGCTTGGCTATGAGCTTTTGGATTCTGTTGAGAGTTGTGACTATGAAGTCCCACGTTTACGTTCCATGTGGATTAATGTCGACGTGGAAAGAAGTGGAACCGTAACAAGCTTTTCGGATAAGATTGGCAGCATATCATTAGAAATGGACAATAAAACTGTTGTCATAAGTGAGGGAGACGAAGCCGACAAGATTTTGGAACTTGTTAAAACCGTTAGGGAGGTTGACCCAGACTTAGTTTTTACGCGAGGCGGGGATTCGTTTCTATTCCCATATTTGGCTTATAGGGCCTTTGTGAACGGGGTCTTGGACAAGTTTATTCTAAGCAGGGAGGCTGTTCCATTAAAGGCTAAAAAGAGCCGTGGGCGTAGCTTCTTCTCCTATGGAAGAGTCTATTATAAGGCTCCATTGCGTAGGCTTTATGGACGCTTACACATAGACGTTAACAACACTTTCATTTACTCAGCCTGCGGCTTGGAGGGTTTGTTTGAAGTTTCGAGGACTTGCCGTGTGCCTTTACATAGGGCTGCAAGGGCTTCTATAGGCAGCATTATGTCTTCTTTACAGCTTTACACTGCTTGGAAAGACGATATTCTTATTCCCTGGAAGAAGCGGGAGCCTGAATCCTTTAAGACCGGTTGGGAGCTCCTTGTAGCTGACCGTGGAGGCTTCATTTTCGAGCCTAAGCTTGGCTTTCACACAGATGTTGTTGAAGTTGATTTCACTTCCATGTTTCCCATGCTGATGCTCACAAGAAATATTTCGGCTGAAACCGTGCTATGCAAGTGTTGCCCAGATTCAAAGATTAGAGTGCCTGAACTCGACTACAATATTTGCGAGAAGAGGAGGGGAATTGTTCCTAAAACCCTTGACCTATTGTTGAAGAAGCGCCTAAAATATAAGAGTTTGATGAGGGAAACTTCAGATGAGAGGCTTAGGCAAGTTTATGACATGCGCCAGTCAGCCTTAAAATGGATTTTAGTGACTTGTTTTGGATATTTAGGCTATAGGAACGCCCGTTTTGGGAAGGTGGATGCGCATATTGCTGTCTGTGCTTTTGCGAGGGACGCCCTTCTAAAAACTGCTCGTTTGGCTGAGGAGCATGGCTTTGAGGTTATACATGGCATTGTTGATTCTCTGTGGATTAAAAAGGCCGGCGTCACGCCGAGGGAGGTTGTTGATTTTTGCCGTGAAGCTTCAAACCATGTTGGGGTGCCTTTAAACGTTGAAGGTAAATACCGTTGGATAGTTTTTCTCCCATCAAAAATCACGCCTGAGGCTCCCGTTTTGAACCGTTATTATGGTGTTTTTGAGGATGGCAGAATAAAGATGCGGGGTATAGAGGCAAGGCGGACCGATACACCGGAGTTTATTAAAAAAGCTCAGTTAGAAATGATTAGAGTTTTGAGTGACGCTTTAAGCTATGAAAACTTTATTAAAAGGGTTCCGGCTGCATTACAGGTTTTAAGGGGATACGTGGAGAAACTTTTACGTGGATATGTAAGCGTTGAGGAGTTGCTTGTTTCTAAGCGCCTGTCTAAGCATCCTCAGGATTATGCCCATGACGTTTTTCAGGCTGTTGCTGCTAAACAGCTATTAGCCGCAGGCTTTGACGTTTATCCAGGGCAGACTGTGCGGTATTTGATCGTTGACGCTGATAACAAGAGCCCTAACAATAGGGTTAGAGCTGCAGAACTTTTAAATGGAAGACAGCGTTTTGACACACAAAAGTATTTGGAAATGCTACTGGAAGCTGGAGAAACATTGTTTGGCGTTTTCGGCTATGATTTGGAGAAAATTCGCAGCCATGTTGTCTACGGCGAGAAACAGTTAGTTTTGGGCTGACAGTATTGTAGCATTCTTCTCGCTTTTACACGGCGTTTCGCGTAAGCAACACTCAGAACCTTTATTGAAAAATTTTACTTTCATTTAAAAAGGGGAAGCCAACAATAATTAAACGTAGAGGCTTGGTGGAAACATGACTAAAAAGGGCTACACGCATATAATTGTTCCCCGAAGCCTCCACAGCCAACTTAAGACTTTGGCCCAGCAAAATGGCATGAGCATTAGCCAGCTCATAAACCAGCTGATAAGCATAAGCATCAACGTTAGCCTCAACATCGGTATTAATACCACAAGCCTAAACAAGCCCAATCTAAGCCTTATGCAAGCTCTAAACCAAAAACAAAGCCAAAAACAAACCGCTTTCAGTGAAAAAGTGGTGGGGCTGCCCGGATTTGAACCGGGGTCCTTCCCGCATGCGGCCACAGCCAACACGCATAGAGAGCCCAAGTCTCCAAGCCTAGACCAAGCTAGCCGACAGCCCCACTGTCATATCTCTATATGGTAAAATTTTGAAGGGGGATTTAAAATGTTTCTCTGCCAAAAGAATATTGTGGAGAAACTTTTCAACGTTTCCTAATGCTACATTGGAGAACTTTTGGACACACTAAACACTCGTCTGGAATCGGCATGTCCTTTGGAATAGAGTTTAGGAAGCCAAAGTAGTGGGCACACTTTGCCGGCGAATCAAGAACCTTTGGATATTCCGCTGGTTTAACATCAACAATCTTCATGTTTTCCACAACTATATCAATCTTTGACATGCAATATGGACAAGCATAATACGTCTGCCTAGGTATCGTCGAGTTGTCCGTCAATACAGCAGGCTTGCCAAAAGTCTTACCGCACCCTTTGTATGGGCATTTGAGTTTTTCCTCGTGTTGGAGGAGACGCATATATTTTCTCTCCAGCGAAATTCAAGCGCGCGCAAGCTTATCTGTAATATTGATATTTAATAAACATTTCTGCTCACAAGCACAACACAAATACAGATGCTACAGATATGGAGCCTCGGCCGGGCTTCGATCCCGGGACCTGCGGCTTACGAGGCCGCTGCTCTACCAGGCTGAGCCACCGAGGCATACGACTCTCTTGAATATTTTGAGAATTAGCTTATTCTTAAAATGTTCGGAGAGCAATCTCTTATTTATCATGGTTGCGAAAATTTTAATAGTATAGTTATAACTATACCACTTTTATGCAACAAACAAAAACCGATATCACAAGGCGTGGTTACGGGCTTTCAATTTTCGGTGGAATGTTAATTGCGTTGTCTTCGGTATTCGAAGCCGCCTATCTTCTTCATACAATGGGCTTTTCAATTTTACAGAAGGTGGAGCTTACAACCGAAACGAAAATTTTCTTAAGCTTATGCATTTTCTTGGGTCTTTCCGCAGCAACCTTAGCCTTTATTAGCGCATATTTACAATGGAAGGGGCACATACGCATTGCAGGTGTTTCGAGCATACTTTCAAGTGCTTTAGCATTACTTAATGTTGTAGTCCCATTCGTCTACGGTTTTGAAGCATACCAAATTTTTGCTTTAGGAGTGCTTCTGGGCGTTTGCCTTATTGGCATAGGCTTTGAGCTTGCTAGTTACACCCCGCGTGTTGAGTGGCGAGGTCCAATTTTAACCAGCAGAGAGGTGGCAGTTACAGCCGTTTTATCAGCAGCTTACGCCGTTTTAATAATAGTGCTGAAGGTCCCCTCTCCGACCGGAGGCTATACACATATCGGCGATTTAGTCGTTTTTATTGCCGCCCTATTATTTGGCTGCAAGGTTGGAGGCCTCGTGGGAATCGTAGGCTCAGTGGCTGCAGACTTCTACGTAGGATATGAACGATGGTTTGTATCCATACTTGCACATGGACTTGAAGGAGCAATCCCTGGACTAACAAGGGGCAAACCGTTTCTTTTACAAGCCCTATCATGTGTTATTGGGGGTTTCCTGATGGCGACAACTTACTTTCTCATAAACGTGTTTATAAAAGGGTATCCACTCGCCTTAATATCTTACATAAGAGACCTTTTTGTCCAAGCTGGTGTGTCCATAGTTGTCAGCCTGATAATTGTTAAGACCGTTAGGAAGGTTATTCCCCAACTTGGATAAACTTGAAGGCTTGTCCGGTCGAAGCATCAAGAAGCTGTAAGAACTTTTAAGGCGCATATCCCAATTATTTTAGAAGGTGCGGGATTTTGAGAATGTTAAAAGATATGGGCGAGAGAAAGGCGATTGAGCTTATTTTGGAACGATTAGAGAAGATGCCGCAGATGCCTATTCCCTTCGGCGATGATGTCTCAGCTTATCCCTTAAGAAAAAAGCAGCTTTTTATTTTGAAGACTGACATGCTGGTGGGCGAAACCGATGTTCCCGAAGGCATGAGTTTATGGCAGGTTGCTCGTAAGGCTGTTGTCATGAACGTCAGCGACTTCGCGGCGAAGGGCGTTAAGCCCCTCGCGATGCTGGTTTCTCTTGGACTGCCAAAAAATACCACACAAGAAGAGCTTGAGGAAATCGCGAAGGGCCTAAATGCTGGAGCCCGTGAATATGAAGCTTTCATAATTGGAGGGGACACCAATGAATCCGCAGATCTTGTAATAAGCCTTTCAGTTTTCGGCTTGGCGAAAAAGGATAACGTAATATTGAGGAGCGGAGCCAAGCCTGGAGATGTTGTGGCCGTCACCGGGCTTTTTGGGAAAACCTCGGCTGGATTAAAAATTCTTCTCGAAGGATTTACGGCGTCAAAGGATATTCGCGGCTCCCTTTTGGAGGCTATTTATATGCCTAAAGCCCGCTTGAAAGAGGGCTTAGCCTTAGGCACTACGAGGGCTGTCACTTCCGCCATTGATTCGAGCGACGGCTTGGCATGGAGCTTCCATGAGCTTTCAAAGGCCAGTGGTGTAGGCTTCTTAATAGAAAGTGTTCCGATAGCCCATGAAGCTGTTAGGTTTGCTGAAATGAACGGTTTAGACCCGTTAGAATTAGCCTTTTATGGAGGAGAAGAATATGAGCTTGTTTTGACTATAAACCCCAGTTTTTGGGCCAAGGCGGAAAAGGCTGTTAAAAGCGTTGGCGGAAACCTTATCAAAATAGGAAGAGTCACTGCCGAGAGGCAAATAATTCTTGACGTTGAGGGAAAAAGGCGTTTTATTGAGCCTAGGGGTTGGGAACATTTCCGAAAACACTAAAACTGCTTTTCTTGCCTATCCAACTGTTAAAGAATCGCAATTTTACGAAAAGCTTAGAAATGGGAAAGTTAAGTGCGGCCTATGCGAGCGAAGATGCGAAATTGCGGAGGGGAAAGTGGGATTTTGTAGAACAAGGATGAATTTTGGCGGCAAACTTTACACGCTTGTTTATGGTGACATAAGTGCTATTGAAAGCCGCCCAATAGAGATTAAGCCCTTCTTCCATTACTGGCCGGGTTCAACAGCTCTAACCTTTTCAACATGGTCGTGCAATTTTGACTGTGTTTGGTGCCAGAACTTCCATTTGTCAAAGGTGGCTCCTGAATCAGTTAAGGCGGTTTATCATCCACCTGAAAAAATTGTTGAGTTAGCCCTTGCTTATGGGGACACCGGTTTATGTGCAAGTTTTCAAGAACCCACACTTTTAACTGAGTGGGCTATTAGGGTTTTTAGCCTAGGAAAAAGCAGAGGAATAAGGTACTGTTGTTATGTTTCAAATGGCTACATGACTTTTGAAGCGTTAAAAGCACTTTGGGAGGCTGGCATGGACGGGCTTAAGATAGATGTTAAGGGTGATCAGGAGGCTTATACGAAGTATTGTGGCGGTGCCGACGTGGAGAAAGTTTGGAGGAATGCCAGATTTGCAAAACGCTTAGGACTGCACATTGAAATTGTAAATTTAGTTGTCAGCGGAGTAAACGACAACGAAAATGCTCTGCGGTGGGTTATTGAAAACCACTTAAAAAACGTTGGACCAGAAACGCCGCTGCATTTCACTAGATATTTTCCAGCCTACAAATTTCATAATCCGCCCACAAAGATTGAGACTTTGGAAAAGGCTTACGAAATGGCCAAGAAGGCTGGGGTCTTATACCCTTACATCGGGAATGTTGCAGGGCACAAATATGAGAACACTTACTGTCCCACTTGTGGAGAGAAGCTTATCAAACGGTATGGATACTACGTCTTAAAGTACAATGTTTCCGAAGATAAAAAGTGTCCAGATTGCGGGACCAGAATCCCCATAACCGGTCAATATGTAGGAAGATAACTCCTTAACTAACATTCTAGGGTTTTCTAATTTTGAGGGTTTCCCTAAGCTTAAAGTATGTTGTAGCCCCTATGAATCTGCCTATGGCTGATATAACATAGACTATTTGCAAACCCAAAATTAGGCCGAATGCGCTGACAGTGAAGTCGGATAGGTAGCCTCCTAAAAGAGAGCCGAAAAACGTGACAGCCCCTATTAAAAGGTTGTAAAAGGCTGTAAAGCTTCCCCGATACATTTCTGGTGAAACATCCAGAAGATAGGTTGTCACACTTGCCTGTTCAAAAGCTGCGATGGCGCCCCAAAAGGCGCCAATAACCATCAAGACATATATGTTTGGTGAAAATACATATGCCAGAGGAACAGAAACATAGCTGAATCTGACGAAAACGAGTAAGGGTTTTCTACCAACAGTGTCTGCAAGCTTTCCAGCCCACCCAATAAAAATTATTGTGAATATTGCTTGAACAACTGAGAGCAAGGCTATTTCCAACATCGAAGCCTTTAACACTTTAACCTGTGTTATCGCAAAGAGTGGCCAGGCAATTGACATGAAGAAGTTAAAAACTGCGCTGCAAATGCAATATTTAACAAAGTCACGGGATTTCTCCGCAATTTTCAAGATATCGTATAAGTCTTTTATAAAAGCTTTCTTTGCTTCAGCGCTGTCTTTTCTGGTTTTTTCGGTTTTAATGTAAACCATGACAACTGATGATAATAGCCCGCACCCTGTGGCAACAGCTATTGGGATTATGATTTGATTCCGCATTGAGCCTCCAACAGCCGTCATAATTGCTCCAGAAGCCATCGTGGCTAGAATGCCTCCAACAGAGGCCCACAAATTAATTGTGGCGTTAACCCTTCCCAAACGTGAAGATGGAACTAGGTCGCCTATTAACGCTGTCCATGCGGGAACGGCCATGGAGCCAAGCAGCGCCTGGAAGCTTATTAATATCACAAGTTGGCTTGCAGATTTCACAAACAACATTGGAACCCAGAGTAAAGCGACAATTAACCCGCCCAAAACAATGAAGGGAATTCTCCGTCCAATTCTGTCGCTTAGTCTACCCCATAGGACTTGCATGACATTGTTTGATATGTTGCTCATAGACTGGAACCAGCCCATATCCGAAGAAGATGCGCCTAACTCTTTAACCGCGTAGGGACCGACAAAAGGGTTTATCATACCAGTTCCTAGAGCATTAGCTACAGAGCGAACATAGACTATTTTCAGTTCCCTTGCATTTTCGGATGATACATTGTTTCTCGTATGCATAGTGCTCGCTTTCTTTTGAAACTTCATCATGTTTGAGAAGAAGCTTAAAAATTAAACGGTAATTCTTGACCATTCCCAGCGATTTACCACTCAGAAAATAAGGGCCATCCTAAAATAGGTTAAATTATGTTAAATTCCCAATTTTCTGAGGGAAAATTTATATGAAGGAAAATTTGGTTCTATTTCAATCTCATTTCTAAAGTCGAATTTTTGGGCGAGAAATTATTTGCCCCTACTTCTTTTTTTGCCTTTGCTTTTTCTTACAACTGTTACTGTTGGCTCTTGATTTAGCTGTCTAATTTGGGCGTTGGGATATAAACGTTCGATGTCCTTCCTAATTTTTGCCAAGTCCACTTCCCCATACGTTTTAACGTCAACTACGGGGTTGCCATCTTCATCGTAGCTCAGTGAAACGGCGTATCCGGAGCCTATCTCAATTTTCGCTGGTTCCAAAATGAAACCCAAATCATCGGCTAAATCCAATTTAACGGAGCTTATGGTTTCACGTTTATGCTTTTTTTCAGACATAGGATCACCGCTTAAAGAAGGGCGTAAGGAAATTTAAAGGGTTGCTATTTCAGAATAAGTATTACTTTTACAGTTTGATAGGCTTAATGGATTAGCAGTTTCTCCTCATACTTCCTTAAGTATTCTGCTGCCTCGCCAACATCCATGAATAGCTCATCTACACGCTGCACATCTTCAACAGTGACCTTATCTCTATTTGATGATTTTGCATTTTGGGCTGCTAGGCTTAATAGTTGGACCGCGTACCTCATGGAACTTTTTGCTCCAACCTCGGCGAGCTTTTCAAGGGCATCCTTATCAAGCTTAATTTTCTCTTCTGCTGCACGAATCTTTAAGATTTCTTTGATGCTTTCCACGTCATAGGGTTGTGTTGCAATTATCACTGAACGGTCTATGAGGTCTACGGGGAAACCCAGCGGACTTCTAATGTCTGTTCCACGGATCCTTGCCACGCCTCGGTTTGTGGCGAGGATTATTATTGGGACAAGTTCACTTTCCATGGCTCTTCCAAGGAAGCTGAAGGCTTCCAAATCAAGGAGGTGGGCATCGTCTATGAAGAGCACTCCCGGGTGGATGAAGGCTTTACCGCTGTCCACCCACTCTTTAACTTGCTGGTCAACGGCCATTCGCACTTCAGTGTCTATCTCCTTTGATTCAGATCCGCCGAAAAACAGCGAGAAGAGTCCGCCTGAACGTTGCCTAGCGTTTAACTCGTCTAAGTCTGCCAGCGTAAGCATGTAAACAAACTCTTTTTCTTTCAAAACTTTCCCGTTTGGGCGGGGAATCTTTCTCCGCGTATCAACATCGTAGGTTTTTCCTTTCTGGCTTTCCAGACAGAGACCAAGATTGACTACTCTGCCAGTTTCGGCATCTATCTGGATGACATGCCCTTCAGATATTCCTTCAGCAATTATCTGCTGGGCTATGGAGGCGCCAGCCTCAATGGTCTTCTCCTCATCTTTTGTTTTCAGCGTTAACCTAACACTTTCCGGAATCTTCTGATAAGGGTTATAAGGATGCGGTGCCGTTCGAATGTCAACCATGGTGACTTCGCCCTCGTAGACCTTCCGCATCTCATGAATTTCAACGCCTATGCATTTCCTTACAGCCTCTATGAGGACTTCGGTCTTCTTCCTTTCTGCACTGTAGATTTCGCTTCCGCTCATTTGGATAAATGGAACATTTTCGCCTAATTCTTTAGAAATGGCTACGGCTATGGCTGTTTTTCCAGTGCCAGGGGGACCAGCCAAAATAATGCATTTCCCACTAAGCTTCCCTTCCTTAATCATTTTCACAACCAGGCCTGCAGCTTCCCTAGCCTTTTCCTGTCCAACCATCCCATCTTTTATCTTCAAGGCTTTTAGATTCTCATCTAAGCCCAAACCCTTAATGTGAGTGTGAGCACCTATTCTTTCAAATCTTGACACTGGCGTGGTTGGCAGCTCTCTAATAGCCGCCATACAAGACACCTCCGAATTGGAGTTTTTAAAACCGAATTAGTAACAAGATTTTAAACCAGAATTACATAAATAAAAATTTAGCGCTTATTTTTGGCTTATTTCTCTTCCTCTTCTATCTAGCAAATAGTTTAGAACCGTTATGCATGTAGCAGCCATGTATGGCTTTTTCCCGAGAGATACCTTCTCTCCAAAGCGTAAAGCGAAAGCCTCAACTTTTTTGGGTAAACCTACATGGTCTCCTAGAACAAAGATTGGGTTTTCTCCAATATCCGCTTCAAAAATATCTTTTCCGCCCTCCTCTAAAACGTATATTTTAGATCGCGTCGCCTTGTTTTTCACTAAGGCTTCAAAACTTGTTTTGGAAAGAGTGATCCCTGGATGATGGTTTCCAGATAAAATCTTCTTTAATATTTGGGTCCATGTGTTCACGTCTGTTCTAACATCACGCAACATTAAGCCTTCAACTTTCAAATGTAAGGGTGGCTGTGGAGGACCATTTAATATGGCATGGAAAACTGTGTCTTTACGTATTGCGTGGGAAAGGAATAGGCTTGCAATAATGCATTCGTAGACAATGTCTAGGCGTCCAGCATCATGCAAATTTTTCCATTTGGCATCTGTTCGACCAAGACGTGAATACAAAATGAATTCACGCATTTCGCTCACCTAACTTACAGCTTTTCAAATTTTTCTAATCTCCATGATTTCCTGGTATAGTTCTTTAAGGATTTCCTTATAGTTGGCTTCCCCTTGCTCTATCTGGTCCATTATAGCCTCAAGTTTCCGTGTCGCCTCTTCAGACGCATATTTCCCAAATTTTAGGCTTAAATATTTGTAAACTTTAAAGCCTAGAACTGTGCTAATGAGCCTATTCCCCTTTTCTATGGCGTACCGCCTTTCTAGGATTGTTGCCACAGTTTTGGCATAGGTGCTCGGTCTTCCAATGCCCCGCTCTTTCATGAGGGCTATTATCTCGCCTTGGGTGAAGGGTTTCGCCGCCGGCAAGTATAATAGTCTTGCAAATTTTAATGGATATTTGCCTTCCTCAACGCGGTTTGCGATTTTTATTGGTAATACTAGGTTAAACCCTTCGTTTATGATGCTAACGGGGTTTTCAATAAATGTTTGATTCCCGTTTATTAGGACTTTGAATCTTTGATATAGGAGTTTTGTTTCCCGCATTTGGCTTGCAATGAAACGTTTGAATATTAGGTCATAGAGTTGAAAATGTTCGCTGGAAAGCCTTTTTGGGAACCTTAAAATTCCAAGGGAAATCAGATTTTTTAGCTGTTCTACATCTAACGCCCTTGTCGGTCTGATGCACTCGTGTGCGCCTTCCATCAAGTATCTGCGTGGAGTAAACAGTGACGGATAATTATTCTGGATATACTCTTTTGCGATGCCTATTCCGGTGGTTGATACTGTTGTTGAGTCTGTTCGGTGGTAGGTGCATAAGCCAGTTTCGAAAAGGTCTTGGGCTAGCATCATTGTTCTCGTGGCTGAAAAACCAAGTTTTGCAGAGGCGTCGCGGAGCAAAGTGTCGGTTGTATAAGGCGGCGGCGGGTTTACAGTCCTTTCCTCAGTTTTTAAATCTACTATTTTAGCCCTTAACTTATCAATGTATTCCTTAAACTGTTCTTGTGGGAATGGAATTGCAGGATTTTCGATTGAAACCTTTAAGCCATTCGAAAGCACTGCTGATAAAACTTTCTTTCTTTTTCTGGATTCGTTTACCCTCTCTATTATCCAGCCTAACACTGGTGTTTGAACCCTTCCAGCTGAAAGTCTATAGTTCTGGAATCTTCGCCAGAGTTTTTGGCTGAGTTCAAAGCCTATCCAGCGGTCTTCTATTCTCCTAACCAGTTGGGCTTCAACCATTCTTAAATTGATTTCCCGCCTATTTTTAACGGCTTGCAGAAACGCTTTTTTAGTGATTTCGTGGAATTCCAGTCGTTCCACTTTCTTGTTCATTGGATAAAGTGAACAGTAAACGTCGTAGGCTATTTTCTCCCCCTCAATGTCCGGGTCTGTGGCTATAAAAATGCTGTTGACTTCCAAGGCAAGTTTACGCATGGCCTCAATAAGTTCACCTTTGGAGTGAAACTCTCTCCCCTTGCATTTTGGACAAAAATCTAAGCCGGCGAACTGTTCCCCGCAGTTTTTGCATTTCCTTATGAAGTCAAAGACAGGAAGGAACTCTCCATCTTCAACTTTAACCCCATGAAACCCTTCGCTTACAACCAAATCGTAAATGTGTCCCATGCTTGCAACAATGTTAAGCAGAAATTCGCCTGTGCTTACTTCAAAAACTGTTAGGTTTCCAATTTTTCTCTTGTAAGGCTTTCCAAAAAATCTTGATATGGTCCTAGCCTTTGTAGGCGACTCCACTATCAGCAAGGCTGTTTTAATAAAATCTTTAATCCTCTTAACGATTCTGCCCTCTCGAATTTCCCTTATAATTAGTCTATCCTCATCTATCTTTTTAAACCACTTTTCAGCAGCTTTCAAATCAAATTTTATCCATGAAGTTTCTCCAAGTATGAAGCCCAATTTCCGCTTAAGAGAGAAGAAGGCCTTCTCATCATCCACCAAAAGAAAGCTTGCCCCGTGTGTTATGCCCCCTGCAAACATTCTTGAAGCTCTTCCGGAAGCTTGAACATACGCTATAGGGTCTGCAACGACGAGGTAGAGTTCACCGTCCCTCTTTTTGAGGGATATTTCCTTGCTCTTTGCTATTTCATCCACAATTTTTGGCGTAATGACCATTTTCAGAAAAGTTTTTGCTTCTACAACAAGCCTTTTAACATATTCCTCATAGTTGGAAAGTTGAATCCCAGTTTCTATGGACGCCCTAACCTTTTCTAATGTCTGCCTGTCTATGGGAAGTATCCTTCGGAGCGCATTGATTATTTGACTTGCCCTTTCCCGCTGGTCTTTTTCTAAAAATTCTCGTATATTCTTAAGGAGCAACAGTATTTTGGCAGGGTTATATTCTTCCCAGCTGAGCCTAATCTCCATTCTGGGGACCCCCGTGAAGATAACGTAGCGAATCCTTTCGGGGAGATCTATTCCCCGTGCAAGTGGGCTTCTAAAGCTTGCAACTCCAATTAGTGCATCATAATCGCCCTTCTGGAACTTATCCAAAAGTTCTTCATCCATCTTTATGTAGGTGCTTGCTTTCACACAATTCATGTTTAGAAACTCGTTTAGCCTAAGTGCATAATCTCTGCCAAAAACGGAGGGAACAAAAATTAAGCATCCGGAGCCGAAGCTCTTGATTAAGGATAGTACTTGGCTTTCAATTTCACTGCTTGCCTCCACGTAAAAATCCTTAATTTTCCTCAGGAACTCGGGTTTAAAGCCTATTTGAAAGTTTAGAAGCTCTTCGAACAGCTTTATCCTCTTCGTCCTTTTAGCCTTTACAGTCGCCCCAGAAACAACCAACAAGCCTATACTATTTCGGCTTTTATAATCTTCAATCTCTCTTCTCAAAGCCTCTATCCTCTCAAAAACTTCGAAGGGGCTTTTTCCCATTCTTTTTAGGCGGTTTGTCTCCCTCCGCAAATCTATAAGTTGGAAGGCTAATGTTATTGTAGTATTGTCAAATCCCAGAATTGTTAAGATTCTATCAATGTTTCTTGGAGATTTAAGAAAGGAGTCCACATCATCCACAAACACGAAATCAAAACTTTTGTCCCTTAAAACTTCAAAGTGGTTTATCAGAAACCTTTCAGTTGTTATAAGGATTTCAAAATCACCGTCAACCACTTTTTTCAAGGCCTCTTTCCGCTCTTCTTCACGCAAACCCCCATGATAACAAATTTTTCTAGGCTTTACCCCAAGCCTTTCAGAGTAAGCATCTATTCTCTCGGCAACATGCTGAACAAGGAGGGCTGTTGGCACTATTATGTAACTTCTCCGCCCATTAACAGCAAAATAAAGAGCCGCAACACTTCCTAAAACAGTCTTCCCAACACCCGTTGGTGCAACTATTGAAAAGCTCCGTTTCAAGATAATCCTTCTCGCCCATGTCTCCTGAAGAGACCACATCCTCTGTCCAACAGCCTTTCTAAAAAGCTTGAAGAAATCATCGAACGCTCTATGAAAAGCGAAAATCTCCTCGGCAAAGTATAGCCTTCCTCTATCTTTTAGGGACTGCAGCACCTGCCTCCATGATTTCACATCTTCAACTTCTTCTAGACAGCCCTCGCATACCCCAAACTGAAGGAGACGCTCATCAGATATGGCGCCCCTACAGTTTACACATAACCCGCGATAAATCCCCCTCACATCAGCCACCATCTAAACGCTTAAATTTAAAGGAGTCATGGCGATAAAGCCTCGGGCGGGATTTGAACCCGCGACCACCGCCTTACCAACGGAATCCCTCTTTTAATTTGGATAAGTTTGAGGAATATCTATTAAAAATCTATCTGAGAAAAACTGCAAGGGATAGGTTGAACCATGCAAGGCGATATGCTCATTGCTTGTTTGATGGGAACTTTAGCGAGCTGAAAGTCTTAAGTGATGATAAACGAGGTCGCGTATTAAGCGCATTAAATGCGCTTGCCATGCGCGCGCTCATAACATTTTTGGGCTACGCATTGTTGATGCAATACCAGTAGTTGGTATTTCAGCTCAAAAATACCAGTGGTTGGTGTTGAGAACATCTGGTCTTTTAAACTACTTTAGGGTTATTTAGCTGATTGGAAATTTGAAAAAGGATACGCCGATTTATGCTGTGTCCTCGATGTCTTAGTGAGAGTTGAGAAGTTTTATTAAGTAGATGGGAAATAGTAAAAGCAAAAGTTTATGAAATAAAATGTGATTGTTATGAAAATAGCAACTTGTACAACCATTTTATGCGTTGCGTTATTATTGGATGCTTTAGTGATTTTTGACGGTTCGCTATTTATTCATATGGCGCAAGCTGGTGTGGAGAATTTTAGCTTGTTAGATGTTGAGCTGATTCAAGTTGTTAAGGACGCGAAGCTTTTGATTACTGATAAGCCTACGGCGTTTCGCATCCATGTTTATAGCACATTTTATTATTCTTACTTTGATGTTAACGTCACATACGATTTTGGTTCACGATGGCTCCTTTCCAGAAATATTCCTATAAAATCTGGAAACAATTGGATTTACATTCCAGGAGGGCCGGTAATATATGACTCTGGACAGAGTAGAGTATGGGGGTCCACTACGTGTGTTAATTGGACAAGAGCAGGATTTGACGACAAGATTGAAGTGGTTATTGATCCGTTTAACGAAGTGGATGAGTTTGATGAGACAGATAACAGGAAGACGATATCAGCAAGATTTGTGGATACAAAATGGCTAAGAATACTTGTTGCCCCCCTTGGATGTGACCCAGCTGATTGGTATTCGGATCTTTGGGACAACATGCAATTTCTTGTAGACACGTACCCAGTTGCGCCTAAATTTAACAGATTTAGCTGGTCTATGTTATCTCCTATATCATATAACCGTGACATCCCCTTAGATGAGTATGCCAGATATTTGTCAACGCAAGCGCGAATTCTGCATTATGACCGGGTTGTGATTGTGAGGGCATGGGGACGTTGGAGTTTGGGTGGAAAAGCTATTGGTATGCTTAGGGAACCAGAGGATCGTGTTCCAGTAGTTGTTAATTGCGATCTTTTTAGGTATGATGAGGCGTTGGTAGCTCATGAAATTGGGCATACGTATTATCTTTGGCATCCCCATGACATTGGACCACCAGTCTATGAAGCTACACGCTACTGTGTGAGGACCGGAGAATATGAGCAAACAGTTGACACTTTCATGAGCTACAATCCTGGTCCATGGTGGATTGACAAAGGACGTTTTGATTCGGACTCGAGAACATGGGTTGACCTGCGTGCGCTCGGATATGACACTGAAGTTGAGGGGACATGGCAATGGAACCTCCTTGACCAGTTTGTAGAGCTTGAAGTCCCAAAACCTGTGTCGATTATTGTTATGGGAGGCTTGATATTTTCAAATAGGACAATCAAGCTTGACCATTGGTATCTTATACCTGAAGGAACCCCTGACCTTTTACCGCAAGCTGTAGCCCCTCAAAAGGGGGACTACGGAATATTTATGTTAGGCAAAGACAGACAAGTGCTCAGTCAGCTGAATTTCAATGCGTCCTTCACGTATCTCATGGATTTGAACGGCACATTAACTAAGGCAGAGACAGATGCGGTTCCTTTTCTTTTTAATGTGCCCTACGTTAATGGGACACGTTACATTCAAATCAGAAACGCTGAAGGGCAGGTATTGCAGGAAAGAGCGATCACAGCAAACCCGCCGGTTGTAAGCGTTACTTTTCCAAAAGGCGGCGAATCCCTGAATATTGGAGAAAACTATACGATTTCTTGGGAAGCCTACGACCTTGATGGGGACGAACTCAGTTACCTTGTATCCTACAGTCAAGACGGAGGAGGGACATGGATACCTTTGGCGAACAACCTCAAGGAAACAAGTTACGTTTGGAACACAACAAGCCTTACAGCTGGAGACAAATATCTAATCAGAGTGCTGGCTACTGACGGCACAAACACTGGCGAAGACACATCAGACGGCACATTTACAACCGTTGACTTGACACCACCAATTATCTCAAACGTCATGCAGAACCCATATGCTGACATGGTTCAACCAGACCAAAATGTAACAGTTTACGCAGACATATTCGACCTCAACAGCGGCGTAAAGAATGCCTCACTATTATATAGATACAGCCAAAACAACGGACTAACATGGTCACCATGGACGAACACGACAATGAACCCCGAAACACGAAACACCTTTAAAGGATTTATCCCAAGCTTCCAGTATGGAACGCTCGTCCAATACATGATACTCGCTGAAGACAACTCAAACAACATCGCAACAAACGACAACATGAGACAATACTACATATACACCGTTATGCCAGAAAACCCATCAATAACAACCCTAACACTACTTATTAGCCTAGTAACAGTTGCCACAATTTTAACAAGAAGGAAAATAAAAAGAGCACCTAAATCCCAAACCCATTTTAGCGCAAGTCGATTCTGTTAGCGATGACTAAAAGAAAACTAGAGTGTTAGTGTTTTATTTTTGCCCTTATGAGTGCCACAGCAATTAATATTGCTGTCACAAATAATGCGAGAATCATATTCGATGAGAATTCTGGTATGACGGTGTAAACGTAGTATTGTCCACTGTTATCGTCAATAATATAGTTTCCAGCGTTGTCGTATGCTACAAATTTATATCTTACAAGGGTATTTGCTTGTTGCACTTGAATTTCGGCTTCATAGAGTCTTGTAGTGGAGTTAAATGTCATAGGTAACTCAATCCATAAAGCACTGTCGTTTAAGTTATAAGCTAAAATGACACTTTTAACGCCACTCAAAGAATCGGTGACATTCGCTAAGACTTTCACCTTCTGGCCTGGTTCAACATTCCCTTCAGGTATGCGAAAAGAAATCCCTATGGTTGGAGGTATTATGTCTTTAGGATGCTCGTATTCGAAATAGATATAGGTATATTCACTTTCTGTCCAATTTTTTACATAAAATGGTTCCTTTTCATTAACCGTTAAAGTATAATTCTGGATAAGTTCTAAACCAACTTCTTTGGACAATCTTGTTCTACAAAATCCCATAGTGTTGTATGGTCCAGTTACATTGAAGTCGAATGTTTTAAATACGTCGCTCAATTCACAGCTTAACATTGTGGAGTTGCTTATTATAAGAACTTCATAAGATTCATCTTGATGCGTTATGTTAAAAAACTTTACAACGCCCATAAGCGGAAACCAATCAACCTTTAGATGTGGTATGTTGGTATCGCCTATTCCATCTTGGTTAGTATCCGTTCCATTGTAATCACTCCAATAATTTCCTTCGTATTCATTATCAAAGAAAATATTGGTAATTTTTCCGCTAATTTCTACCTGCTTTTCATTATCAACGAAGTTGTTAAGGTAAATGTAGATTCCAGAACAACCTTCGCTGATCACTATACCTACATTATTTTTGCTTATATTATTCCCCGAAATCGTTAAATTGTTAGTGCTGAGAAGGGAAATCCCTATATCGTTATTAGCAATGTAATTCTGTTCAAGACGAGAAGAAGATGTCGAGCTTATTGCAAGTCCACGACTATTTATTATAGTGTTTTTTCTTAAAATGCACTCTTGGGCGTTCCCCAAACTCAACCCGTAATTGACGAATAAATTTTTTTTAATTGTAACGTTTCTTGCTTTAAGTATTTCCACTTTCATATATCCTTCCAAAGTAATATTTCCTACTACCATTTTGTAAGGTGACTTTGTAGAATTGAAAACGTTATTCGAGAACTCGCAGTTTTCGGATCCTAGCAATGTAATCCACTGGTTTGTTCTTAAGTTTTCTATAGTGCAGTTTGCCGTATAGGCAATTAATACATCAACACAGATGTCCAGATCGCGCATTTTAATATTATAAGAGTTGACTACCGCCAAGAATCCAATATTTGAACAAAATTCATGGCTTATTTCAATATTAGTTTGATTTACCAAATAACAAAATGGCTTTCCATTAACTAGATTCGAAGTGTCAATATCCTGAAAGAATCCTTCTAAACTTGCGGAGTTAATATGGAATGACCGACAGCATTCGTTTATAATATTGCCTCGGATAACATTGCCACTCATACCAAAAGCCAAAACGATTCCTTGCCAACAGTTCGAGATTGTATTGTTCTGGATTGTATTGCCCCTCTCGCTAAAGTCTAGGGCCATTCCCTGCCAACAGTTCGAGATCTCATTATTCTGAATAGTATTGTCCCCCTCATTAAATCTCAAAGATACACCACACCAGCTACTTGAGACCGTGTTGTTGATTATCTCGCATTTTCCAGATAAAGAGCCACCTATAGCCGTCGACCACCCTTCAATATTATTGCCAATAAGCCTAAGATCCCTTGTTGCTTGCGGATAACTTTCACCAAAAATTCCAAAACTAGGCGCTTCCCATGAAACATTATACCCTATTATGTGATTTCTTAAAATAGTAACGTTTTGTGGTGCGGGACCTGGGTCGGTCTGGAAGTATATGCCATCAGAGTTACTTTGAATGAAGTTATTTTCGATAAGTATGTTGGAGCATCTGTGCAACAGAATTGCATAACCTCCTGTTTGCGGCGGAAAAAGTTTAATTATGCTGAAATTTTTTAATTCTATGCCATCCTTTAATAGCATAACACTACCTTTAATCGTAGTCGCATTCTTGTTTTCCCCTATAAGTTTTACAGGTTTATTAACCTGGATATAATCTTCTTCATAGGTTCCATTTAACACATAAATTGTATCTCCGTCATTTGCAAAATTGATGGCTTCAGAAATGGTTGAATAATGAGTGGGCACTATTATTACCCTTGGCGTGGCTTTCACCAACTGAAAATCGAGGCATAGAACCAATGCAGGCGTTAATAGCAACGGGAGGAGCGTTGCAAAGAAAATTTTCCTTGACATTTTCACTCCCTTTCGTCTAAACTACATACCTTGATCCAAAAATTTATAAGTTACTGAGAAATCCTCTGTCGCCATTATGTAGTTTTTGTGTGCGTCGTGCAAGTTTTGTCTTTATGAACTTAGCCGAAAAGCTAAGCATCGTAAAAGAAAAGGTTCAGCGCATGAAATGCTGAGCTTGAACAGCTCCTACAAAAAGACGATGAAATCCAAAAAACATGAAACCCACAGCTCAAAACATGCGAATTCACTTTTCATTCTCTCAATTTTTCTGTAAGCGGTGACTAAAGGAAACATCTTAAGGAAAATTAAAATGGGGGGGGGACAAGAACTTATTGATTTTTAGTTTTTAAATTGGTAGAATGGCAAAATTACCTGCAAATTATTCTTCAATCTATGCTAAGTGACAACTAAAATATAAAAAAAGTTATATGCGCACTTTAGAAACAAGTCCAAGGGGAGATTGAGTTAGCATGAAGAAAAAATATTTGACAATCACGATTTTGGTTTTTCTTTTTCCAGCGCTTGCAAGTCCATTAACTATCGAATTGACATTGGCAACATCGAATACATTGCAGCCGGCTTATTTCTTGGAAAATCCTATTTTCGTTAACGGTCTTCAAGGATGGTCAAGGAATTTGTTAGAGAATTTGGGCACAAATATAATCGCAATGGATTCAACTTATGGACCATCGGCAAAAATTTATGTTTCCGGTGCACCTGGTGCAGGAGATATCGAACAAAGAATTACGCAACCAATATTAAAAGGCACAGATATCGTAATAAAAGTCTATCAAACAAACACGGCGAATTTTGGACATTGGAGCGCTTTTCTTTATAATGGAACATTTAATGGAATAGATCCCGATTCTAAGCATACGTGCAATCAATATGCCGCGAACGTTGCCGGTGCAATATATACCCCGCTTGACGGTAAATTGACTACCATCGTTGAATACACAACCAACCGAACAGAAGGCTACAAAACAGTTTACTGGACCGCTGACAAAGATTATCCTGCTGGAACATGGTTTATCTTACATGGGGTGGTGTGGCCTGGAAGTGGCACATTCTGGTTCCTCGGGGTTTATGCTAGTCAAGAAACTTCTGTAACTCCTTTTTGGCTACAATGGTGGTTTTGGATAATCGTAGCAGGCATACTTGCAATCGCGTTAATTTTTTGGTATTTTTCATTAGAAAAGGCAAGGAGAGGCAAAGAAGCACAGCCGCTCTAAAGACAAATATCCTCCAAATTTGCCCAA
>Ga0209225_1001133_pt1 | contig 27592 bp, 32 predicted proteins | sample WasSprMetagenome_FD_184732 | JGI IMG/M metagenome (GOLD analysis project Ga0209225, IMG submission 184732) | Sulfidic aquatic microbial communities from Washburn Spring, Yellowstone National Park, USA - WS (SPAdes) (version 3) | ecosystem: Environmental > Aquatic > Thermal springs > Hot (42-90C)... | reverse complement strand
AAGAAGCCGTTAACGGGCTGGTGGCACAGCCCTTGCTTCTGAGGTGGAATGGGATGAGGTGGGAGCCTAGAAGGGCTATGAACAACCAATCGATGAACGCCTTAGAAGCAAGAATCTCCCGGCTTCAGCCGTGGAGAGTGTCAAATGTATATGCCAGAACACAGTCAAATATGTCGCCGTCCACAATCGATAAATGCTTTGCTGATTCAAAAGTCTCTATATAGGTTTTTGCCGAGGGAAGTAATTTCCCAAAACTCACACTTTCCTCGTATAGCGCCTTAATAATAAGGGACGCGGCGTCATGATGGGGACTTAAACGGTCATGGGCGTAACATAAAATCATAGTGTCAAGCAATATTTTCTAACTTGCATGAGCACTCTCCGCCACATCCACGCCATCAACCAATATCCTCATAAATTTCCCTTCTGGTTAACCCTACGGAACGCCAACTTCACGGCAATTCGCTAAGGCATCAAGAATCCGCTTCTCAACCGTTTTTCTTTTTAACTCAACCCTGAAACCCTTCCTGTCCAAAGAAACAACGTTTAGCCTATCACCATTCCTCAAGCCTAACCTCTCCCGAACTTCAGCAGGAACATAAATCTTCTTTTTATGGTATGTTGTTTCAGTCAAATCGACACCCACACTTTACAATAACCAAATAATAAGTTACCCATATTTAAAGTACATTAAAAATTAAACTTCCTGAACACGCCTAACGGGCTTTGCATACTTTTAACAAGCTCCCTTAAGGCTTCATCACCTTTAACAGATCGCTTGTCAAAAATCTCAATCAGCACGTCCGTGTCTAAAACAATCATAACCTACGCTCAGCCCTTGCAGCATAAACCTCTTTAAGCAAAACCTCTTTATCTTTAAGCTCCACACAACCTCTAAGCTTTCTTAAAGTTTCCAGAGAATTAACACCATCAATAAGCCTCTCAAACAAATCACTGAAACTTTCACCTTCACGCTTAACCCTCAATAGCTTCCAGTAGATCTCATCTCTAACAGTGACTGTCTTGTCATGGTTAAACATATACTTAAAATTCTCAAGGTTGAGAAGAAGAACGGCCTTAATCACTTTTGACATGCATACCGATTTTAGTTGCGCTTTTCATAAGATTAATATAGATAGATCTTAAATTCCTTTATGGGAAATTATCGCTGAATGGAACATGGCGAATATGAGTTTCATAGTTACTGGAGGATGTGGTTTTATTGGCAGTAACTTAGCGGAGCGTTTGGTTAATGATGGCCACAATGTTATAGTATTTGATGACTTGAGCACTGGAAGCCTAAATAATATTGCGGGTTTAAACGTTGAGTTCTACAGCGAATATAATAAAATTCGTAAACTGTCGAGGGTTGATGGAATATTCCATCTTGGAATGCCCTCATCTTCGCCTATGTATAGGGAAAATCCTCGGCTGGTGGGAAAAACTATAAACGAGGCAATTGAAATCTTTGAATATGCTAGAGAGAACGGGTGCAAAATAGTCTATGCCAGCTCAAGCAGCATCTACAACGGTAATCCAATTCCCTACAGAGAAGATATGCCAATCTATGTTACAGATTACTATACTGAATGTAGATACTGCATTGAAAGATTAGCGAAACTTTACCATGACCTTTACGGAGTTAAAAGCGTAGGCTTAAGGCTATTCAGCGTTTATGGAAAAAAGGAAGAGCATAAAGGCGTATATGCAAATGTTATTTCACAATTTCTATGGCATATGCTGAAGGATGAACCGCCAATTATCTATGGCGACGGAAGCCAAACAAGGGATTTTATCTACGTCTCAGACGTCGTAAACGCGTTTATACTTGCCATGGAAAAGGACTTTGAATGCGAAATATTTAATGTAGGAACCGGCGTTGCACACAGCTTCAACGACATTATTGGGATAATTAACAAAATGCTGGGCAAAAACATTAAACCCATTTACAAGCCTAATCCAATTAAAAACTATGTTTACCACACCTTGGCAGATACGCGTAAATCCGAGAAAATGCTAGGTTTCAAGGCCAAAATAAATATTCAAGAAGGCATTAATCTCCTCAAAGATACGAATTCAGCTTAAAATCGGAGTTCATTAAAGATAGCGATAAAAAGGCTCGTTCTTAAATTTTAAGCTTGCGCTAATTTTTTATCTTGGAATTGCGTATATAAAGGGTTCTGGTTCTGTTTCTTTGGCTGCGTAGACGGCTAAAGCCAAAGCCCACAACTGGTCGTCGTGGCTTCCTGGCGGATGATAAAACGTCATATAGCCCTTCTCCTCAGCCATTTCTGTTGGCTTAGCCCTTCCAAAGCTATATTGCTGCTCGTTAATCTGCGTTAGCAGGCTTCTTTCCATGGGTAGGATCAGCCTTTTCTGCTCCATCCTCGCATGCATTAGAACCATCAAGTCTTGTTTAACCTTGGCCGTGAAACTTAATCCATCAATTTGTGGTGCAAACTCTTTAATCTCCTCAACCAAGCTTTCTCCGATGGCGCTTTGATCAACAAAACCCTTTAAAATGTCGAATTTTTCATTCAGCCGCTTAATATATGCGATGACTTCGCTGTATGGTGTGCCGAGGGCAAACTGCTTTAAAAAGACAAGTCTTAGTTTGCCTTCTTCCTCCCTTTTTAAAAGGGCTGCAACGCTGTAGTCCACTTTTTTGCCGAAATCTGCTCCCAAATAGTAGTCTCCAGGTATTTTGCCCTCAGCCCAAATTTGGCTTTCATCAATCAAGTCGTAATCCTCAACGCATTCGCGGATTAGGTCTTGGCTGAAGAAGCTGTTCTCCTCCTCGACGAATTCGGCTTCATACTCCATTTTAAACCTTAAATCGCCAATGGTTTTCCGCTGCTCTTCGAGGAACTCCTTTGAAATTAGTGGGCAATCCTCAGCCCTCACATGCTGGCTCCAATAATCCGGGTTTTTGAAGCTTCTGTAGAAGATGTGGTTTCTACCCCAAGCGTGCTAAGCATTATGGCTGTTCCGTTTGTTGTTGCCAACATTGGAAAAATCACGCTGGCTATCATGTCTTCAGGCATGAAAGCCGCCTCGTCCATAACAACCAAATCGGCTGTGTAAGCTTTTAAGTAAACGTCTCTAACGGTTTTGCTTCCAGGCTCCTCAATATACCTTTTAACTATGCTGCTTGAATCAAGATAGGCTATTAGCCCTCTCATCCCTCAGGCTCCTCACAAAAACGCTCACAAGTCCAGTCTTTGGCCTTATAGGCTCGAAATCTATCTCGTAACCCTCCACGTTGCTTATTCCCTTAAGGGCTTCGTCAAGCATCTCTTCAAAAAGCTCGTCTTTAATGAGCTCCTCAAGAGCCTGACTAACTTCAATGCCTCTTCGAGCCGCCTTCAACTTAAACTTTTCCCACAACTCTTTATCCGCATATATGCTCGTTTTCACTTTAGCCGTATACGTCACCTATACCGAATATACCTAGATAAGCATATAAACCTTCCCAAACCAAAAACCAAGCTCGAACCCTATTTTAATACTTTCAACATGATTAAAACGTTAATCAGCTTAAACCTTTAAGCTACGCCTTGAAACCCTCGCCTGCACCCTCCCTACAATTCCGGCGAGTTCCTTGCTAACAAACCTTTTTGGAATTTTACCCTCCAAACCAGCCAGATAAGAAGCCAGATCCAATTCAACCCCAGGCTTCCCGCCAACCTTGTTTAAGGCTTCCACAACCTTAACTAAAGCCTCAACCTGGCCTAACCAAGGAGCGACTCCAACGAAGCTTCATCTCACCCCGAACCTTCCGCGCATTCAACTGCCCAACAGTAAACTCAGTATTTTTCTTCAAATTCTCAGCAGCCAACAACAACAAACCCACACCACTCAACCCTTCCGCTTCACCCTCTCGAACAGCCGAACCAGCACCTTCACCCATAAAACCGCCCAATAAAACAACCAGAAAAACGCAACCCCACCACAAAAATTTTCACCTACACACCACGAAATAAATTAAAGCACGAAATAAAACAGAAAGCCTAAGCTCACAAGTTTTGTAAGTCTAGATAAATAAAAATATTAAATATTCAAAAATGTCTTAAGCCTTCATTATTCCGTATGAAACATAGGTGAAACACGCCTCAGTTAATCAACAAAAGCTTCTTTAACCCTTCTTTTAACGCTATTTTTGGGCTGTATCCCAATTTTTCCTTTGCTTTAGAAATGTCTGCAACACTGTGCCTTACATCGCCTTCTCTAGCCTCACAATACAGAATCTCCAGATCCTTTCTATTCGTTAATTCTAGAAGGGTGTGGGCTAGCTGTTTAATGGACGTGGCTACGCCAGTGCCGATGTTGAAGACCTCGCCTACCGCCTCCCCGCATTTTAGGGCCAGCATGTTGGCTTCGACAACGTCTCCCACGTAAACGAAATCTCTTGTTTGTTCGCCGTCGCCGAAAACTGTTAGGGGCAAACCCCTTTTTACGCGGTTTATGAACTGTGTTATGACTCCGCTGTATTCGCTGTAAGCCTGCCTAGGACCATAAACATTGAAATATCTTAGGCAAACGGTTTCTAACCCAAAATCTTCAAAATATTTCCGCACATAACTTTCCGCCTTCAACTTTGAAAAGGCGTAAGGCGACAACGGCTTTGGCGGACAATTCTCTTTAATTGGCAACTTGTCAGCATTCCCGTATACAGCGCATGAGGAAGCGTAAACAAAACGTTTCACGCCCGCATCAACACAAGCCTTCAACAAGTTCAAAGTTCCATTAACATTAATATCATAAGTCAAGTTTGGATCCCGCATAGACTCTGGAACACTAACTAAAGCCGCCAAATGAACCACATAATCCACATTGTTCACCAAATCTTTGACGAGCTTAACGTCTCTAATGTCTCCACAAACAAACTTGAAACCCTCATTATTCTTATGCAACCTAATGTTGTCTAAGTTTCCGCTCCGCAAATTGTCCAAAACAACAACCTCAAAGCCCTCAACCAAAAGTCTATCCACAGTGTGGCTGCCAATAAAACCCGCGCCGCCGGTGACCAAAACCTTCAAACCTTTAACACCAAGCCGATAAAACCCAAACAAAAACATAAACCTTTCACAACGAAAAGCAACCAAAAACAACTAAACCCAAAAGAGGCAAAACCATGCAAAAAACCCTTGAAATAGGCAAAAAGTCAGCCACGGGAAGCTTCCAACTATTCATAGGCGTGGCAGCCTCCACCATAATAATGGCAGTAGGCACCATAATACTGGCAAGACTCATAACGCAGGAAGAGTATGGACTATACGCAGTGGCCCTAATCCCGTCGGCCACAGCCATCCTCTTCAGAGACTGGGGCATAAACTCAGCCATAGTACGATATACAGCCAGCCTAAGAGCCGAAAACAAAGAAGAAAAAGTCTACGAAATAATTGTTTCAGGCATACTATTCGAAGCTTTAATGGGGCTCGCTCTATCAACAATCCTAATTTCTTTATCAGGCTTTTTAGCCTCAACAGTTTTCCAAAGGCCGGAAATTTCATCCTTGATTGCAATAGCCTCCACCACGGTTTTTACAGGGGCTCTCTGGACGGCTACCCAGTCAAGTTTTATAGGCTTTGAAAGAATGGAGTTAAACAGCCTAACAAACATTTGCCAAGCCATAGCCAAAACCGTTGCGTCTTCCATTCTAGTCTTTATTGGTTACGGTGCTTTGGGAGCAACTTTAGTTCATATTTGCGGCAGGCCTAATTCTCACATTTATTGGAATATTCATCACATTAGGCTTGTCTGAAAAGCTGTTAGGGATAAAAGTTGCCACTGGCAAAGCTGAAACGCCTCCTTGTCCAGAATGCATTAAATTGCGGGAGAAAATCCAGAATTTTTGTTTAAACTGTGGTAGGTTTTTCAACCCGTTTAGAAGAAAGCCGTCAAAAATTTTTGGACAAAACTAACATTGCTGTTGATAGGCTGTTGCCTGATATCTTTAAGCGTTAACACGCCGGTTTTCGCCATCCCCAAGGAAACAATTGAAGTGACTTCATAAGAAGGAACAACAGCAATTCTACCGCAAATTCCAGAATACAGCCTCGTTTTCCTATATCGGGATATAGACTATGAGCGATTAGCGAAACAGGACACCTCGCTGGTTTACGCCTATTTCCCAGCAAACCTTTCAAAGCCAGTCACATACGTCCTCATAAACGTGGCGAATAGCATCTCAAACCTTCATAATTGGGAGGTCTGCCTCATATCGTGGCAGACGGCACATGGACGATACCCGCTTGTCGAGGTTCTAGCCTCCAAAGACATACAATTGCTGGAAGGAAACCAAATAATTGCAAAATACTTAGTTTTCCATAATCCCGAGGAAAATTACCCATCTTTCGGCGAGAAAGCCTACGGTTTTAACCGTGGGATGAATCGCCGAAAGATTTATGTTCCCAGAGCTTGGAATTTTTCTTTGGGCTGGAAGCAGGGAAAAGCCTATCTTAAGTCTTAATAAATATTTCTGTTCACATTAACAACACAAATACACATCAAACAATACGCCAACAGGCCAAGCGGCATCATAGTGTTAGTGGTCATGCAGCTGGTTTCAGATCCAGCGGCCACTAACACTTACTCTAGATTCTAAAAATGAGAAACAATATGAGCCTAAATCTAGGTAGCACTGATAACTTCGTGTAGCGTGGTGTAGTAGGCTTTAAGCGCATATTTTTGGGTATTGTACCCTAAATGATTTGATGTCTTGTTGCAAAACTTTTACATTTTAGATTGGGAATACATTTGGAGGTGGTCGTGTTGGATGTTAAAGTTTTTGTGGATGGAAAGGAAATAGGACTCAACGAGTTTGTTGCCAAGTTTTTAGGCAACACCGTTGCTGGGGCTATCAGCACCCTACGGGGTGTTCAAGAAAATTGGAAGGAAATTAGGATAGAGATAAAGAGGTGAGGGGTGTCTGTTGATTCCGGTGGAGCATAAAAAGCATTTAGTGGAGGAGTTGGCTCAGAAACTGTTGAACCCTGTTAAGCTTGTTGTTTTTACACAGGAGTTTGAGTGTCCATACTGTGCGCAGACCAGAAGCCTCATGGAGGAGTTGGCTGGTTTAAGCGAAAAACTAAGCGTGGAGGTTTACGATTTTGTGGCTTATGTGGATAAGGCTAAGGCTTACGGCGTGGACAAGGTCCCAGCCATTGCAATCTTGGGCGTTAAAGACTATGGTTTGAGGTTTTACGGTTTGCCATACGGCTACGAGTTTCAAACCCTCCTTGAAGGTGTAATCAGTGTTTCCCGTGGAAAGGCGGAAATCTCCGAAGAAACTAGAGAAAAGCTTAGGAGCATAAAATCACCCGTGCACATTCAAGTTTTCGTGACGCTTACCTGTCCATACTGTCCATCGGTAGCAAGCCTAGCCTTCAAGTTCGCCGTTGAAAGCGACGTGGTTAGGGCCGACGTGGTGGACGTAGGCGAGTTTCCCCACATTGGACACAAGTATGGCGTTATGGGTGTTCCAAAAACCGTCATAAACGAGAAAGTGGAGTTTTTAGGAGCGGTTCCAGAAGACGTTTTCTTAGAGCATGTTTTGCTGGCTGCCCGACGCCCAAACTACGTGCTATAACGCCACTCTAAGGTGTGAAATCTGGCTGACGAAAAGAAACCTTTAACCCTCCTCTTCATTTACAGTGGCGAGTTTGCCGAACGTGTCATAAGAAACCTTATAAACGATCCGAGCTTCTGCAAGGCTTGTGGCTTATACTGTGACTCATGCAAGTATGGCGTTTACAGTTATGTGCGCAACATCCGCGCCGCCATAGAACTGCCAAAGCCTTCAGACCTGCCAGCCTTCATAGACAAGCCCGAAGAATACATGCCGAAAACAATTCCAAAAGTAGACTTGTGCGTGGCCTCCGGCCTACACAAAGACTTGCTTTTAGAGCTACCAGCCCACCTTGAAAAGGCTGGTGTTAAAGGCTTAATTGTGCCAATTGAAGACTTCAACGAGGTTCCGTCGGGCTTAAAAAAGCAGGTTGAGGAGCACTGCGTTGAACTGGGCTTGGAACATGCCTTTCCAAAACCTTTCTGTTCGCTAGAACCCTCAAAAGACAAGCCTTTGATCTCGCGTTTTGTTTTAGGGCTTGGTGTTGGACGCCCGAAACTGGATGTTTCCACAGCCAAGAGAGGCAGCCGCGAAGTTGTCGAGGTGGCTGTTGTTAGGCGAAGCGCCCCATGCGGCTCCACATGGTATGTGGCAAGAAAACTCATAGGCGTAGAAACTAGAAGGGAAATTCTATACGACGCCATAGCAAAGGCGCATCACAGTTACCCGTGCACCGCCACCATGAACGTCGACCCAGAAGCAAAAGAGCCCATATTGCACATAGCTGGCTACATTATAAGGGATGAGGTGGAAAAAGCCTTAAAAGAAAAATGGGAAATAATCTAGGCTTTCTCTTGCGTTTTCAACCTTTCAATCAGATCTAAAACTTTGGCTTTTATAGAGTCTCTCACGCGCCTAGCCTCGTCCAATGGCATTTGTGCCGGGTCTGGCATATTCCACTCTTCAACATGCCGTGTGTAAACCACTGGGCATAGGGCGCCGCTGCACACGATGATGGCGATCTCAGCCTTTTCCTGAAGCTCCCGTGTCATCATTTGGGGTTTTTTGTGGCTTATGTCTATACCCTCTTCAAGCATAAGCCTTATAGCGTTAGGATGCACCCTTTCAGCCGGTTTTATGCCCGCGCTTACAGCGGTCCAGCCTTTAGGCGCATACTTGTTGAAGTAGGCTTCGGCTATTTGGCTTCTGAAACTGTTTTCAACGCAGACGAAAAGCACAGTCCTCAATGTTCAGCCTTCCCAGTCTAAGAGGCGTTTCTCACCCTCAATCTTCTTTAAGTCTGTTATATCTTGGGTTACCTCCATCGTGCCAAGATATTTGCCATTTTTGTCTCTTACCGCTAAGTACCTTATGTGGATTAGGCGGCCGCCAACGTTTATCCAGAATTCCGCCACATCTTTTTCGTCTTTCTTAAAAGCTTCAAGGATTCTGTTGACTACATGGATGCTTTTCTGCGGGTGACAAAGCTGCACTTTTCTGCCGAGAACAGCCTTTGTTCTAACGAATACACGTTTTTCCGCCTTGTTGAAGAATTTAACACTGTCATCCTTATCTACGAAGGTTATATCAACGGGCAAAGTGTTCAGAATTGCTTCAACTTCCTCCTTAGTCAAAGTTCCAGTTTCAAAATGCAACATGCCTTCAGCCGCTGCTTTAGCCTCAACCAATGGTTTTTCTGTCGGCTTTTCTGTCAAGTGTTTTGGCGTGAAGCAGCAGTACCCAATCTCGTCGAAGTCTGCCCGCACATTAGCCCATTCCTGTTCTGTGACGACGCGTTGGGATGTTGGGAACAGTATGTTGTTTTCTTTAAAGATGTGGCTGTCTAGGACAGCGTTTATGGCGTTAGCTAGTTCGTCGAGCTGTCGCTTAAAATCTTGGAAGTTGATGGTTGCGGCGTTTTCCAGCAGACTTCTTAGCTGTTTCTTCTTTTCTCTAAGCTGGTTGTGCTCCATCCACATGATGGCCGGTGGCTCGGTTATGTCGTGCCGCTCCAAGACTGGGAAGAGGACGTTTTCTTCGCGTAAATAGTGTTTTTCAGCATCTAGGAGCTCTTCGGCAACATGTCTAAGCTGTTCCAACTCTTCTTTTACGTCTTCAAGATTTTCTGCGGTTTGCACTTTTTCAGCCAAAACGCTGAGCTTTTGGGTTATTTGCTGGAGCATCCGATGCTCTTCGAGGAGAATGCCAATTGGGCTTGTTGGAGCTGCTTCAAGCCTCTGTCTCTCCAGTTGTTCTCTAAATACTGCCAAGTGCACGTCGCAGAGCCTTTGAATCTCCTCCCGCGATATGCCCTCGCTAATCAGTTCCTGCTCAATCCTGGCGATTTCCAGCGAGCTTACACCCTCAATAAACTGCCGAAACCGCTCCTTAACTTGTTCAGGAGGCACACCCTCATGAAGCTGCTTCAGAATCTCTTTAAGGGCTTTTTTACGGTTTTCCTCAGTTACTCCTCCCACGTTAAGCTTCCTCCTTGATTTTTTGGGCTAAGGCTTTTCCTATCTCAATGATTTGTTGCATGTGCTCCTCTCTCGGTGGGCCGTTAATTTCTAGCGCGCCCACAACCTCAATCTTGAAACCGCTGAGCAGTTCTTGAACGTGTTTTACAGCGCCTCCGCCCCAACCGTAAGAGCTTAGGACAACAGCGAACTTTGTTGGTGGACGCAGCGCCTTGAAGAGGTATGTGGCGTAAACTGCTAATGGGTGTGCTCCGCCTAAAACTGTGGGTGCGCCCAAAACGATGGCTCTCGAATCCACAAGGTCTCGGGCCAAGTCGCCTACGTCTGTGATTGCTAAATTGTGGAGGGCTAGCTCTACGCCTTCAGAAACCAACGTTTCAGCCATCTGCTTCACCATTGCGTCGGTGCTGTTCCACATGCTAACGTAGGCTATAACGGCCTTTGGACGGGTTTCGCCGGAGGCCCACCGTCTATAGGCGCCCAAAATGAGTTCTGGCTTTCGGTGGATGGGGCCGTGGCTTGGCGCAATGACACGAATGTTGAGTCCAGCAATTTTTTCTAGGGCTTTTTGGGCCATCGCCCTAAAGGGCATCATTATTTCGCCCCAATACCGCTGGGCGTGCACCAAGTAGTCCTCAACTTCATCGCTGTAGATGCCGCCAGCCAAGTGGGCGCCGAAAAAGTCGCATGGAAACAGTATCCCATCCTCTTCAAGGTAGGTGAAAATGGTTTCAGGCCAATGGAGCATAGGCGCCTCGATAAAGCGCAGGGTTTTGCCGCCTATCTTTATGGCGTCGTTGTCAGCCACCACCTTAATCCTTTCTTGTGGAACATGATAGTACACTTGAGCCATTTTTGCACCTCTGCTTGAGGCCACAAGTTTCGCCTTCGGCGCAATCCTCATGATTTGTGGTATGGCACCGGCGTGGTCTGGTTCAGCATGATTCATAACAACATAGTCCAAATCCTCTAGAGGCGTCAAACTTTGGATTTTTTCTTCAAGCTCCTTTTCAAAGCCTGGGTTAACGGTGTCGATTAGGGCTTTGGCTGTTTCGCCAATAACGAGGTAAGCGTTGTAGGAGGTTCCTTTTGGAAGTGGTATTAAAGCGTCGAAAAGTCTGCGGTTCCAGTCTCTTACGCCAACCCAGTAAACGTTTTCCGCCAGTTTCAACATGTTTCTTTCAAGCATGTAAGTTCACCTTTATTACAATTGTAATAAAGTATATTTATGCCTTTCCACAAAAACAACACAGAGGAATGAGCAAAATGCTATTGCCATGCGAAGTTGCCGTGAAAGGCTTACTTCCGCCAGTAAGGGCAGCTTTAGCCAAACATTTAATGATAAAACATGGCTTAAAACAAACGGAGGCCGCAAAACTTCTTGGGGTAAGCCAACCGGCCATAAGCCTCTACAACAAGAAAATGCGTGGAAAAGCCCTAGACCTAGAAAAGGATGAAACAATCAAAACATTAATTGAGGATTTGGCTGACTCCATAGCGGGGAAAAGCTTGTCCCACAAAGATTTTACACTAAAATTTTGCGAAATCTGCAGAACCGCCCGCGCAAAAGGCTTGCTGTGCAACATGCACAAGACTTTAGATCCAACCTTCGACGCAACGAAATGTGAGCTTTGCGTAGATGCAACGCTGAAATGTTTGGAGTAGCCAACCCTATTCTGCTAAGAACTTTATAATTTTCTCGTAGATGTCTTTATCTCGAAGATCTTCTTGTCCCTTGTATATGCTTGGGTTGTCGTTAACCTCAACCACCACATAGTCGCCGTTGACCTCTTTAATGTCAACGCCATACAACCCCTTTCCAATGATGCTGCAAGCTTTTAGGGCTACTTCCTTAAGCCTTTGCGGTGCGTTGTCCCGTTTTAGGGTGACGGTTCTACCCCACACAAAGCTTGGTTTTCCCCGTCTTTTTACGCCGTGTTTCCATTTGCCCTTAGGCATCATATACTTGCACAGGTAGAGGACCTCGCCGTTTAACACGCCTACACGCCAGTCGAAGCGGGATGGCGTAAACTTCTGCACCACAATGTAGTCTGACCGCCTAAAGAAGCGTTTGGCAACTTCGCGGAAACTTGTTTCACATGAAGCTTTTTCCACATATTTCGAGAAGCTTGTGTATGGCGCCTTTATCACGACGGGTTTTCCGAAAACCTCGAATATTTCGGCTATCTGCCTATGATGAAAATCTTCCTTGCTTAGGAAAATTGTCGGAATGTGGGGCACACCATATTTTTCGAAGAGGCGGTACTGGTGAATTTTGTTGGCGCAGATCCTAATTGAAATTGGGTCGTCCACAACCCTTAAGCCAAGCTCCCATGCAGTTTTTGAAACCACATAAGCAGTGTAAAGCGGATCCGTCGTCGCCCTTATGAAAACAGCATCATACTTTTGGATTTCTGAAAGCCCACTTCTAAAAATGAAGTTGAACTCGTGTCCCATGTGCTGAGCGGTCTGCCTAAACGTTTCAAGGGCTTCCGCTTCATCTGAACATGTGAAATTGTATTTTTCAACAAAACAGGCTATCCGCGTCAATCAAACCATCCTTTCCCGGATTTCCGGGAAACCATTTCAGAAATCAGCCCAACATCCGAAGGCGTAATCTCATCAATCTTCAATGGTTGAAGCCCACAAAGGTAAACTTTCCCATCAAAGCGTTGGACGTACAGTTTGCATACTGGAAGCCTAAACGTCTGATAGACTTTTTTGGCTATCTCTTTGATGCTGCTGTCTTCACTTGTGCTTTCTCCGAAAAATGACTTGCACGAGACAATTTCACCGCGCAGTGGTTGGACGCAAACTGCATACCGATAATTCATGCTTAAACTTTTAACAGCCCGGTAAAGGGCTGTCCGGTTTTTGGCTGTTTGAAAGCCGCTAAAAGAGAACGGGTTAACAGCAAAAACAACAACAGGGAAAGCAAATTCCGCTATAATCTGTTTAACAGAGTCCGTAGCAATAAACGGCATGGTTGGCGCTCCATTTTTTGCAGCTCTGGTTAATAAGATTGGCACTCTATAGGCGTCAACAGCGTTTTCCGTTGTCGGTTCAACATCATTGCCGAGAATTTCAGCGTGAAGCGAAACATAATACCCAGTCTTCATATACCTGTAATCGTTGTTTATGTTGAGAATGAAGTCTCTAAAAGAAGACTTGAGGAACTCTGAAGGTTTTGTTATGGGCGTGTTTGTTTTTAGGTCAATGTTTGAGACGACCAGCAAACGGGAGGCACCAGACAACGGAATATCGCTAATCCCTTGAGTGTATTTAAAATTAACTGTTTGACTTTGAAAGTTCTATATCATTCGCTTTAGACTATAAGCTTTATATTTTGGCTGTTGCAACCTACTTTAAGAGGTCTGTCTGTACGTATAGAACCCTAGAGGTTCTAGGTCCAGAACACGAGTTTTCGCTTGTCGATGAATGTTTGAAACCTTTGCCTATCGTGGATAAAGTCATAAAAGATGTTTATGGGCGTGTTGTAAACTTTGTTGAGTTTGGCGATTTCACTTTTGGCAAAGAGCTTCAACTACACGTTATGGAGGTTAAGCCTAACAAGCCTTTCAGATCGCCTAAAGCTTTCGAGGAAACCATGCATGGGGCGGTTTTAACGCTTGACGAAATGATTAAGCAGCGTTACAGTGCACGGCTTTTGGGCACTGGAATGCATCCCACGCTGAAGCTTGACGAGACAGCGGTTTGGCCGCACCGCCATAAGCAGATTTACGAGGCTTTCAGTCGAATCTTCAACCTTAAACAGCACGGCTGGCTTAACATTCAAAGCTTCCAGCTTAACCTACCCTACGTTAATGAAGAGAAAGCCGTTTTAATGCACAACTTGATGGCAAACATTTGCGCCTATCTTCCAGCCGTCTCGGCTTCATCTCCTATTTATGAAGGGCGTTTGGGCGAATTTGTGGACAACCGTCTCCATTTTTACATGGAAAACCAGAAAGAAGTGCCATCCGTGGCTGGAAAAGTGGTTCCAGAATACATTCAGTCCTTTAGGCAGTATAGGCGTGACGTTATTGGGCGCTATTCCAAGGATTTGGCTGAAACCGGCGCCCATCCATGCATCCTTAACAAGGACTGGGTGAACTCAAGGGGGGTGATCATACGCTTTGAACGGAAAGCCTTGGAAATAAGGGTCATGGACGAACAAGAATGTGTGAAGTCAGATGTAGCCCTAAGCTGTTTTGTTAGAGCCTTGCTTAGAGGTTTACTAAAAACCAGCGTGCCTCTTTTACCGACGAAGGTTTTGGCTGAAGACTTTAAAGCCGTCGTAAAGGACGGCTTAGAAGCTAAAGTGCTTCATCCCGATGGTCCGACGGCTAGGCATGTGTGCAGACGTTTCATAAAGATTGCTTGGGAAAACGCTACGGTCGAGGAGAAGGAGTATCTCCCCCTCATAGAAAAACGCGTTGAACACGGGAGCCTATCAGACGTTATTAGAGGAAAAGTTCTTGTTAGAGCTCAGAAAACAGACTTAAACGAGGCAATCGTAGACGTTTATTCGAAACTTTTAAAGTGTTTAGAAAGCAATGAGCCGTTCTTTTAGGAGCGCATGCCCCTTGCAGGCTCAAGGAGAAAGGCAGAAAAATTTCTTTGACGTCTGCGGTTCTTGCAAAATAAACTGTTGTTGGGACGCTAGACCACCCATAACATTGGAACGGGAAAAGATCATTATGGAATATTTGAAGGCGCATGGCATACAAGTTGACAACCCCTTTGTGCATGCCGAATACACCTATCCAAGAGAGACAGCGGACGGCTACTGCATATTCTACGATAGGGCTACACGCAGGTGCATTGTGCATCCAGTCAAGCCGGAAACATGCGTAGCCGGACCCATAACCTTCGACATAAACGCCAAAACGGGCAAGATTGAATGGTACTTAAAGATGGAGAAGATCTGTCCCCTTGCAGGGGTAATATATAGGGACAAAGCCCTCCTTGAAAGGCACTTTGAAACTGCCAGAAGAGAGATTCTCCATCTCGTCAGACAGTTAAGCTCCAAAGCCTTGAAAACTATTTTGAAAAGGGAGGAACCGGACACCTTCAAGATGGGCGAAGAAAAGATAGACGTCGCAGTCCTTGACAAACTGTTATAAGCATTTAAATATGTCTCGACATGCGTTTTATTGGAATGCGAGGTGTGTTGTTTGTCGGTGCTTTGGAGTGGCAAGCCTTTCATGAAAAAGACACTTGTTAAATTCATCATAGTGTTTTTGGTTATTACCATAATTTTGAGCCCCGTCTTAATTCTTGTTCCATTGCTTATCCCGTTTTGGCTAGCCTTTTGCCTTGTCTTCTTTCTACTCTACTATTTCAACAAGAACGCCTACACGTACTTTATAACTGACAAGGCTGTCCGCATAGAAAAGTCTTGGTTTTTCGGAAGCTACACTAGGGAAATAACTTTCGACCAGATTAGAGACGTCCACGTGATGCAGGGGCTTCTGGCAAGAATGTTCAACTGCGGCTCGCTGGTGTTCACAACAGCCACCGGGCTTGAAGTTGGATACGTAGGTGGAGGGGCAGCCGTTGGAAGAGGCGTAATGGTTGGAGGCGGAGCCGCCAAACCTACCATTGTTAAGGCTGGGGGCAACATGTTCTGGGACATCCTAGAGCCGGCGAAAGCACGGGAAATTTTAATGGGCAAGTTAACCGAGTGGCGAGAAGTTTTCCAACAACAAAAAATAGCAGCTTCCGTTGAAAAGATGGCTGAAAGAACAGCGTCTCCAACACCGCTTCCTCAGCAACCATCAGCAGCCGTCGCCACAGAAACCATCGTTGACCAGCTTGAGAGGCTTAAGAGACTGCTTGATTCCGGAGCGATAACAAGAGAGGAGTACGAAAAAGCAAAGAAAAAGTTGCTGGACGAGAAATCCTAGAGGGAACTATCAATTTCATGATTATTACTGCAACTTAATTTGATCAATTATCTTACGTAGTTGATTACGTCTTTTCTTCTTGGCTTCGGCGGTGGATTTTCATCCTTGTATCCTAATGCGACCACGCAAACGTGTTCATAGCCTTCTGGAAGGCCTAACTCTTTTTTCAGTTGTTCACCTTTCTCCGACTTAAACAGGAATTCTGTGGATGTCATTATGATTGAGCCTAATCCCAGAGATTCAGCCGCTATTAGGATGTTTTCGGCGGCTAGGGCGCAGTCTATTTCGGCGAAGCGAGCCGTCTTATCCGCCGTGATTAGGACTACCGTTGGGGCGTTCCAGAAGGGGTTAAAGTTTGGGTCTTTAGCCCTCTGCACTAGAAAGTCTATGCCGGATTCTAGCATGCCCTCCTTCATGATGTTCGCCATTTTATTTAGCATTTCCTTGTTTTGAATGACTGTGAAGTGCCATTTCTGCTGGTTCCGCGCGTTCGGCGCGAGTATAGCGCATTCCAAAATCTCTTGAAGATACACGTCGGGTATTTGTTCTGGCTTAAACTTTCGTATGCTTCTTCTGCGTTTTATAACTTCGATTGTTTCGTTCATAACCTTCCACCTTTTCCGCTACTGACTCTGTTTGAAATTAGCTGGCAATCTATTTATGTTTAATTGAAACGTCAGCTAAGTTGCAAAATGCTTTTACCTTTGGCTTCACGCTATTCTATCAGCACCTGGGGTTAACTGCGTCTTGAAAGAGCAGCCGAAAAATGCTTTTGACCTTCTAGTGAAACCCATTCGACGCCTGATCGAGCAGAGGGGATTCTCTAAACCGACTGAACCGCAGGAAAAGACTATCCCGCTGGTTCTTGAGGGGAAAAACGTCTTGCTCATTTCGCCGACGGCCACCGGTAAGACGGAGGCCGCCTTCCTACCCGTTTTAAGCATGCTTCTGCAAGAGCCTAAACCTCCGGGCATAAAAGTGCTTTACATCACACCTTTGCGAGCTTTAAACCGTGACATGCTGGAGCGTCTCGAATGGTGGTGCAACAACCTCGACATTAAGTTGGCTGTTAGGCACGGCGACACGGAAACCAGCGAACGCGCAAGACAGGCGAGAAGCCCACCCGACATTTTGATCACGACTCCGGAGACTTTGCAGGCCATTTTGGTCGGCTGGGTTATGCGGCAGCACCTTCAGCATGTACGCTGGGTGATAATTGACGAAGTACACGAGATGGCTGACAGCAAACGGGGAAGCCAGCTTGCCTTAAGCCTTGAAAGGCTACGCACCATAATTGGAAGGGACTTCCAGATCATAGGGTTGTCAGCCACCATAGGCAGCCCCGAAAAGGTTGCCCAGTTCCTCGTTGGAAACGGCCGACCAGTGGAAATTGTACGGGTTCCAGTTGCCAGAAAAATGCGCTTAAAGATCCTATTTCCGAAGCCCAAGCCGGAAGATTTCGAGTTGGCTGAAAGGCTCTACACGCACCCGGAGGTGGCGGCGAGGCTTAGGGTTATCCGCGACTATATAGACCGCCACCAGTCCGTGCTACTCTTCACAAATACGCGGGCCATTTCAGAGGTTTTGGCAAGCCGCTTCAAGGTTTGGGATATAGACTTTCCAGTCTCAATACACCACGGTTCTTTGGCTAAGCCCTCCCGCATAGCCGCTGAAAGAGGCTTGAAAAACGGCGAACTTAAAGGCTTGGTCTGCACAAGCAGCCTAGAACTAGGCATAGACGTGGGCCGCATAGACCTAGTTATCCAATACATGAGCCCCCGTCAAGTCACGCGGCTCATTCAGCGGGTTGGCAGAAGCGGCCACAGAATAGGCCACATAGCTCAGGGAATAATTGTCACCATGGATTCAGACGATACGCTTGAAGCTATGGCCATAGCTAGACGCGCTTTGCGGGAGGATTTGGAGCCCGTTGAAATTCCGCCGAAGCCCTACGACGCTTTGACCCACCAAATCGCCGGGTTGCTTTTAAAACAGAAGAGACTTGAGTTCAGCGAGATTCTTGAAATGTTTAGGAAAGCCTACCCCTATACAGACTTAACCATGGAGGACGTAGAGAAGATTCTGCGGTACATGCATGACCGGTTCCCAAGGCTGGCATGGGTTTCCTTCGAAGACAAGGTCGTTCTAAAACCGAGGAGAACAAAGGCGCTTTTCGAATACTACTTTGAAAATTTATCCATGATTCCGGAGGAGAAACAATATCTCGTGGTGGACGAAACAACAGACTCGGCTGTGGGCATTTTAGATGAAGCCTTCATGGCAGAATACGGCAAGCCAGGCATAAAATTCATCATCCGCGGAAGCCCATGGCGAATCATTCACGTTTCAGGCGATAAGGTTTACGTCAAACCCGTAGACGATCCAACGGGAGCGATTCCAAGCTGGATAGGCGAAGAAATCCCAGTGCCTTTCGAAGTGGCGCAAGAAGTCGGCGCCATCAGAGGATTTGTTGAAGAACAAATGCGCATAGGTGTCCCGCCAGAAGAGGTTGCAGCCAAACTTAGCGAGCAGTATCCAGCCGACAAAGAAACCATTTTGAACGCTTTGGCTGAAACTGTTGAACAAGTTTCTGCTGGACTGCCTGTTCCAACAGACGAGCGGATACTGGTTGAGGACTGGGAGGATTTTGTGATAGTTCACGCTCATTTCGGCTCTTTAACCAATAGGGCTTTAGCCCAACTTATCGGGCAGATTCTTTCTGAAAAGATTGGCTACGGCATCGTCGTCCAACACGACCCATACCGCATATTCATACAAACCATGGGCGCAGCCACGGCGGACCAAATAGTTGAGTTGTTTAGCGAAATGGCATTGATGGACGGGCAAACAGTCAGAGACAGCCTAACAAGAGCCACCGTAAAAACGGGGCTTTTTAAGCGACGCATGATCCATGTGGCAAGACGTTTCGGAGCTTTAGAAAAGTGGGCGGACTTCAGCAATGTAAGCCTCCAAAGGCTTCTGAAAAGCTTTGAGGGAACCCCCATCTTCGAAGAAGCCTTAAAAGAGGTTTTCCTGAAAGACTTAGATGTTGAAAAACTTGTACATGTTCTGGAGAAAATCCGCAACGGTGAAATTGTGGTTGAGAAAGTTGAAACTGGCGGAACGGCTACGCCAGTTGCGAGGGTTGGCATTGAACGGGTAAGCATGAAAACAGATTTGATTCCGCCTGAGCGGATGCGCGCTGTGCTTGTGGAATCCGCCAAAGCGAGGCTGCTTAATGAGACTTGTGTTTTCGTTTGCACAAACTGTTGGGGTTATATTGATATGGTACGTGTCAAAGACTTGCCGGCGAAGCCAAAATGTCCAAAATGCGGTTCGGAAGCCATCGGACTTCTGAAAGAGGAGGAAGAGAAGATTTTGCCGTTAATTGAGAAAAAAGGCGAAAAACTGACAAAAAGCGAAGAGAAACTGCGGAGACAAGCCATTCAAACTGCCCGCCTAATAGAAAAGTATGGGAAAGCAGCTGCGGTGGCCCTTTGTGCCAGGAAGGTTCAACCCTCAGACGTCAAAGAGGTTCTGGAAAAAGATTCACGCCTCGACGACAAATTCTATGAGCTTGTTTTGGAGGCGGAACGCAAAGCCATAAGCAAGAGGTTCTGGTAGGAAGCCTTTTGAGACTTACAACAACTTTTAAATGGGAGACCACGTTAATCTGGGTGAGCAAGCCAGCTCTAAAAGTGTGGAGATAAGAATTTGGAGATAAGCAGAAAAAAACTACGCGAAGAAGTATTAAACAGAATTAAATACGTTAAGAACTGTGTATTGGCGAGGGAACTCTGCCTCATAATCCGCACGAACAGGGCGGTTCTCGAACCCAAAGACGTGCATGACATCTGCCTCTACATTTCGGGCCTCTGCAAGGAAGAAGGCTGCGAAGAGCCAAGCGAACTGTGCCGCAAGGCCGCTGAAGCCGTGGGCGCTGGAGACGAAGCGAAATACTTGGAACTCTGCGCCCAAAGCGCCATGAAGTGTGGAGAGTCTAGAAGGCCGACGCCTAAAAGGGCAACCTATGTAGCGTAGACCAGAAAGTTTTAAAATGGAGAAGAATCACTGCTAAAATTCTGGAAAGGGAGGTGTCCTAAACTGTTCATAGCCCCCTACGTTCCAACCCCACTACCAGTTGTTCGCCACATGCTTATTTTGGCACAGTTGAAACCCGGAGAAGTTTTCTTTGATCTGGGCGCTGGAGACGGCAGGACGGTGATAATGGCTGCAAAAGAGTTTGGGGCAAGGGCTGTTGGGGTTGAGCTTCGCGAGGATCTTGCCAAAAGGGCTTTAAGCAGCGTTTACGAGGAAGGCCTCCAAGATAAAGTGACTATAGTTAACGGCGACATGTTTAACGTGGACCTGTCCCAAGCCGACGTTGTTTTCCTATACTTGACCACAAGCGCTAACGAGAAGATTAAGCCGAAACTTGAGGCGGAGCTTAAGCCAGGCGCTCGCGTGGTCTCCCATGACTATGAGATTGTAGGATGGAAACCCGTCAAAGTTGAGAATTTCTGTGAAAACCCGAAGCTTGGATATCCATCCCACACCATTTACCTCTACAAAAAACTCTGACCTCAAATATAGCGAAGATTTTGAAATTTATAGCGCTTTAACCCAAAAAACTTTATAGTGTGACATGTTTTCCTCAAAATTTTGATTATAAGGCTGGCGGGAGCTGGTAGGCTGGGAAATGTTGTTTGTTCCATGGAGATACATTGCAGACTGGAAATGCGTCATGTGTGGCTTGTGTTGCAAAGCCTACAGTGTGGTCTTAAGCTTCCAGGAATGGCTGAACATAGTTAAAAACTATGGGGTGGAAACCACAGCCACGGGTTTGAATAAGCTTTATTTGAGGCGGAAAAGCGACAGCTCATGCATATTTCTATGTAGGCTTTCGAACATGTACCTGTGTGGACTGCAGCATATGAAGCCTACAGCATGCAAACTCTGGCCTTTCAAGGTTTTAACCGCTCCAAAATACGGATATGCAAGGGATGCTGCCTACCCGTACTTGGGTAAAATTCTCTACGTTTACGCAGACTCGATGTGCACCGGACTGCAATACGGAACACCCACTTGGTCGTTCACAAACCAGACGTTGAAAGAGTTTATAGAAATAGCCTTGGGAACTCGCAGAGAACAAGTCAAAAGCACAGCAGACATGGGCTTAACTCAACAGTTGTTAACTCCGCTGGGGGGATCATTTAAAACATGGTTGTTAATGCTTTAAATGGATTGATTTGGGAAGCGTTCGTATTGTAGTTCATAGAGTTTTTTAAGTTTTTCAACAGTGTCTATTTCTTCCACAGTTTTGTCTGTTCTGAACCGCACTATTTTCGGCACCCGCAAGGCATAACCACTCGTGTATTCGTCTGTCTCCTGAATCTCTTGGTATGTTACCTCCACAACCACGGTGGGCTTCACAAACACGCCCTCATCATCCGCATCCGTTTTTGTCCGCTCAATGATCGTTGCAAGGGCGTCCATGGTTTGCTCCGGCAGGTTTGAAACCTTCCCAATAGTGTAAAGTTTCCGTTCTTTGGGGTCGCGCACTGCCAACAAGAAAGACGAGTATAAGCCTGCACGTTTTCCCTTCCCATAAAGCGCCTTAACAATTGTGCAATCTATGGTGTCGCGTTCCGGCTTCAGTTTAAGCCAAGTATAAGTGCGCTGTCCAATCTCGTAGCGCGAATTCAAATTTTTAACCACAATACCTTCAAAGCCCTTCTTCAAAGCTTCATCGTAAAAACGCATCAACTCAACCTCGTTTTGGCATTCTACACCTTCAGCCAAATACTCCGGCGGAACAACCTCCAAAAGATATTTGCGCCTTTCGGAAAGCGGCAACCCTATAAGTTCTTTCCCATTTAAGAAAAGGATGTCAAAGGCCCTATAGGCAATCCTAACCCTAGCCATCCTTTCAGCAAGCTCTTCTGGCGCAAGCTCCCGCGGCACAGTTCTTTCAAGCATCACTTGGAAAGGCAAGGGTCTACCATCTTGATCTACAGCGAAAACTTCCCCATCCACAATGCAGCTTTGAGCCCTAAAACTTTTGGCTATCTCCACAATTTCCGGAAGAGTCTGCGATTTCTCCACACCGCGCCTAGAGAAAAGCCATATTTGGGTGCCCCATTTATGCACTTGAAGGCGGCTCCCATCAATCTTATATTCAGCTCTAACGGGATAAACAACCTTATCTGGCTCATAAAGGTGGGCTAACTGGGGCTTGATGAACTGGCCTGGACGCATCTTCACCTCCGCAAGCTTAAGCAAGCCTTCAGAAGCCAAGCTTATGCCCTCAGCTAAACCCATTATGGCACATGCACTTTGGATGAGCTCCACCGGAACCTGGTAGGCCTTGGCCGCCGCCCTCATAATAGTACTTGCATAATAGCCAAGCTTCAAATCGCCCAAAAGAAGCCGAACAATGTATTTAGCCTCCAACGGCGTGCTAACCCGCAGAAGACTCGAAACATAAAGCTCGCGTTCTCTAACACCTTTCAGCTTTGGCAAAAGCCTAATCGCCTCATAAACCTCGTCAACCGACAAAACGGGCTCAGAAGGCTTTTTAAGAAGATATGCCACTTCACCGTGCTCGCCATAGTCTATCATAAGCTTTTTAACTTCACTTAAAGGTGTACCTGTGGCTAGGCTTATGCTTCTCTCGACGAGTCCCGGCCCAATTTTTAGGCTTTCCTCGGTTATTGTTCCAAGGGCGAAACGTGCCTTAACCTCCAACGGCAGAATAGGATTTTGGAAAAATTTCGCAAGTTCGGTTTCTTTCCCCTTTTTGCTACGGAGAACAGCTAAACGCTCATAAACTTCAACAATCTTCGCAAAAAACATGTCTTTTTTGGGCTGTATGCCCTCCATGTAGAGGCGTATCAAATAGTAGGGTATCCCCGTCCGCCACTCTATCTGTTCAGGCGAAAATCCAGCTTCGATAAGCTTTAAAATTGCCTCTTTCGGCGAACCGTACGCCTCAATAAGCTCTTTAAGCGTCGGCGGCTTAACTATTGACATTTCCGCCACTAGTTGCTATTTTTCAGTTTCAGCAGTTTTGGGAAGCGGTTCCACGACCCGTAGGAAACCGTCGCTTGTTATGTCTACGCGTATTCTCCGACGTTCAAAGTTACACATTCTACAGTCTAAAACGCGGACTATGCGGACGAATTCTCCTCTGTCAACGCCTAAATCCACTTGCTGGTCATACCAGTAAACGCGTCCATAATCCACTATTATTGTTCCGTCAAGGTTGTGGGCTAGACCTATGCCGCCGGCCATGTCGTAGCTGTCCCAAACCTCGGAGCTGCGTTGGTTCACGTAAAGGGCGGTTATGCCACGCACTTGATTGTAGCGGGCCAACTCCATAACCCGATATTTTAGGGCTCCGCGGTAGGATTCAAGCACAGTCACGGAGTCGATTATAGCCAGTTCAATTTTCTCTTTTTCAGCAACATAGCGATAGGTTTCGGCGAAGGTGTTCCAGTCGCGGAGCTCCGGAAAAGCCACAGTGTCCAAGACAAAGAGGTTCTGGCGAATCTTCTCCCAGTCCAAGCCTAAAATGTCGGCTTTCTGCTTAAGTCTAGACTGCAAATCAAAACGGGGTGTAGCACTCTTCCAAGTGTCCTCAGCTGTGGCGTAAAGCACCTTTCTGCCGGAAGCCGCCACTCTGACGGCTATCTCCTCGACAAGAATCGACTTGCCGGCGCCCGGCAAACCTGTTATGGCAAACTGTCCACAAATAGGGATCCCGCCCAAAGGCTTCCCTTCCGGCGTCAAAAACAGGTTGTCGAGAAAAGTGCCCGTTGGAAAGCCAAGAAGAGGCTTTTTGGCTTCAACAGCTGCATCTGGGCGGAGCACGAAAGCCTCAAGCTTCTCTTTACCCTCGCGAATTTCCATAGTCATGGGCTTCGTGGCAAGCTCCCACTCGTCCGCGGGCACTCTGGCCGTTTTCATGGCTTCAGCTAAAGTTTGAGCCATAGCCCTAACTAAAGTCTCGATTTCTGGTGCTACGGCAGCGGCTTCTGTTTTTGGCTTAGGCTCTTCAACGGGCTTTGCAGTAGGCATTTCAGTCGGCGGCTTCTCAACTAGTTTAGGTTTAGCCTCTTCGATAAGCGCCCATAGCTCGCCTCGGCGTTCAACAGCCCCCTTGTTTTTTAAGGCTTGCAGAAGCGCATAGGCGGAGTTTGGCCCATATTTTGGAATGCTTAAAGCCTCAGCAATCTCGCTTAACGAAACCCCTGTCTCCCGCGTTTTGAGAAACTCCAATATGTCTTTTTCATCCACCATAACAGTCCCACTTTAAATGTAATTACGCCAAATGGTATAAATGTTCAGTTCAAGGCTGGTTAGCCTTTGGCTTGTTGCCGACGTTTTTCTATCACAAGCCTCTCGCCGTCAATCCTACAGTCACGTCCTCTCCAACCTTAAACGGAAAACTAGTGTCTGATGAAACCTCTTTCGGTATATAGATGAAAATTTTGCGGTATTTCTTGCCTCTATCGACAACTTTGCCTTTACCTTCGCCTGTCATAGGCGCCTACATGTCCCACTATTCAATCTGGAATTTAATCATTAGTATAAAAGTTTTAAGAAACTTTACCTCGTTTCTATTTCGAATTCGCAGTATGGATCCCCCATAGCTATGCATTTAGTTTCCTTAACTTCTACATCTTTCCCAAAGAATCTGCAAAAACTCCAGCGATGGCTCCCCTATAGAAATGGCTTTTAGGCTTCCGCTGGTCTGTGCTCAACTCACATTCAAAACTATGGCAGATTCGCAGTTTTGCACGCCCCTTCTCCGAGTCGACGCTTACATCTTCAATTAACCCCAACCCAACGTCATATTTATAGCTCTAGCCACTTCGACTAAATCTTCAACGGTGCGAGATTTTGCAATCTTCATGTATTGGTCGAAGATTTCAGCCCCTATGCTGAAACCTTGATAGTGAAGCATAGCCTCACCGGCTGATCCAAACTTTTCCCTTACGCCGTCAAAAAGGCGCCGTACACGCTTTTTCTGAAAATAATGGCTCTTTCGCCGGCGGCAATTAGCGGGAAGAAATAGTCGTCGAAGATTATGCCTTTTCCTTGAGGCTTTATTATTTTCGCGTTTTTCACGAAATCGTAGCTGTTGGCTAGAATTTCTAAGGCTTCTTCTGAAGTGGCCTTTGCCTTTAAAAAGTCTAGGAAGGCTATGGCGTTAACTGTGGGCATGCCAGTTTCCTCCATGGAGACTTGGATGTAACGAGTCACTATGCCGAGGCTTTCCAACAACTCAGCTGTATTTCTTTGGTTTCCCCTTTCAACCTCTAACTCTATAGCGATGCCGTAAATTTTGTGGTTTTCGTCAATAACCATTGCTCTTCCGACGTTTAACGGCTTGAAAACCGTTTTAGACATTTGACCACCTCTTTTCCAGGCTGTTGTTTTGGTAGGCATGCCTAATTACCACCTTGGGTACTACTTAAAATAACCACCCAAATCTAAAACTTTTCTCATCCCCTAAATCTTTAATCCAAAATTAAATTTCAAGAGTGAGGAAACAAAATATTAAATTTAAAGCGAACGAACAAGTTGACAATACCACGAATTAGGTGTGATGCTTGAGCAGAATAGAAATCGGAGTTTCGACGCTCTATTGTTTAGGCGAATCCTTCGACAAAATGGTAAAGACATTGACAGAATTGCCGGTAAATTATGTAGAAATAGTGGATGACGGCCTTCACACACTTAACAAAAAAAGAGCCTTAAAGCTCAAAGAGATAGGGGAGACTCATAGTTTGCGATTTTCTGTTCACGCCCCCTTCACGGACATAAACATCGCTTCACTGTCTAGGTATATGCTAAAAGCCATGATCAAACGGCTGGAAAAATCCATACGACTTACAAGCCTCCTAGAGGCAGAAGTATGGGTTTTTCATCCGGGAATGAAATCGGGCATAAGCGCGTTCTACCCTGGAGCAGACTGGATTCAGAACCGTGAAACTGCAAAAGCGCTTTATAAAATTGCCGAAAAACATGGTGTAAAGATAGCTATAGAAAATGTTCCGGAGCCTTACCCCTTCCTGATGAAGAGTGTGGAACACTTCAAAATGTTCTACATGGAGATGGATGAAAACATTGGTTTGGCCTTGGACATAGGTCATACCAACATCAACGGGCAGATGGAGCTTTTCATAAAGACTTTTCCAGATAAGATTGTGCATATTCACGCTCACGACAACCATGGCAAAAGAGACGAGCACTTGGGTGTTGGCCATGGAACCGTAGACTGGAAAAGGTTCGCCGAACTTTTAAAGCAGATTTCCTATAACAAAACAGTTGTCGTGGAATCTGTAGAGCACGTTCAAGAAAGCGTTGAAAGGCTCAAAGCTTTACTCGCTTGAGAGCGGGACTTCAACGGACAAAAAGTCTTCAGCCACAATAGTGTTCTCGAAGATTTTGCGGGCTTGCTCCAAAAGCACGGAAACATCCTCATACCTTGCGCTGATGTGGGTTAAAATAAGCTTTTTCACGTTGGCCTTTTTGGCTGTTTCAGCCGCCTGGCTTGGCGTTGAATGCCCATCCTCATAGGCTCTTTCAGCCAGCTCATCGTCTAAAGTGGCGTCGTGAATAAGCAAGTCTGCATCAGCTGCAAATTCAGCCAAACCCTCAAAAGGCCTCGTGTCCCCGGTGTAAACTATCTTCCTTCCACGGCGAGGGGGCCCCAAAACATCTTCGGGTTTCACTGTTCTGCCGTTTGGAAGCTTAATTGGTTTTCCCCGTTGAAGCTGCCCCCACAAAGGACCCTCTGGAACCCCTAGGGCCTTAGCCTTTTCGGGATAAAACTTTCCAGGACGGGGCTTTTCCACCAGGGCGTAGGCCAGGCTCGGCGTCACATGGTTTGCCCAAACTGCTTGAACAATGTATTCTGGCTCTTCGCATACAACTCCAGCCTCTTTAATTTCATAGACTTCTACTGGAAAGGTCAGGCCGAACTGCACTGTGGCTTTTATGCATTCCATGAAATTCTTAACTCCGGGCGGCCCGTAAACTTGGAGGGGCTTGTCTCTGTCCAGCAAAGCCATGGTCTGTATTAGCCCCGGCAATCCTAAAACGTGGTCTCCGTGCAGGTGAGTTATGAAAACCTTCGTTTCCCTATGAAAACTGGCGCCAGCCGTTATCATTTGCCTTTGCACGCCTTCGCCACAGTCGAATAGAAGCTGTTCGCCCTTACGCTTCACAAGGATGGCTGGTAAACTCCTTTTAGGGGTTGGGACGCTGCCAGCAGTCCCAAGGAAAGCCACTTTTAAACTCATGGATGCTACATCCTCTAATGTACGGCTAATTCCATTGTTAAGCCTTTATGACTTAAATAGATGTTAGCATCTTTATGTTTTTGCCGATTTGCCCAATTGGAGTCTTGAAACTTTGATTGCCATCAAAAAAGCAACCCGCGAAGACATCCGAATACTATCTAAAAAACTCTTGTCCCTTTTAGAGGATAAAAATAGCCGTATGTGTTTAGCTGTTTTGCCATTTGAGTGTTATTGTTTTTGGTAGCGTTTCTGTTGGGTTTTGTCCCTGCTGTTTCCATGTTGCCAGAACTGTTGTGATTGTTTCATGTATGAATGTTCCCTTCC
>Ga0209225_1001129_pt1 | contig 27606 bp, 29 predicted proteins | sample WasSprMetagenome_FD_184732 | JGI IMG/M metagenome (GOLD analysis project Ga0209225, IMG submission 184732) | Sulfidic aquatic microbial communities from Washburn Spring, Yellowstone National Park, USA - WS (SPAdes) (version 3) | ecosystem: Environmental > Aquatic > Thermal springs > Hot (42-90C)... | reverse complement strand
AGAGAGGCTTTCCTCCCTCATAGAGAGGGCAGGAGGATATAAAGAAACGGCCTATCTAAGGGGAGCGGTATTTACAAGAAAATCCGTAAAGGAACTTCAGAAAAAGGCCCTGGAAGAAATGATAACAAGGCTCGAAAGGGAGATACTCCAGGAAGCGGGTATGAGGGTGGCAGCTTCCCTTTCGGCAGAGGAAGTTGAGGCAAAAAAAGTAGAGATCCAGCAAAGGCAGAAGTTCATAGAATCCTTAAAAAAGATAGAACCCTTAGGGAGAATGACGATAAAGATATCCCATCTCAGACTGCTTAAGGGCAGTGAATTCGATATAGAACTCGAAGACGGAGATAGTCTATTTATCCCTCCGAAGAACCCTGTTGTGAATGTTGTTGGAGCTGTCTACAGCCAGGGTAGCTTCTTGTACAGGGAAGGCTTCGACTATAGGGATTACGTTTCCCTTGCGGGCGGGCCATCGAGATATGCGGATACGAAGAATATCTTCGTGCTTAAGGCTGATGGCTCGGCAAAAAAGATCGGCTCCTCTTTACTCACATGGAATTTCCTAAAGTCCAGATGGGAGATCTCTTCTTTCTCAGGAGAAGAAAAGGAGATAGAACCGGGAGATACGATTGTTGTGCCTGAGAAGGTTGAACGCATAGCCTGGTTGAGAAACATAAAGGACATAACGCAGATCCTCATGAATACGGCCGTCGTGGCAGGGACCGTGAAGTACCTCTTCGAATAGAAAAAGCCTGTGAAAAGGCTCCTTCTTATCCTTTTTCTCCTTTTTGCGCCTTTTTCTTATGCGCTTTCTCAGGACGATCGTCTTTTTTTTTCCTCCAACTGGGGCTACACAGGGTTACTTGAGATCCCTGATGCGAGGGTAATGGAGAAAGAGATGTGGAGGCCCCACGTACGGCAGGTTAACCCTTATAGATTCTACGCCATCTCCTTTACACCTTTTGAGGGTCTGGAGATAACGGGAAGGATAACGGAGATCTTGGGAGTGAAGGCCTCCCCCCTCGATCCAAGATGGAAAGGCTATGGAAATTATAAAGACAAGGCAGTTGACCTTAAGTTCAACTTCATAAAGGAAGGAAAGTATATGCCTGCCCTTTCCTTAGGCATCATGGACCCACATGGCACGAGGCTCTATCCATCCCAGTATGTTGTGGCATCAAAGGAGATATACCCCTTCGATTTCACAATAGGCCTTGGAAACGGAAGGTTCGGAAAAAGGCCTCTTCCCTCAAAAGGTGAGGGTTTTTACGTTGAACTTCTCCAGGATCCAGGATCGTGGCTAAAAGATGCAAAATTCTTTTACGGTGTGAGATTTAAAGCGACAGAAAGGCTCCACTTTCTCATGGAATACGATCCGACAGAATATTCTTCTCAGACAGGCGATCCTGCAAGAAAGAAATACTTCGAAAGAGAACCAAGAACCAAATACAACTTTGGCTTAAATTACAGGCCATTTAAGTGGCTCGATCTTCTTCTGAGCTTCGAGAGAGGAAAAACAATAGGTTTTGGTATATCCACACCTTTTAGGATCGGAGAACCCCTAATCCCCATAGCAGACAAGGTTTACAAAGAGCCAGTAGAAGTGAAAGAGGCAAGACCTGAAGTCAGGATCCTCCTTGCCCTTTCATTTTTTGGCTTCTCAGACATCGGCGTAAACATGGAAGAAAAAAGAATCGTAATCGATCTTCAAAATAACAGGTACTTTTACACTCCAAAGGCACTCCATATAATCCTTACAAACATCGCTCATCTTATTCCGGAACACATAGATGAGGTCGAGATCATCTTAAAGGATCAGTCAGTACCGCTTTTCTCCTTTTCTGCAAAGAGGGAGGATGTTTTGGATTTCAGAAACGGGAAATTGACCTTCGAGGAGCTTATGGAGCTCTCGAAAATAGATTTCGAACATGTGAGAGTGCCTAAAGGCCCGAAAGCTTTTTTCTCTAGGCTTGTCCTCGCCTACAAACCCCACTTCTCGCTCTTCCTCAACGATCCTTCCGGTTTCTGGAAGGGAAAGGTTGGGATCTCCGGATGGCTCGAATATAAACTTAGAGATGACACTACCTTCACATTCTCCCTTTCTCTCTTTCCGTTCACGAACATTTCAACAGTGAACGAGCCTCTTTCCATCCCAGTCCGCACTGATATCGTAGATTTTTTGAAAAGGCCCCTATTTCTTGACAGGCTTCTCCTTAACACGATTAAGAGGTTTCCTGAAACTGACATTTTCGGAAGGTTCACCTTCGGTCTTCTTGAAATTCAGTATGCAGGTCTTGATCTTGAGTTAGCATCCCCTTTTCGTGATGGAAGGTTCCTTTACGGGATCTCTGGAAGTATTCTTAAGAAAAGGGATCCTGAAAATTTTCTTTTTTTGAAGAAGGATGATGTGAAAGATTTTTATACGCCTGTCTTCTTTAACACGAGAATCAATATTCCTGAAATAGATAGTGCAGTTGACTTGAAGATGGGAAGGTTTCTTGCGGGCGACAGAGGCATAAGGATCCAGGTCTCAAAATTCATAAAGGGTGTTACTGTCTCCGCATGGGTTGGGCTCACAGATACGTCTGTTTTCAAGGATAGTATAAACAGGGGTTACAGAGACAAAGGGATAAGCGTTACAATTCCGTTGAGACTTTTTGAGGGGAGCGACTCGAGGATCGTATATGGCCATTCCGTATCACCCTGGACCAGGGATGTGGCTCAGGACATAGACCATTTCACAAATTTATTCGATTTTATTGGCAGGAATACGAAAAAAATCCTTGACAGGGATAGAAAAAGGTTAGTAGAATGAGGTAGAAAAGGGTACTTACAGGGGGTGTAAAATGAAAAAAATCTTTTGCTTAGTGCTTATAGGTGCTATCCTCCTATTTTTTACAGAAAATGGTTTCTCCCAGGCAAAAGAGGAAGCAGCCGCAGCTGAAGCAGCTAAGGCAGCAGAAGCAGTAACTACGGGGATCTCAACAGGTGCGATCGTTGCAGGTGTTGTAATTGCAGCGGCAGCAGCAGCGGCAATAGCAGCAGCTGGACCTCCCTCAAGAGCGGTGGCAGTTGCTCCCACTCCAGCTCAGGTAGTTGAGTCAGCTGCTCAAACTTTAAGCACATCCAATCCTACGGTTGCGACTTCACTTAGCACACTGACTCAGACCCTTGCACCTGAGGATACAAAAAACCTTGGGACGTTTATAACGAAAGCGGCAAATACCGCTCAAAGTCTCCAAGAATTCCAAAACGCAATGTCCGGAGTTGACACAGTTGCGGAGATCGAATCAGCGATATCAGGTCTTACTCCTTTAGATGTAAATGCTCTCAGATCATACCTAACCAATCTCAGGTCAAGAGATCGTGAAGCATACAATGCGCTCCTTGCATTGCTTCAGCATATAGTCGCAATAGGCAAGGCAAATCCAGAGGCGGGTGACAAGATGGCAAAGGCATTTCACGATTCAATAGTAAACGTGGATACAACCAAGGCTGAAGAAGTATCCACCCTCGTACAAGTGGCCTCAGTAATGGCGCAGGATCCAGGGACGTATCAAGTTGCATATCTCACGGCCATGCACCCCGGTTACACCTTCACCTTCACACATGCCCACATTGGTGGCGGTGTTTATATGACAGTAACCCATTTCAGGCCTAAGCATTAAGATCTAAGGGCCGGACCCCGGCCCTTTTCCCTATGGCAAGGATCGTAATAGCCCTCCTTCTTACCTTCTCGCTTACCTACTCCGTTTTCTCACAGACCGAAGAGGATCTTGTGATGCTCAAAGCTGGAGAGGATTTCTTTTTAGTGCTAAAGAATAGGGAGTACGGGAAGATCTGGGGTTTTCTCTCTCAAGGATCCAAGGAGAGGATCGTGAAAGACGTTTTAAAGGCCATAAGTGAGAGGGGCGAGACGAGTGATGAGGAGTCGATAAGAAAAGACTTCGAAAATCTGGGGCCGGTGTCCTTTGCATACTGGTCGACCTTTGTGCAGCGTTTCAACCCTGACCTTGTTCTCTCCGAGTCCAGGTGGGAGCTTGGAAAGAGGAAGGGAGATAGGGGAGAGATTCTCATTACCCATAGAGATTCGAAAAGACCTGCAGTGCTAAAGATGGTTAAGGAAAATGGGAATTGGAAGGTCGGTTTAACCGAGTCCTTCTGGGCAAAAAAGAAGTAAAGTGGTTGACTCTCCAGCTACTGTAAGAGCCTTCCCCCATTTATTTTCTTGTTTTTCCACCGCATACGCTTTTTATGCGCACTTCCCATTTTGGGTTAAGTAGCTTCTTGACCTGAAAGATAAAACCCTTGACAAGTCAATCTCTGGCTGATAGACTTTCCTCGTTCACTTGCTGAACACTTTCTTTGGGGCTTCCAGAGTTCATTAAGGGGCGGTAGCCTATTCTAAGAATGAGGACGATCCTCACAGAAGCTGAGTTTAAAGTCCTTAGCGAGTTCTCGAAGGGTGGAAGCTTAACCCAGAGGGAGCTCGCAAGGAGGCTCAATCTTGGCCTTGGAACGATAAACTATGTGCTCAAATCCTTAATAAAAAAGAAAATAGCTTTACATCGCCAAAGAGATCGGATAGATAAGTTTCTTGATCTAAGGGTTGAGAAAATAAGCGGCATCATCCGTAACCTGATAAAATCAGTGAGGGCTAAAAAATGAACCTTTGTCGCAATTCTCCCTTTTCTCTGCCTTATCTCGTAAGCTTAAATTCTCGCTGCTATCAAGCTTAAAAGCTTTAATGTCCATCCGAGCAAATGGAAAGATCACATAATGGCGGAGGCTTTGGATGAAAGAGAAAATGGCATTAAAGGAAGAACTGATTCAAAAGATTAAGACGAGGCGGGCCATTATCGGCGTTATTGGCCTTGGCTACGTTGGTCTTCCCTTTGCCGTAGAAAAGGCGAAGGTGGGCTTTAAAGTCATCGGCATAGAGAACAATCCCATAAGAGCCGAAAAAATTAATCGCGGCGAAAACTATATCCAGGACGTTCGCGATGAAGAACTTCGTGAGCTTGTATCAAAAGGGCTACTTGTTGCGGAGACAGGCTTCGATCGAGTTCCAGAAATGGATGTAATTGTGATCTGTGTTCCAACACCCCTTACCAAAAACCTCACTCCCGATCTCCAATACGTGGAGAAGGTCACCCGGGAAATCGCTGCACGGCTAAGACCAGGCCAGCTCGTGAGCCTTGAATCGACCACGTACCCGGGAACGACGGAGGAAGTGATGCTTCCCATCCTTGAGGCTTCTGGTTTAAAAGTAGAGAGCGATTTCTTTTTGGTTCATTCTCCTGAAAGGGTCGATCCTGGAAATAAAAGATATACGACACACAATATCTGCAAGGTAGTTGGGGGCGTTGGCCCAAATTCTTTAGAATTGGGACTCACTTTTTACTCTCAGACTGTAGAGAAGGTTATCGCTGTCTCAAGCGCAAAGGTCGCGGAACTTGTCAAGGTTTTCGAAAACACCTTCCGTGCGGTAAATATTGCCCTCGTCAATGAGCTTGCCCTATTGTGTGATCGGATGGGCATTAGCGTGTGGGAAGTTCTGGAAGCCGCCTTTACTAAACCCTTTGGAATAATGCCTTTCTGGCCAGGGCCGGGCGTAGGTGGTCACTGCATTCCTGTGGACCCGCATTACCTTGAGTGGAAGGCAAAGGAACTCAATTTCAGCACACACTTTATATCCTTGGCCGGGGAGATAAACCGAAAAATGCCAGAGTTTGTGCGGGAAAAAGCTCATCGAATACTGAATCAGCTGGGAATTGCTCCTTCCCGGGCAAAAATTCTCGTTCTTGGCGTGGCTTACAAAGGAGACCTAAACGATTATCGTGAGTCTCCAGCGATCGAAGTAATTCGCCTTCTTAGTGCGGACGGAGCCACAGTAATTTACCACGATCCATATGTGCCAAATTTCCGGGATGGTCATTTGACAATGGAGAGCCATCCTTTGACCTCAGAGCTGCTTCTAAGTCAGGATCTTGTAATAATCACCGCGGATCATGCTGTGATCGACTATTCCTTCGTGGTATCACATGCCAGGCACGTTTTTGACACACGTAATGCCACAAGAAGCGTGCATGAACATCGGGAGAGGATAACTTTACTATGAAAGTCGGCCTAATTGGAGCAGGAAACTGGGGAAAAAACATTGCCAGGGTGCTAAACGAACTCGGCGCTTTAGGAGGGATTGCCGAAATTAGCCCTAAAATATTGGCAGAACTGAGCCTGGTCTATCCTGAAGTCCCGCTTTATGAGGACTATAGAACTCTTCTGGAAACAGATCTTCCCGGCGTAATTATAGCCACCCCGGCCGCGACCCATTTTCCTTTAGCAAAAGAAGCCCTTCTTTGCGAAAAGCACGTGTTAGTCGAGAAGCCCCTCGCCTTGTCCGTGGTTGAGGCGGAAGAGCTGGTTGCCTTAGCACGGAAACAAAAGCGAATCCTCATGGTAGGCCACCTCCTCCTTTACCAGCCAGCCATCCGCTGGATTAAGGACTTTTTCGATTCACGGTCCCTTGGCAGAATCTGGAGTCTTCACCAGGAGAGGCTTAACCTGGGTCGCGCGCGCCCGATAGAAAATGCTCTCTGGAGCCTGGCAGTTCACGATGTCGCCGTGTTATTATACCTTCTTAAGCTTCCTCCTGAGGAAGTAAGAGCGGTGGGGCACGCTATGCTTCAGCCTGATGTTGAAGATGACGTACACGTACATATAAAATTTTCCGGCAGTACCCAGGCTCACCTCCATGCGTCATGGCTTTGGCCAGAAAAGATTCGAAGGTTGACAATTATCGGCGAGGCAGGGATGTTGGTATACGATGAGGTGGAGCAGATTGTGGTTCTTCACCGGAAGGGCATCACCCCTCAACTTACTAACCGTGACGAAGGTACGGAAGTTGTTTTCAGAAACTACGGTGAGCCTTTGAGAGACGCATTGACCCACTTTCTTCAGTGCATTGTCCAAGGAAAAAAGCCCTTAACAGATGGAGAAGCCTCCATTCCGGTAGTAAAGGTTCTTGAGGAAGCTTCTCGCCAGTTGGAGGCTTATCGATGATAGAGAAGAAAGAATACTTCGTTCACGAATCTTCCTATGTTGACCCTGGAGCAAAAATTGGAAAGGGCACGAAAATATGGCATTTTTGCCACATTATGGAGGGTGCTGAAATAGGGGAGAACTGCTCTTTGGGACAGAATGTCTTCGTAGCAAGAAACGTGAAAATAGGTAGTAACGTTAAAATCCAGAATAACGTCTCCATTTATGAGGGTGTGATTTTAGAGGATTATGTTTTTTGCGGGCCAAGTTGTGTTTTCACGAATATAAGGACTCCTCGTTCAGCCTTCCCTCGCAACCGAAGCGAAGAATACGTTGCAACTAAGGTAAAATACGGGGCAACAATTGGAGCCAACGCCACTATCGTCTGTGGGGTCACGATAGGTGAATGGGCTTTTGTCGCAGCGGGTGCGCTTGTCACTAAGGACGTTCCGCCCTATGCGATCTTCGGTGGGGTTCCAGCTCGCCTTGTAGGCTGGGCCTGTAGATGTGGTCTTCGCCTTCATTTTGAAAATGGTCAGGCTGTCTGCTCTTCCTGCGGCCGCCTCTACCGAAAGAGCGGTGACCGGGTGGAGTTGGAGGGAGGAGCATAGGGCGTTGTCCGTGGTCCGAGGTACATGGTCCATGGTGCATAGTGCGTAGTGCAGGGTCCGTCACCCTGTGCTGGGAGCGGTGAGCGATGGCCATTAAGCGGTTCGAGGACATCGAAGCTTGGAAGGCAGCCCGGAACCCCACTGGGTAGGTCTACGCCGTGTCGAGAAGAAAAGGTCTTTCCAAAGACTTTGGGGTGAAGGATCAACTAAGACGTACCGTGGCCTCCATAATGGCTAACATCGCTTAGAGGTTCGATAGCCGCTCGGACCACGAATTTGTCCGCTTTCTCAGCTACGCGTACAGGTCGGCCTCGGAGCTGCAGTCCCATCTGTACATCCCACTGGATCAGCGTTATCTCAACGAGCCTGAGCTCAACCGCCTATACGCCGAAACGGTGGAAGTGAAGAAGCTCATCAATGGTTTCATCCGGTATTTGAGCCAGAAACCTACCACAGACCATGGACCACGGACTAAGCTCAGAGGAGACTAATCGTGAACATTCCGATTCTCGACCTAACCCGTCAGTACCAAGCCATCAAGCCCGAAATTGACGCAGCAATCCGCCGCGTCCTCGAATCTGGCCGTTTCATCCTCGGCCCAGAAGTTGAAACCTTCGAAAGAGAAGCTGCCGAGTATCTTTCTGTAAAACACGCAATCGGTGTAGCAAGTGGTACAGATGCCCTCCTTTTAGCCCTCAAGGCTCTTGGGATAGGCCCAGGAGACGGAGTAATAGTCCCAAGCTTCACGTTTTTTGCCACTGCCGGGGTAGTCCACAACGTGGGGGCTACTCCATTATTTGCGGACATTGATCCCCGGACTTATAACCTCGATCCCGAAGATTTAAGGCGTATTTTGACCATGGACCATGGACAATGGACCCGCCCCAAGGCGGTTATCCCCGTCCACCTTTACGGCCAGCCTGCCGACATGGATGAGATCATGGCCATTGCTCAGGAATATGGCCTCTTCGTTGTGGAGGATGCTGCACAAGCCTTTGGAGCCGAGTACTCCGGACAACGCACTACGCACCATGGACCAACCCGCAAAGCGGGTACGATTGGCCACCTTGGTTGCTTCAGCTTCTTTCCCACCAAAAACCTTGGGGCTTACGGCGACGGTGGCCTGGTCGTCACCAATGATGATGAGCTTGCCGAGCGCGTACGGATGTTGCGAGTCCATGGTTCCAAACCTAAGTATTACCATCACATGGTAGGAACAAATTCTCGCCTTGACGCGATTCAGGCTGCGATCCTTCGGGCTAAACTTCCCCATCTTCAGGAATGGTCTTCTGCCAGATGTCGGCTTGCAGACCGCTATGGCGAGCTCTTAAGAGACCTCGATGGCATAGTTTTACCATGTCGGGCATCTTTTAGGACTCATATTTTTCACCATTTCACGATTCGAATTCAAGGGGGAAAACGTGACTCTCTTCGCTTTTTCCTCGCTGAGAAAGGGATCGGGACGGAAGTTTACTATCCTCTCCCCCTTCATCTTCAACCCAGTTTTAGCCATTTGGGCTACAAAGAGGGCGATCTTCCAGAGAGTGAGCGTGCATCACGAGAGGTCCTGTCGCTTCCAATGTTCCCGGAGCTAAAAGAGGAGGAACAAGATTACGTAGTCTCCATGATTAGGGAGTTCTTTAAGGAAAGCCGATGAACGGAAGGCCTTACGTGATCTTAGTGAAGGTTCTGGAGATTAAAGGACGTTGCCCGGTTTACCATGTGGGAAGCACCTTTAAAGTCTTAGACGGGTTTAAGCTTGAGGCGGATGAGCCAATCTGTATGCACTCGCTTGCTTCTCTTTTGCCGTACTATGTGGCTCTGAGTCGGGGAATAAGACCAATCGATCTCGGACTAAATAAAAAGGATGAGCCCTTAGCTTACCTTCAGTGCCTTGATCCCTGTGAACATACCGGCGGAGGAACCGTGGTCTGCGGGGTTTTCTTAGAGCAGGCAAATGAAAATCCTTGACATTGTTGGAGCGAGGCCTCAATTCATCAAGCTAGCGCCGATTTATAAGGCGATAGAGCTCCACGATCGCGAAGACTCGCAGAGCGCGATCGAGGAGGTCCTTGTCCACACAGGCCAGCACTACGATTACGAAATGTCCCAAATCTTCTTTGACGAACTTGGCCTCAAAGCCCCGGATTATCACCTGGGCGTCGGCTCTGGCACCCACGGTCAACAAACAGGAGAAATGCTCAAGAGGATCGAAGAAATCCTTCTTGAGGAAAAACCCGATCTCGTTATGGTTTACGGCGATACTAACAGCACATTGGCAGGGGCCCTTGCCGCATCCAAGCTCCATATCCCTCTGGCCCATGTGGAGGCAGGGCTCAGAAGTTTCAACAAAAAGATGCCCGAGGAGATCAATCGGGTCCTCACTGATCACGTTTCAGATCTTCTCTTTTGTCCGACCCAAACGGCTGTGGAAAACCTGCGTAGAGAGGGAATTGAAAAAGGGGTTCATCTTGTGGGCGATGTGATGTATGACGCGGTTCTCTTGTACATTGGCCTCGCTGAGAAAAAATCAAAAATAATCGAACAAATGGGGGTAAAACCGAAATCTTACGCCTTGGCTACAATACATCGTGCAGAGAACACGGACGAGCCGAGAAGGCTTCAGGCAATCTTTGAAGGTTTAGAACGAGTTGCTAAGGAGGGACTTCCTGTGATTCTTCCCCTTCACCCCCGCACACGGAAAGAGTTAAACACGCTCGATATCGATCCAGAGGAGGTGCTGGTACTTGATCCGTTGTCTTATTTGGACATGCTGGTTTTAGAGAAGAACGCTCGTGTCATCCTTACCGATTCTGGTGGAGTTCAGAAAGAGGCGTTCTTCTTTCGTGTGCCATGCGTGACTCTTCGAGAAGAGACAGAATGGGTGGAGACGGTGGAGGCAGGCTGGAACACTTTGGTAGGCTGTGATCCCGAGAGGATGGTTCAGGCAGCTCTCGAAACCCGTTTAGGGGGAGAACCGGTTTGGCCCTATGGTGATGGCCAGGCTGCGAAGCGGATTTTGGGTTTGCTCCGGAGAGTTGAGGGGGGATAAGGGTGGAGAGAAGTCGGGACTTCTTGGACCAGGCCGAGTGGGACCTCGAGCATGCCAGGAGCGACTTGGAGCATGGCTTCTATGACTGGGCTTGCTTTTCTGCACATTAGGCCGCTGAAAAGGCGGTGAAGGCTGTCTTTCAGAGGATGGGGGCCGAGGCCTGGGGCCATTCCGTAGCTGATCTACTTCAGGAGCTTGGTAGGACCCTGCCTGTCCCGGAGGATCTCCTGGACCGGGCACTGGAACTGGACAAGGCCTATATCCCTGCTCGATATCCCAATGCACATCCTACTGGCTCCCCCCGATCTCGTTATACTAAGGTGGAGGCCAGGAGGTCGATCCAGCATGCTGAGGAGATCATCAGGTTCTGTGCGGGCCTTCTATCCCAGGCTGACCAGAGATGAGGTCGTCCGCATCCTTTCCGAGCGCTTAAAGGAGCTCGACAAGGTGCTCCCACTGGCCTGGGCAGTCCTCCTCGGCTCCTATGCTAAGGGGAATTACACCATCGGGAGCGACATCGACCTCCTTGTGGTCCACCGTGGGGGAAAAAGAGCAGACGCCTATGCCTTAGTGAAAAAAGTCTTAGATCTTCCTCACCTTGAGCCCGATATTTACACGGAGGAGGAGGCCCTGGAGATGAAGGGGGCGATCGGGAGGATGGCAGAGGGTGGGATCATTCTGTTTCGTCGGTAGCGAAGCCGTAGATTATGAAATCTCACGTATCCCTGGTGTGGACCGGCGGCGTAAAGTTTTTCATCTCGGTTTTGTGGCTCATGTTAAGAAGGTCGTGAGCGAAGCGGTGCAAACTCGGGCCGTGGAGTCGAGTGCTACGGTTTCAAAGCCCTTGACGCTCTAAATCTTGCCTGTGCCGAGGCTGGAAGTACTGAGGTTTTTCTCACCACAGATGATCAGCTCATGGCAAAGGCTTAGCAGCATGGACATGTCTTGCATATAACGGTTGTGAACCCCATCCTATGGCTTATGGAGGTGACGAGCGATGGCTCTTCAAAAGGCGCCCCCGGCCGAGATTAGGAAGCGAGGTATTGAGGCCCTGACCAGGGCCTTGGGGCCCGTAGGACTAGTGCGGTTTCTCCAGCAGTTTGAGCTGGGAAGCAGCGACTATACCCGCGATCGGGATGAGGAAGGTTACTTCGCTTTTTGTCCTGAACTTCAGGGGTGCTATACCCAGTGTGAGACTTACGAAGAGGTGCTAAACAACATAAAAGATGCTATCCGCCTACATATAGAGGATCGCCTGGAGGCTGGCGAGGGAATTCCGCAACCCGAATCCGTCACCTTCGCCACCTTAGAAGTGGCAGTTTGAACCATGGTAAGGTTACCCCGAGTAACGGCCCAGGAAGAGAGTCAGCTTGGCCATACGGTGATGGTCGGGCTGGGGAGCAGATTATAAAGCCAATTAGTAGGTCCAGGGGAAGGGTTGAGCAATGATAAAGGGTAAAAAATTCTTCATTACAGGTGGAGCTGGCTTCATCGGTACTAATCTAATCAGACGGCTTATTGCTGATAATGAGATTATTGTCTATGATAATCTGTCTCGGAACTCGCTTGAAGGTTCGGGCTTGTGGGGGCATCCTAATCTTGAGGTTATTCAAGGAGATATCCTAAACTACGACCTTCTCAAGAAAAGCATACCTAGTGATGTTGATTTAGTGCTCCATATGGCTGCAATTGCGGGGATTGATACTGTGATCAAAAATCGAGCCGCAACTATGGAAGTCAATATGATCGGGACCTATTATCTATTGAAGGCCCTCGGGGAACTTGGGCTTTTAGGCAAGATTGAAAGGTTTGTGAATTTCTCTACTAGCGAGGTGTTCGGAATTCATGCTTTCCGAGTGGATGAGAAAGCCCCTACAAATTTGCAACCGGTCGGAGAGGCGCGTTGGACTTATTCCGTGAGCAAGCTGGCTGGTGAGCATTTGACATACAGTTATCATATGCAGTACGGTCTTAGGGCTGTTACCGTGAGGCCTTTTAACGTCTATGGTCCTGGACAGGTTGGCGAAGGGGCAATCCATCATTTCGTCGTCCGAGCAATCAGGAATGAGCCCCTGATTATCCATGGCGATGGTGATCAAATCCGGTCTTGGTGCTATATTGGCGATATGGTGGATGGCATTCTCCTTTGCTTGGAGAAAGAGGAAGCAATCGGAGAGGTATTCAATATCGGAAATCCCAAAGGGACCATTACCATCCTGGGACTCGCGGAGAAGGTCATCCAACTGGCTGGCTCCTCTTCTCAAATCGTTCATGTTCCGAAGTCATATGTGGATGTGGAACTTCGCATTCCAAGCATTGAAAAAGCCAAGACCCTGCTGGGTTTTGAGCCCAAGGTGGATTTAAACGAAGGAATCAAAAGGACTATAGAATGGTATAAACGCAAGATGGGGGTAACACGAGGGAGAAGATAAGGCTTTCTAAGCCATATTTGGGAGATAAGCAGAACTTAGTGAACTTGCTTATAGAGGTCTTAGAGAGCGGTTTCCTTGTTCAAGGGCAATATGTGACTCAGTTTGAGCAGCAGATTGCCGATTTTCTCGGAGTTAGACACGCAATAGCAGTCAGTTCAGGCACAGCCGCTCTGCATCTCTCCCTTATTGCGCTTGGGATAGGCCCTGGCGACGAGGTGGTTATTCCTGCATATACCTTTCCTGCTACAGCCAATGTGGTGGAACTGGTGCGAGCGAAACCAGTCTTGGTGGACGTTGGTTTAGAAACTTACAATATCCAGATAGAACAGATTGAAAGGGTTATTTCCCCGAACACGAAAGCCATTATCCCTGTCCATCTTTTCGGCAACCCAGCAGATATGAATCCAATTATGGAGATTGCTAAGAAGCATAACTTGTGGGTTATAGAAGACGCTGCTGGGGCTCTGGGTTCAACCTATAAGGGTGAGAAGTGCGGAACGATTGGCCACGTCGGTTGCTTTAGTTTTCATCCACGAAAGATTGTAACGACGGGAGAAGGCGGGATAGTGGTGACAAACGATAACGATTTAGCAGACCAAATACGCAGCCTCCGGAACCACGGTATGAGAGCAGTAGGGGGGAAAGTCAATTTCGTAGCAGCCGGGTTTAATTACAGGATGAACGAACTGGAGGCGGTCTTAGGTATAATCCAGATGAGAGAGATCCAAGAAATCATCAGCGAACGACAAAGGCTGGCTGGCTTCTATATGGACGCTTTGAAGAGTGTTCCAGGCATTGTATTCCAAAAAGTTTTACCGAACTGTACAACCGTTTGGCAGGCCTTCGTAGTGCGGTTCAAGGATAGAGATGCCGGTTCTATCCTAGAGTTTTTTCGAAATGCGAATATTGAAGCCAATATCGGCACTTATGCGCTACATATTTTGCAGTTTTACTCTAAAAAATATGGCTATAAGCCTTCGGATTATCCAAACGCAGCAGAGCTCTATTCTAGAGGTGTGGCATTACCATTTTACAACCATATGACACAAAGAGACATTGTGCAAGTACTCGAGACTTTGAGGGGGATCTTCAATGAGGATTGAATCGCCTAAGATAAACAAGAGTCATGGGAGCGGGGAGTTCAAACCAGAGGATTTCAGGCGATTAGGCAAAGGTGTTGTTTTTGAGAAAGGCGTGTTAGTCTTTCACCCTGAGAATATCGAAATAGGGGATAATGTCTACATAGGGCATTACACAATACTGAAGGGTTACTACAAGAACCTTATGGTTATTGACGACCATACGTGGATTGGCCAACAATGTTTCCTTCATAGCGCAGGAGGGTTGCGGATTGGCAAAGCTGTAGGAATAGGCTCAAGAGTCGTAATATTAACTTCGGAGCATGAAGCCTTAGATCGTGATGTTCCTGTCTACTTCACGCCTTTAAAGTTTGCAGAGGTCGTATTAGAAGATGGCTGTGACATCGGGGCGGGGGCAATAATTCTTCCAGGAGTGAGGATTGGCGAAGGAGCGATTGTCGGAGCTGGTGCCGTAGTAACCTGTGATATTCCTCCGTATGAGGTCTGGGCTGGCGTGCCGGCACGGAAAATTAGAACAAGGTGAATAGGTAGCGGTGTCATAGTGCGCGTGTTGCATTTACCCTTTAATATTGCATCTATTCCATCGCACACAGTCAGAGGATTGCGCCAGATAGGAGTTGAAGCATATGGGCTTATGCTCGGTAATGCACTGGTGCAGTCCGCTGATGGATTAAAAGTAATTGAACCTGTATCTCGACGTAAAGTATATCGCTGGATTTGGAGAAGTTTCCGGTGGCTATACAACTACCTTAAATGGGTTGCCTGGGCAGATGTGATTCACTGGTATTTTACTCCCGTGCTCCCTTGGGGACTTGATCTAAAGTATATCAAAGCTCTTGGTAAACCCGGAGTTGTTGAATGGCTTGGCTCTGATATCAGAATTCCAGAGATTGAATTTGAGGACAATCCTTACTATAAAGCGGCATTCTATAGTGGCTACGGATATCAATTTGGAAGTCTGCAAAGATCTCGGCAAGTACAAAAGCGGTTCGCGGAAGCTGGTTTTGTTAGTATAGTACCAGTCTGTATGTTGCGGTATGTCCAAACAGACATTTGCCCTCGGGTTTATGTTGTGCCGCAACGGATTGTATTATCTGATTATAATCCTGCCTATCCGGACCCTGCGGTGACCCGACCTCTCATTGTTCATGCCCCAACCGCTCCTATTATTAAAGGTACTCCTGCAGTGCTCAAAGCGATTGAAAAGTTAAAAACAAAGTACAACTTCGAATTTCGCCTCATCCATGGAATGCCTCGGAATGAGGCTCTTCAAGTAATGCAAAGGGCTGACATTTTTCTTGACCAGTTTGTCCTTGGGGATCATGGCATGGCCGCCTTAGAAGCAATGGCGTTTGGTAAACCTGTGGTATGCTACATTAAACCGTCTATGATTGACAAATATCCTCCCGACTTACCGATTATCAACGCCACCCAAGATAATTTAGCAGACGTGCTCGAACCATTATTGAGAGATGGTGAACTGAGACATGAAATTGGTAAGCGTAGCCGTGCGTATGTTGAAAAATACCATGACGCTATCAAACTCGCATACCGGCTTGTGGATATTTATCAAGAATTGATTGAAGACAAAGAGCACCGCAGATGCTAATCTATCTTAAACAACTGGCATCGGAAAGTCTGGTCTACGGTCTATCCGGGGTAATCTCAAGCTTTTTTATCATTTTTTTGGTCCCTATCTACACTCGTATTTTTACCCCAGAAGACTATGGTGTAATGAGCCTGGTGACCAGCGCGATGGGCCTGGTTTCGATCTTTGCGGTCCTGGCGCTGGACAATTCTGCTCACCGCTGGTATTGGGACACAGAAGATACAGACGACCGCAAAACCACGCTGGCTTCCTGGGCCTGGTGCCAAATCGTAGTTTCCTTGGCCTTTACTGCACTTCTTTTCATTTTGAGCGACTGGTTGGGGCAGGAACTTGTTCACCGCAGTGATGGAGGGGTATATTTCCGCCTGGCAGCGATAGCTCTCCCCTTCAGCGTGTTAGGCAAAGTGGTCACCAGCTGGCTGCGGATGCAACGCCGCCCTTGGGCCACGATGAGTTTTTCCCTTGGTACCAGCCTGTTTAATATTTTGCTGACTATCCTGCTTGTGGTCATCTTACGTTGGGGGCTGACAGGTGTATTCTTAGCACAGGTAGTGACAGCCGTTCTAAGCACAGCAATAGCAGCAATATTGTTGAAAGACTGGGTGGACCCGCGCAAGTTTCAGTGGTTGCGGCTTAAAGTTATGCTCAAATATGCCCTCCCTTTGATCCCAGCGGCGCTCGCCTATTGGATTGTCAACCTGTCAGGACCTTATTTTGTCCAGTTCTTCTCCTCAACTTCAGAGGTGGGCTTATATCAAGTAGGCAGCACACTGGCATCTGCAGTGGCTTTAGTGACCGGCGCCTTCCAGCTGGCTTGGGGGCCATTTGCTATGTCGATTCACAAGCAGCCTGAGGCCAAGCGGGTTTATGCCAATGTCCTTTTGATTTATCTTTGGGTTACCTGCCTTATCAGCACGGCCCTTGCTTTATTTGCTCCCGAGATACTGCGCTTTCTCACGACGGAAGCGTACGTTGGCGCTAGTCGAGTCATTGGACTTCTGGCTTTTAACTACGTCTTGATCGGCCTAAGCTACATTGCGGTCATTGGGCCGGCAATTGTCAAAACAACCAAGCCCTATGGGCTGGCAGTCACCGTCACGGCTGGTTTAACGATCGGGCTCAACTTCTTGCTAGTTCCTCATTGGGGCAAAGAAGGTTCTGCTCTCGCCACGCTCATCGCCCAGGCGATTGTCCCTATTTATGTCTTCTATCGCTCTCAGAAGCTCTATCCGATTCCATATCGTTTTGGTCCTGCTGCAGGAATCTTCGCGCTGGCGCTCTTACTGACGCTCATCGGCCAGGTATGGTTCTTTAGCAATCCCTCTCTGGAAACAGGGCTAAAAGCTCTGCTCGTGTTGCTGTTCTTTCCGGCTCTCTTCGTTTTTGGCATAATGACTCCTGGGCAAGTACGACGATTGGTGTGCCGCGCTAATCTTATAAGGCTACGAATTTAGGAGGGATTGAGAGCTCATGTGTGGCATCTTTGGCATCTGGCATCAAGACGGACGCCCTGTTGACTTAGTAACTGTCCAACGGGCGCTGACTACATTGCGCCATCGTGGGCCGGATGATGAAGGCTATCTTCTGGTCAACACCCGGACTGGTCAGGCTGTGTCCTGTGGCGGCAGGGATACGGATAGCCGGTTAATGTTGCCATCTGCTAAGGAGTTTCTTAGTAAAACTTTCGATCTGGTTTTAGGAAGCCGGCGCCTTGCGATTATTGACGTTTCCCCTGCCGGGCATCAGCCTATGGTGGATGAGGCAAGCGGCTTAGTTGTTACACACAATGGCGAAATATATAATTACGTAGAACTCCGCGCGGAACTGGAGCGGTATGGTCATCACTTCCGCTCGAATAGTGATACCGAAGTGCTTCTGGCAGCCTATAAGAAGTGGGGATCAGATTGCTTGCGTTATGTAAATGGCATGTTTGCTTTCGCAATTTGGGATGAAAGGCGCCAAGAGCTGTTCGCCGCACGCGACCGATTTGGGGAGAAGCCATTTTACTACCACTATGACCCAGAACGGGCGTTTTTCATTTTCGCTTCAGAGATCAAGGCCTTGCTCGCTTCCGGTTTGATTTCTCGCAAGCCTAACTATAAAACTATTTATCGGTATTTGGCATACCGCGAGATCGACGCTGGAGCTGGGACGGTCTTCGAAGGCGTTTCAGCTTTGCCGCCTGCCCATGCTCTCAAGTATTCACGCGCTCAGGGAACGCTTAGGGTTTGGCGCTACTGGGACTTGAATCCTGAGGTTGAGATTCGCTTGTCCAGCGACGCAGCTTATGCAGAGCGCTTCCTACAGCTCTTGACAGATGCGGTGCACATCCGCTTGCGGGCGGATGTGCCTGTAGGCTCCAGTCTCTCCGGTGGTCTTGATTCTTCTACGATTGTCTGCCTTATTGCCAAGGAGCTCCGAGGTAGCACCCAAAAAACCTTCTCCGCACGCTTTCACGACCCACGCTATGACGAGGGGAAGTACATTCAGAAGGTGATTGAGTGGGCCAACGTCGAGGGCCACATTGTCTATCCTGATCCGGCACGCCTTCCAGAAGAGATCGAGACTCTGACTTGGCATCAGGAGCAACCCTTCTTCTCTACTAGTATCTATGCTCAGTGGTGCGTGATGCGCTTAGCGAAAGAACAAGGGGTCACTGTGCTTCTCGATGGTCAGGGGGGTGATGAGACGTTGGCAGGATATCACCTTTATTTTGGCCCATATTTCCGAGATCTTTTTCTTCGCTTGCGCTGGACCGCACTGATGAAGGTACTCCATAACTACGTGCGTGAGCACGGTCTGGCCTACTTACCAATAATAGCCTTTACTTTTCTACCTCAGAGCCTACGCCACCCCATCAGAAAGCACATCCGACCGCTTGCCATTGCGCCAGAATTGGAGAAAGCCGGACAAAGCGATGCCAGACTTTTCCTTCCCCATAACTTCAAGAGCGCTTTACAAGCAGCCCTGTATGAGACTTTGACATGTAGGGTGCTGCCCGCTCTCTTGCGCTATGCCGATCGCAACTCTATGGCCTTTTCCCGCGAAGTACGGCTGCCGTTCTTAGACCATCGCTTGGTAGAGTTTTTATTTGCTATCCCCAACGACCAGAAGCTCCGAGGAACTACTACAAAGTTTGTTCTCCGTAATGCTATTCAAGGCCTGGTGCCGGAGGGGATCAGGCTGCGCAGGGACAAACTTGGGTTTGAGCCTCCTGAAGTCGGTTGGATGAGAGGACCACTCAGAACGTGGATTGATGAGATTTTACACTCATCCAGATTTTGTCAGCGCGGGTGGCTCGATCCTAAAGTTGTTGAACGTGTTTGGCGAGGATTTTTAGCTGGACGTGATAAATTGCATTCACTTACTTGGCGCCGGATCTCGCTTGAAATTTGGGCCAGAGTATTTCTCGACAATATGCATAACGTTGTATTCCCAGAAGGGGAGGTTTAGGGCGGTTCGAGTTTTCCATATCACTACAGTTCATCCGCCGTTTGACACCCGTATCTTCCATAAGGAAGCCAAGACGCTGGCACAAGCGGGTTACGAGGTGGTTTTGATCGCCCAACATGATGGAGACGAAATGGTGGATGGGGTAAAGATTGTGGCCTTGCCTATGCCCAGGAATCGTTTCGCTCGGATCTTTGGCTTTACTTGGCGCGCCTTCCATATAGCCTTACGAGAGCGAGCTGATGTCTGCCGCTTCCATGACCCGGAACTCCTGCCAATCGGGGTGCTACTCAAGATTTTTACAGGGGCAAAAGTTATCTATGATGTCCATGAGGATGTGCCCGAGCAAATTCTTACAAAGCACTGGATCCCCCGTTTATTGAGGCGCCCCTTAGCCGGAGTTTTTAATGCCTTCGAGAAACTTTTGGCCCGGGCGCTGGATGCGGTGGTTGTGGCTACAGAAGGGATTGCAGAGAAATTCGCGCACCTTAAGCCAATCGTAGTCCACAATTACCCGGACTTGGGAATGCTGCCCAAGCCCTGTACGAGGAGTGGAGGAGGAAAAGAAAAGGTCCTGGTCTATATCGGGGGTATTAGCGAGATCCGCGGGGCTATGGAGATGGTTCAAGCGCTGGAACATCTGAGCCCTGTCTGGGATATCAGGCTTGACCTTATCGGAAAGTTCGAGCCACCGGATTTGGAACAGGAGCTTCAGGCACTGCCAGGCTATCGGCGCGTGCGATTTCTGGGTTGGATGCCGCCAGAGAGGGTTTATACCCATTTAGAGAATGCCGATGTTGGCCTCGTATGTTTGCATCCCGAACCTCGGTTTATGATAGCCTGGCCCGTCAAACTCTTTGAATACATGGCTGCTGGGCTTCCTGTAGTCGCCTCAAACTTCCCGCTGTGGAAGGAGATCGTAGAGGGGAACCGATGTGGGGTTACCGTTGACCCTCTTGACCCAAAGGCAATTGCTCAAGCTATTGAATACTTGCTTACCCATCCAGAGGAAGCGCACCAGATGGGCGAGAACGGCCGCCGGGCAGTGGAGGAGAAGTATAATTGGGAACGAGAAAAAGAGAAACTCCTCGAACTTTACGAGCAGTTGCTGAAGCCATGAACATTTGGATTTTCAACCAGTATGCACGGCCGCCGGATCTTCCTGGATGGACACGCCATTATGACCTCGGACGGGGACTGGTGAGGCGCGGTTATCATGTGGTCATCTCTGTCACAAGAGTGCGCCACTCTCTGCACCCCGAGAGGCACCTGATGCCACGGAGCGGTCGAAGATTGAGAAAATGGAAACCCCAACTTCCTACGGCTTCTATCTAATTTGTAAGACTAAAAATCAGATCCCTATGGGAGGCGTGTGAAATCCCATGCGTTTTCTTTTTTTGAGCCAATACTTTCCACCAGAAATCGGCGCTCCTCAATTACGTTTAGCAGCAATAGTCCGTGAGCTCAAGCAGCTCGGACACGAAGTGGAAGTGGTCACTGCTTTGCCTAACTATCCCACAGGCCGGATATTTCCACGCTACCGGGGTCGATTGTATTTGCGGGAGAACCGGGATGGAATATTAATTCACCGTGTCTGGCTCTATCCTGCTATGGGCGCAGGAATAAAACGGTTCCTTAACTACCTATCCTTTACGGTAACCTCGTTGTTTGGGCTTTTGCATGCTAAACGGCCGGACTTCCTTTTCGTGGAATCCCCGCCCTTGCTACTTGGCATATCTGCCGTGTTTGCCGCATCGTTCTGGCGAATACCTGTGATTTTAAATGTAGCGGATCTCTGGCCCGACTCAGTGAAGGAACTTGGGCTCATGCGTGAGGGACTGGTTTTGCGCCTGGCTGAAAAGCTGGAGGCCTGGGTCTACCGAAGGGCCGCTTTTATTAACGCAGTGACCGGAGGAATACAGCAGGTATTGATAAAAAAAAAGAAAGTACCTCTCCAGAAAGTGCTCTTTTTACCCAATGGTGTCGATACGGAGCTTTTTCGCCCTATGGAACCCGACTTAAAATTAGCAGAAGAGCTCCAGTTTAATAAGAAGCAGATAATCCTTTACGCGGGTACACTTGGGTACGCTCAGGGACTTGAGGTTGCAATTGATGCTGCAGCCAGACTAACGAAGGAGCTGACTAATGCATCTCTATTATTCGTAGGCGATGGCTCCGAAAAGCCAAAGTTAGAGGTCATGGCTCGGCAGTTGAACCTTGACAATGTGCATTTTCTTCCGGCCAGTGAACCAGAATTTATCGTGAGGCTTTTTTCTTTGGCTAAGGCGGGGTTGGTGGCTTTAAAAGACCTTCCATTGTTTGAGGGAGCACGCCCTTCTAAAATTCTTACAATTATGGCTTGCGGTAAACCAGTTATCTACGGCGGTCGAGGTGAGGGGGCAAGATTGGTGAAAGAAGCGCAAGCTGGAATCGTGGTACCCCCAGGGGACCCCGTTGCCTTGGCCAAGGCTATTCGTTATCTTCTAAATCATCCAGACGAAGCCGAACGTTTTGGCGCAAATGGACGTAAGTTTGTCGAAGACAATTTTGCTTGGTCCTTCCTTGTGAAGCGGTGGTTGAATGAACTGGAGAAAAAGACCTATGAGCGAAATTGAGAGAATAAAAGAGCGGTATGAACGCCGGAAAGAGATACCGGCTGAAAGGTATTCCTTGTTTAACCCTGGAAATCTTTTTATAGTCCAGGAAAGAGAGCGCGCCATGCTAACAGTATTGAGAGAGCACGGTATGACCCCGCTTACAGGTCGGAAGATCCTTGAAGTGGGCTGCGGGACAGGAGGGTGGCTTCCTGACTTCGTTCGGTGGGGTGCTCTTCCGGAGAACCTATATGGGGTGGATATACTTCAGGACCGGATATATGAGGCAAAAAGGCGCATGCCAGGAGCAAAAATCATTTACGCCAACGCGGAACATCTTCCATTCACCGATGGAAGCTTTGACATTGTGTTACAATCAACAGTATTTACTTCTATTCATGAGTTTCATATGAAAGCGAACATAGCACGGGAAATGATAAGGGTTCTAAAACCTGGTGGTGTAATCTTGTGGTATGACTTTAGATACAATAATCCCTGCAATCCAGATGTGCGGGGTGTCAGAAAAAGTGAAATTGACCTGCTTTTTCCTGATCTGCAAAGGGAGTACCACACTTTAACCCTGGTTCCTTTTGTAACACGTTTTTTGGCTCCATGTAGCTGGCTTGCCTGTTACGTATTGAGCAAGATCCCTTTTTTTAGGACTCATTACCTGGTAGTAATCTGGAAGCAAAGGGGTAAGGCATAATTGCGTGAGAACTTTTTAACTTTCTCCCCCCCATCCATAGGAGAGGAAGAAATTCAGGAGGTTATAGCTACATTACGTTCAGACTGGATTACCACGGGGCCGAAAGTCCGACGCTTTGAGGAGGAATTTGCTTCCTTTATCGGCGCACCGGCTGCGTTGGCGCTCAGTTCTGGCACCGCCGCTCTCCACGTGGCTCTTGCCGCTCTGGGTATCGGCCCCGGCGATGCAGTTATTACGACCCCGATGACTTTCTGCTCCTGCGCCCATGTTATAGAACACGTGGGCGCGCGGCCTGTCCTGGTGGATGTGGAACCGGACACCCTGAACATTGACCCGAGCGAAATCGTTAAAACGTTAGAACGGTTTAGGTTGAACGTTCGAGCGATCCTGCCGGTTCACCTCTACGGCCACCCCTGTAATATGGATGCTCTCTGGGAGATTGCCCGTCAACACGACCTGGCCATCATAGAGGATGCTGCTCATGCGCTGCCAGCCAGGTACAAGGGCCGCTTTATCGGCTCTCTTCCCGAGACTCGCAATTTGCGACAGATGACCTGCTTTTCCTTTTACGCCACCAAGAACCTTACTACTGCTGAGGGGGGTATGCTCACCGGACCGCCGGAATTTATCGAGGAAGCACGGAGCTGGAGTCTACACGGAATGAGCCGAGATGCGTGGAGGCGCTATAGCGCTGAAGGGTCTTGGTACTATGAGGTGGTCCGTCCTGGTTTCAAATATAACATGACTGATATACAGGCTGCTATCGGCCTACATCAGCTGCGCAAGCTCCCAAAGTTCCAAGCCCGTCGTCTGGAGATTGCCCGCCGATACAACGAGGCATTCTGCAAAATGGAGGAATTGCAGGTTCCTACCCAGCGCCCTGAGGTAGAACACGCTTGGCACCTTTACGTTTTGCGCCTCAATCTGGAAATGCTCAGAATTGACCGTGCCAGGTTCATTGAAGAAATGAAAGTTCGTAAAATTGGGACCAGTGTCCACTTTATCCCTCTTCACCTTCAGCCCTACTACCGCGATAAGTATGGGTATAGTCCGGATAGTTTCCCCGTTGCCTACCGTGAATACTTGCGCATAATTTCCTTGCCGTTGTACCCCCGGATGACAGATCAGGACGTAGATTCAGTTATAGAAGCAGTTTACGATGTAGTTAGAACGTTTAGGCATTAATGGATCGCCGATCGTGAGCCTTCAACACTCATTGAAGCGAGGTTTTGATGTATGTTTCAGTCTGTTGACGGGATTTTTTCTTTTTCCGGTTGCTTTAGTTGTAAGCCTTCTCATCTATCTGGATAACCCTGGTCCCATTTTCTATTTTTCTACAAGAATGGGTCAGGGAGGACGAAAATTCAATGTGTACAAATTTCGGACGATGGTCGTAGAGGCTGAAAACATGGGCCCCCCAATTACTCACCGACAAGACCCCAGGGTCACACGTGTAGGACGAATACTGCGAAGGACAAAGTTCGACGAGTTGCCGCAGATACTCAATGTGCTTAAGGGAGAAATGAGCATCGTTGGTCCCCGTCCTGAACTTCCCAAATACGTAGCTCTCTTTCCCGAAGCTTATGAAGAGCTATTGACCGTAAAGCCAGGACTTACAAGCATAGCACAGATCTTACACAGAGACGAAGAGAATCTTCTTCCCCATGAGGGGACTGAGAAGTACTACATTACAAGGGTTCTCCCGCGAAAGATTGCCCTCGATCTCTATTACGTGCGGCACTGGTCCCTTGCTCTCGACCTATGGGTATTTTTCCTTGGACTTTTGTCACTTTTCCGTATCCCCGTTCCATCAGCTCTCTGGCCGGTAAGGAAAGAAAGGGATCTCTCAGGAGAAAGTGGGGAGGCTAAGGGGTGTTAGGATGAAGAACTACACGGATTTTCGGTGGCTTGAAAGCTTTCTTCCTTATCGCAGGCCATTTATAATAGCGACACATGTTCTTCTTGTCACGGTGGCGTACCTTTCGGCTTTTCTTCTCCGTTTCGAATTTGAGCTACCTATAAGCGAGTGGGAGTGCTTTCTTCGGACCCTCCCCTTACTTCTTCTGATCAGGACAGTGGTCTTTGCCAGATCCCATCTTTACGAGGGCCTTTGGCGGTATGTGGGCGTGAGAGACATCATAGACATAATCAAGGCCGTAACAGCCGGGTCTTTGATATTTGTTGCCTGTGTACTGGCGTTTTTCGGCCATGGTTTCGCCAGATCGATCTTTGTTCTTGAGTGGCTCTTGTGCTTGGCTTTGGTCAGTGGCATAAGGTTTGTTCTCCGGGCTTTTAGGGAGTCCAGACTCATATACCAGAGGAAGCACGGCGAAAGAGTGGACAGGATGGGGCAAAGCAAAATGAGACGCGCCTTCATCATCGGAGCAGGAGATGCCGGAGAGATGCTTCTTCGTGAAATAAACCGGACCCTATTTGATACGTATGAGATCGTAGGGTTCGTCGACGATGACCCCCGAAAGCAGGGGAGGCGGATCCACGGGGTCGAGGTGGTCGGGACCATTGAAGATCTCCCGGAGCTGTGCAGAGCTAAAGGGATCGACGAACTGCTGATCGCAATCCCTTCAGCCACACAAGATCAGAGGCGAAGGATCGTTGAGTGGTGCAGGAATAGCGGGGTCTCCTTTAAGAGCATCCCTGCCCTGAGCGATTTGTTAAAGGGTAAGGCCACGATCGGAGAACTTAGAGAGGTAAGGCCCGAGGATCTTCTCGGAAGGGAAGCCGTTTGGCTCAACCTTGACCATCTCAAGAAAAAGCTGGAGAGAAAACGGATCCTTGTGACGGGAGCAGGGGGGTCTATTGGATCGGAGCTTTGCCGGCAGCTCGCAACACTGGAACCCGACCTTCTTGTCCTTTTTGAACGGGCTGAGAACAGCCTCTACTTTATCCATCTGGAACTTGAGTCTCTCGGTCGGAGGTTTCAGGTTGTCCCCGTTGTAGGTGATATCATGGATCGGCAAAAGGTCGAAGAGGTTATCACGGAGTATTCTCCAGAAGTCATTTTTCATACGGCTGCCTACAAGCATGTGCCACTCATGGAGGCCCATCCTTTGGAGGCTATCCGAAACAATGTTTTCGGGACTGAAACGGTGGCTTTAGCTGCAAAAGAGGCGGGTGTAGAGCGGTTCGTCCTCATCTCCACAGATAAGGCTGTTCGGCCCGTTGGGGTCATGGGGATGACAAAAAGACTGGCGGAATGTCTGGTATTATTGCTCAACGGTGGTCCGACTACATTCGTTGCTGTAAGGTTTGGCAACGTCTTAGGAAGCGATGGAAGCGTCCTTCCCATTTTTAGATGGCAGATTGCTAAAGGGGGACCACTTACGGTAACAGATCCGGAAGCCGCCCGATATTTTATGCTTATTTCGGAGGCAGCTCAGCTTGTCCTCCAGGCGGGCCTAATGGGGAAAGGGGGTGAGATATTCTTTCTCGACATGGGAGAACCGATCCGGATCATCGATCTGGCGGAGAATCTTGTTCGGCTATCCGGGCTCGAACCGGGTAGGGACATTCAAATCGAGATTGTTGGTTTAAGACCCGGAGAAAGGCTTCACGAGGAGCTTGTAGAGGTGCGGGAAGAACTGTTCCCCACAGAGCATGAAAAGGTGTTCAAAGTGCTAAGTTCAACGTTCGGACTTGGGGGTCTAAAGGCACAGTTCGAGAAAGATTTTGAGCAACTTAGGTACCTGGTGGCAAAAAGGGATCGAGAAGGTGCGGTAGCGAAACTTGCTGAGATGGCGACTCGTTATTAGGAGTGCCAAGGGGAGGGGACAGTTTTGGGCTCTGGCGCGCAGACGGGCGAAGCAATCGCCTAAAAGGTGTACTGGAGGCCCCATGCAGGGTTCAAAGGATGAGCCCCTTTATTCGGCAAAATGGTATGCGATTCCCCGGTTTGCCAAATAAGGCTCTGCGAGTCATCGAACAGGATCATAGTGAAGATCTGTAGGCCATATAAAGCTCCGCATGGATGAAAGGATGTTTGTGGTATGGGCCCCAAAAGTAAAAGTTAGTGGGAAGAGACGCAGCTTTTTGTCCCTCTAATCGATGAGCAGGTTTTACTTGCAGAAAGGTACGACTACGGGTCCCTGAATTCGGGGGCTGGGGCACGTAAGATCACACTTGGTTAACTTCGTTTTTCGGACAGTTTGGAATTATTTAAGGGGCGGTAGCCTATCTTAAAAATAGGGACGATCCTTACAGAAGCTGAGTTTAAAGTCCTTAGCGAGTTCTCGAAGGGTGGAAGCTTAACCCAGAGGGAGCTCGCAAGGAGGCTCAATCTTGGCCTTGGAACGATAAACTATGTGCTCAAATCCTTAATAAGGAAAGGCTACGTGAAGGTAAAACATTTGAGAGAATCAAATTCGAAGAGGAAATACATATATATCCTCACACCCAAGTGGATGATTGAAAGGACTTTACACACAAAACACTTCATCGAGAAAAAGGTAGTAGAGTACAACCGTCTGAAAGAGGAGATAGAGGCTTTAGAGAACATGTTGAGTGAAGCTGAATTACAAGACTGCGGAAGAAAAAAGAAAGAAACCAATGGCACGCGGCTTTGATTTTTACCTGAGACCTAATCGCCCATACGCGGAAAATGAGCGAATTGTTCTTCCAGAAAGGCGGGTCATTCGCCAGGGAAATTAAGGAGAAAGGGGTCGTGTGGTATGGGGAAAGAGGCGGCCATTGAGTGGTTAAAATCGGCCGGATCCGATGTGAGAGCCATTATCGAAAAATAAGAGGCAAATGGCTATGCCGACGGCTTTGGAATTGACCCGAGAGGGATGGAATCCTTATTTGGAGGCTGCCCGACGCCGTCCGGCTCCACCGGAGCCAACGCCGGCAGAGCGACGCGAACGTGCACGCCTGTTGGCCCGCGTTCGTGAAGCTGCGGAGGCATTGAAAGCCCACTTTGGGGCCAGACGGGTAGTGCTCTTCGGCTCGCTGGCTCATGAGGCCTGGTTTGCGCCCGACTCCGATGTGGACTTGGCTGTGGAAG
>Ga0209225_1001127_pt1 | contig 27638 bp, 29 predicted proteins | sample WasSprMetagenome_FD_184732 | JGI IMG/M metagenome (GOLD analysis project Ga0209225, IMG submission 184732) | Sulfidic aquatic microbial communities from Washburn Spring, Yellowstone National Park, USA - WS (SPAdes) (version 3) | ecosystem: Environmental > Aquatic > Thermal springs > Hot (42-90C)... | reverse complement strand
GCAATTATCCACTAGCGAGATAGAGTACTCTATTGAAAATATTGTTAGCTGCGGAAATCCCATAGAATCCCTCGATGAGAAAGAGCTAAGCGAGCTTAGAAAGAGGTTTAATATCAAGGTAATGGACACGGCTACCGCATACTTATACGATTACTTAAACAGATGGAAAGCCAAGGCAATGTCCATTGTATTCCCATTTGTATGGGCTGAGAGTTACCCGGAAATTGGGTTATGGTTTAACTATGAGCCAACAAGCAAGGAAAAACAGCGCCCTAAGCGAGCTGGTCAGATTAATATTAGATACGTTTGTCGAGTACCACATGAGACTGGAAGCAATGAAAAAGAAAAAAGAGGGAGAAGAAGAATAGATATTGCGGGATGATGACTAAAACGACACTGATTAGTGAGGAAGTGGAGCGACTCTGACCATGACGTTATTAGCTACGTTTTATCACCAATAATAAGGTGATTTCAACGAGCAAAACAAAAATAATAGCCACTCTCGGGCCATCCTCGAAGGACAAAAACATTATTGAAAAAATGATTAGAAATGGGGCAAGAGGATTCAGAATCAACTTCAGTCACGGAGACCAGGCGCAGTGGAGCGACTTTGTAAACACTGTCAGGATGCTTGAGCAATCAATGGAAACGCCACTAGCTCTCATAGGAGATCTTCAGGGACCTAATATTCGCTTAGGAAACCTGCCTCAACAGTCGGTCTTCATCAAGAAAGGCATGATATATGAAGTCGCGCTATCCCAAACCAGCGATGACGTCAATAAAATTCCTGTCCCCGCAAAAGAGTTCTTCGATAAGCTAGTTATAGGTGATACTATTCAGGTTGGCGATAACATGCTTTCACTCAAGGTAATTGAGAAGAAAGAAAACGTTGTTTACACAGAAGCGCTTAGTTCCGGAGAAATAAAGTCTAGGATGTCTATCAGAATCAAGGATAAAGACATCGATGTGCCTTACATGACATCAAAAGACAAGCAGGACCTCCTCTTCGCGGTAAAAAATAACTTTAGTCACATAATGATTAGCTTTGTCAGGACAGAAAAAGATGTTTTGTGCGTCAAGAACACCCTAAAGGAGGTAACGGAGGATCCTCCTAGAATACTCGCTAAAATTGAAACGAGAAGCGCTGTTAAGCATCTCGAGGAGATAGTAAGGGCATCCGATGGAGTTGTTGTGGCTAGAGGGGATCTGGGCAAGGTTTTCCCTCTCGAGTATTTACCTGAGCTGCAGTCAAGAATAGTTAGTGTGGCTAGGAGGAGGGGCAAACCAGTATACATAGCTACACAGTTGCTAACAAGCATGGTTGATAGCCCGATTCCTACTAGAAGCGAGGTTGTGGACGTGTATGTCAGTGTCAAAGAAAGCGTTGATGGAGTGATGCTGACAAACGAGACATCCATTGGAAAATACCCAGCTGAGACTGTTGAGTGGGCTAAAAGAATAATTGATAATGCCGAGAGAAACCATGAAGTAAACGTGTACCCAGAAGTTGAGGACCTCTCGTGGAGGTTTGGCCGGGGAATAATTGAGATGTCTACTCTTCTTGAATCACCAATCATCATTTACTCCCTTACCGGAAAAGCCATGAGAATATCATCAGCATATAGGCCTAGATACCCCCTCTTCATAGGGTCTCCTAACTGGTCTGTCTTAAGGGATTGCGCTATTCTGTATGGATGTATACCTATTCACATCGACTCCTATGATTACGAGGAGGGGCTAGAGAAGCTCAAGGCACGCTTAAAAGAAATGGAAATGCTGAAGGAGGGCACCCTAACAATCTCTTCTTATAAGTTCACACATCTAGATAAACAAAAAATAACTATAGAAAAAATCTAGTTTGCTACTCGCTCTTCAGATTTATCTTGTTCTTCAAGGTTGCGTGCGCGGCAGCGAGTCTAGCCACCACTATTCTGAATGGAGACGCGCTCACGTAGTCCAGTCCAGCATCATAGAAGAACTCTATGCTTCTCGGGTCGCCGCCATGCTCACCGCATATACCTATCTCGAGCTCAGGCTTAACGGCCTTTGCTTTTTTAACAGCCATTTTAACAAGCTCTCCTACCCCCTTGACGTCGATTGTGTCGAAAGGATTGTTCTTCAGGATTCCAAGCTCCAGGTACGCTGGCAGGAACTTGTTCTCCACGTCGTCTCTGCTGAAGCTAAAGGTAGCTTGAGTTAAGTCATTTGTACCAAAGCTAAAGAAGTCGGCTTCTCTTGCTATTTCGTCAGCCACCAAGCATGCTCTTACAGTCTCTATCATAGTTCCTATCTTGAAGTCCAACTTAATGCCGTACTTAGATTCTATATCCTTAGCCATAGGAATAATGGCTTTCTCCTTGACAAACTTTATTTCCTCGTCCATGGCGACCTGCGGTATCATAATGCCCACCCTCGGGTTCAAGCCCTCTAATTTAAGCTCAGCAACCGCCTCAAGAATAGCCTTAGTCAATCCCTTGTAAATCTCAGGATAAGTTATACCGACTCTGACTCCACGGTGACCCATCATCGGGTTTGCCTCCGTCAAAGCAACTACTCGCTTGTACAGCCTTTCCTTTTCCTCTATAGAGTTCTTGCTTGCACCAGAGAGCTTTAGCTCGTATATCTCTTTTATCAGCTCATCAGGTCTCGGCAGAAACTCGTGAAGAGGCGGGTCGATAAGCCTTATTATAACTGGCAGACCATCCATTATTCTGAGTATCTCCTTGAAATCTGTTTTTATTAGCTCCGCTAACCTCATCATTAGCTTCTCCCTCTCCTCTGAAGTCTCGGCCAGAATAACCTTTCTAAGCAGCTCTAATCTCTCCGGCTTTCTGAACATCCTCTCTATTCTAAGTAGGCCTATACCCTCAGCTCCGTTCTTTCTAGCTATCAATGCATCCTCAGGAACATCCGCGTTTGCCCTTACCCCGATCTTTCTTATTGAATCAGCCCATGACAACAATGTCTGTAGTTCCCCAGTTATCTCAGGCGTAGTGGTTGGTATAATGCCTAAGTAAACATTACCCGTGTTGCCATCAATAGTTACGAAATCTCCTTCCTTGACCTCGATGCCATTGACCATGAACTTTCTATCATCATACGATATCTTGATTGCCTCAGCGCCAACAACGGCTGGCTTACCTATTGCTCTTGCAACAACCGCAGCGTGGGACGTCATTCCTCCCTTGCTAGTCAATATACCTACAGCCGCGTAGAACCCGTGAACATCGTCAGGCTTAGTCTCAGTCCTTACGAGTATTACCTTCTCTCCTTCCTTGGCCTTTTCAACAGCAGTATCTGGGTCGAAGACCACTTTTCCGCTGACAGCCCCTGGGCTCGCCGGAAGCCCCTTCGCTATTGGAGATGCCTTCACGCCCGGACTAATCGTTGGGTACAGAAGCTGCAATACGGTTTCAGGCTTCACCTTTAGAACTGCTTCTTCCTTAGTTATGATGCCTTCGAGGGCCATGTCCACCGCGGTCTTTACTCTAGCTATAGGCGTCATCTTGGCTGCTCTAGTTTGCAGGAAGTAGAGCTTGCCTCTCTCAACTGTGAACTCGACATCCTGAACCTCCTTCTCGTATCTCTCTAGAAGCTTTACTTTCTCGTACAGCATGTTGTAGAGTTCAGGGAATCTTTCTTTTAGCTCCGATATCTTCAGGGGCGTTCTTATCCCAGCAACAACATCTTCTCCTTGAGCATTGGGGAGGTATTCCCCGTAAAGCTCGTTCTCGCCTGTGGCCACGTTTCTCGAGAAAACAACGCCTGTGCCCGAGTCAAATCCCATATTGCCAAATACCATTGTTTGAATATTAACTGCAGTGCAGTTAGCGACATCTTTCGTTATTTTATTCATTACTCTGTAGAATATGGCTCTGGGATTCATCCATGACCTGAAGACCGCCTTTATGGCTAACTTTAACTGGAGGTATGGGTCATCTGGGAAAAAGCCTTTTTCGCTCACTATAATCTTCTTGTAAGCCTCAACGAGCTCGACGAGCCCTTCTAGCGGGATATCAACGTCCTGTGCAACGTTGTATTTTTTCTTGATTTTCTCGAGCTCCTCCTCAAACAACTTTTCGTTTATCCCCAGAACAATTTTGCCGAAAAGTTGCAAGAATCTTCTGTAAGCATCGTATGCAAATCTAAAGTTGTTTGTCTGATTAGCCAATCCTATAACGGTCTCGTCATTAAGGCCCAAATTCAGTACTGTATCCATCATACCGGGCATAGAGATGGGGGCACCGCTTCTAACTGATACGAGCAATGGGTTATCGGGGTGCCCGAACTTCTTGCCTGTCTTTGCCTCGAGGACTTGAAGCTCATTGAGAACCTGGTCCATCAGGCCTTCAGGCAGATCCAGCGTATCGACTATTCTCCATATCTCATCGATGAGCCTGTTTCTTATCTCAGGTGGAGGGTTTTTCTCTATCTGCCTAACTAGCTCATCAAGCACATCTCTTTTGGGAGCGAAGAACTCCTCGCAGGCCTCCGTGGTGATTATAAAGCCCGGCGGAACTGGCATCCCCAGCTTTGTCATTAAGGCAAGGCTTGCTCCTTTCCCACCCAATAATCCCTTGTTATTCGGGTCCGCTTCTTCGAATCTATAAACATATTTTTTCATAGAGATACACCAAGTTTATCGCTATAATAATAATTTTTGATTTGATTTAAAAATATATTATAGCAACTATAACTTATTCACGTTTACCACGAGGTTGCTCCCTTCAATATTTATAAATATAGCGTCTTCGCGTTGCAACCAGCCTAGATAAGACTCAATAGCTCTTCTATTTAGAAGATATTGCCTTCCATTTTCCTGCTTTATTCCCAATGAATCCATAATTAACCTGATAAGCTCTTCGTATATCCAGGTTGGTCTCATAGCTAATATTTCAGCTATTTTTGATTTCACAAAAAGAATCCGACTTATATTCGCCTCGATTACGTCATTGGCCGATGACGAATTCATTACTGGTCCATGCGAGGGAACAACGTATAGCTTATCTCTAATAATGCTTTTTGCTTCTTTAAGCTTCATCAATGTTTTCTCAACATCAAGATGAAATGGAATTACGTATTTGCTGAGAACATCGGTGGAGAAGAACAAATCACTTGTGAACACGACATCGTCGTGTATGAAGCCGATCATGCCTGGTGAATGACCTGATAAGTTAATGACCTTTATTCCATCCGCAAAATCCATGTCCTCTAGGTTTTCAACGCTGTATGTGATAGAACCTTCAACCAGTGGATAGCCAAGGTCTAGGAGAGAAGATATTAGAGTGTTCTGAAGTAGGAATTTCTCAATTTTGTTCATGGCTACGGTAGCGTTGGTTTTCTTAACTACGTAAGAATTTCCTCCTACATGGTCGATGTGATGATGAGTATTAATAACTAATTTAACATTAATGTTCTCGCTGGCAGCATCTCTGAGTGCTTTTCTTGATGCATCCTCGCTTATTCCTGTATCAATCATTATTCCCTGGCTTTTGATAAACATTATATTTGTTCTTCCCGGAAATAAATAAGCATCGTCGCTTAGTTTAATTAACATGGTATTCAGCTCTTGCTTAGCCAGAGGTAGTTCGGGCATCCCTTTCCATGACGAATAGGTCGCTCAAGCTCACTTAGCAACACAACCCTGCTGTCCTTAGCATAGCTTCTTATAGGTATACCTGTGGCTTTTGAAAGCTCTTCTGAAAAGGCCCAAATATCGCTGAAAGATGGCATGTTGTTTTTCGTCAGCCTCTGTGTGCTGGAGCCAACATGCATGTAAGCTTTAACCTCAATGTATTTTGGTCTTGCTATTTCAATTATCTTGCTGAAGCCCTCGACAGTGTTGCTATCCATATTTATGCCCTTTATCGCAGTTATTCTCAGCACGGTTGGCGAGGGAAAGCTACTCATTATTTCCAGGCTTCTCATGGTTAGCTCCCAAGCCCTCGGGACAAGTGGCTTGTTGATTTGCTCGTATTTTTCTTTATTGTATGCCTCGATACTGATGTAGAGCTGGCTGGGAGGCTCCTCGCTGGATAATCTCTCCAGAACATCCGGTCTTACCCCCCTGGTTACAAGGAATGTCGTGAGGCCTTTTCTATGGAAGGCTTTAATTAGTGAAGGTAGATTCTCGTATAGCGTTGGCTCGCCGGTTAAGCTTATAGCCACGTGCTTGGGCTCAAAAGCCTCCTTAACTAGCTCTTTGTCAGCTTTTGGGTTACCCAAGTAACCGCTCAAGAGTTTTCTTTGAGTCTCGATTATATTGTCCACAAGAGCATCGATGTCCTCCTGGTACTTAGGCATTGATAGCTCAAATGGAATCCCGACATCAGGGGGCCTCACTCTCCAGCAGTGTATGCAATCGTTCCAGCACCAATAGGCTGCTGGGCTCATCTGTATGCATCTATGGCTCTCAATTCCATAGAACAAGCATTTATAGCAGAATCTTCTCTGCAGTATAGCTTTCCTGGTCCAGAGGCATGGCTTGACCACCGTGTGCTCATTTACAAAGTGGTATCCCTGCTTCCTCATTAGTTTTTGCAGGTTGCTGTAGTCTACCTGCGTTATTCTTATCGTCATTTGTAGGACCGGGATTTTTTTATCCATAATTATTTTAGTTATCAGGATTAAAAACAATGTATATAGACCGAGAGTGGTGTTGATGGGGCCTCCTTTCCATATTCTTGCAAAGAAGGGTGATATAGCTGAGAGGGTCATAATTGCCGGCGACCCATACAGAGTCAAGCAGATAAGTGGTTTGTTGGATAACCCCGTGTTAGTTAACGAGAATAGAGGTTTGTTTGTATATACTGGAAAATACAAGGGGATCCCTGTAACCGTTGCCACACACGGAATTGGGTCAGGGAGTGCAGCTATAGTTATTGAGGAGCTCGTGATGCTTGGAGCCAAGTATATTGTCAGGCTTGGGACCGCGGGCGCGCTTATACCTGAGCTAGATATTGGCGACTACGTCGTTGCTAGCGGCGCAGCTTGCATTCATAATGGTAACAGCTTAGGGCAATACGCACCTGGTTACTGTTTGCCAACTTCTCCTTCTCCTCAGCTAACAGGCTTGTTGATTGAGAAGGCAAAGAGCAGGAATGCTAAATTCGTTGTTGGACCGGTTTTCAGCAGTGACTCGTTCTACGCGGAGAACCCTGAGTTCGCTAAGTATTGGAGCGAGAGAGGAGTGGTCGCAGTCGAGATGGAGTGCGCGTCGCTATTCGCTCTTTCATGGATAAGGAGATTTCACAGTGCTGCTCTCCTGATTATTAGTGATAGCCTAGTTAAAGACAAAAGCGTCTTCCTTACTGCAAACGAGCTGAAACCAAGAGTCGAGCTGGCGGCAACTATAGTGCTGGATACCCTAGTGAATGTTGATTTCTAGGTTTTATTCTTAGTTTTTTCTCCCTCAACATGAACTGTTGCTTCCCAGCCCAGCTTCTCTCTTACAGCATTTTCTATTAGCTTGGCTATCCTGTCTGCTTCTTCAACAGTCGTGTCTTTAGGCACTCTTACGTGTAAAGTGAGCTCCACGTGATCGCCGTATTTATGTAAATGTATATGATGAACATCTGTGACTTCTTCGTGAACGCTAGTTACTATGTTTTTTATTATTTTCTCCTCCTCCTCGCTAGCACCTCTTCCTAGAAGCTCATCGCTAGTTTCCCTTATCAAGCTCACGGATATGAACATTATGTATAACGAGATAACTAACCCCAAAACACCGTCTAGCCACCAGTAGCTCTTCCCAAGTAAAATGCCTATAGCGAGCAGGATCGTTGCGATAGCATCGCTTCTGTGGTGATGCCCATCGGCTCTAATGGCATCCGAGCCGTACTTATCCGCTAATCTATAGGCTACCTGGGCTAATAGTTCCTTTATGATAGCCATTATCACCAGAGAGTGTACCACGATATTGCTGAACACCACTGCCTGTCTGCTCAATAATTTATTACCACTGCGTATCAAGAACTCGAATGAAACAGCTAGAAGCAAGCTTCCAATAATTATTGTTGATATTAGCTCCGCTCTTCCATGACCATATGGATGCTCCTTATCAGGTGGCTTAGAAACCATGTAAAAGCCGTATATAAGAACAACGCTTGTCACGATATCAAATAAAGAGTGAAACGCGTCTGCCATTAAAGCTACTGATTGGTAGGTTAAACCCAGAAACAGCTTCCATCCAGAAACAAATATATTTATTACAATTGATAAAACGCCTTCAAAGTAAGCAGAACTTTTCTTGTCATAAACAAAACGCATGTTAGTCGCCACAAATCATTACTTACTTCTTAAACCAAGCATCAAGACCTGTTTGTTTCTTAATAGCCTTTATGCTATGAATAGCCTTCTTCAATCTATCAATAGCGTTCATGACTCTCTCTTCGCTGAAATCGTGCTCCTCGACCAGAAGCTTCCTTATGCCCTCGACATCAGGGTCCTTCCACTCAACGCTTGCAACATCAATGACCGGTGGATTCAGAAAATATTCAAATATCTCCTCGTAATTTATTCCCTCGATCTTTGGAACAGCTTTTAAAGCTTCCCTAGCGTTAGGATAGCTTTTAACTATCTTGAGCGCTGTTTTTGGGCCTACTCCCTTTACTCCGCCAGGATTATAGTCTGTTCCCAGAAATAATGCTATTACTATCAGTTTTTCTCTATCAATACCAAGCTCTCTGTACATCATTTCCGCATCAATAATCTCCGGTTTAATCTCGACATACACGTCCTTCTTGGGCAACTTCCTTTTGCCTGTGATACCCAGGTTTCTCACGAGCCTTGGAGAACCAAAGAGCAAACTATCATAGTCTTGGCTTCCGGCGGCCCACGCAACCCCTTTCCTCGCCAAATAAGCTGCTTGGGCCTCCCCCTCCGCCGGCGCAGTTATGTAGGGCACTCCCATAACGCTCAGCAATTTCTTAGCGTCCTCAACCATGCTATCAGTCAACCTAGCTGACATCTGAGCATATCTTCTCGCCTCCTCCACCTCTCCTCTCTGCAAAGCTATGCTTAGCTTCGCCTCGGCCTCTTCCTTTATTTTCCTTCTTCTCTCAATTTCTTTTTCCTTGAAACTGGGTGGTTTTCCATCGAAGACATATATGGGCTTAATCCCCGATTCTAAAAGATTTATGGTTCTATAGAACAACCCGCTTAAATGACTAGTTACGTTCCCCCTAGAATCCATGAGTGGAGTGCCGTCTGGTTGCCTAATAGCCGTTAAAAATTGATAAAGCATATTATACGCATCAATTGATATAACCCTTCCACTAAGCTCTGTTAGCTCCACTTCTCTCCTAGCTTTCTCCGGAATCAGCTCATCCAAGTCAACGCCCATTTATTCCTCCCCTCTAACAAGCTCAATAATAAGAGAACCCTCCTTAGCTGTGCCCACCCTCACATATCCATTTATCTCAAGCTTCATCAAGGTCTTAATGAATTCCTGATAACTTACATCGTATACAGTCTTAACGCTCTCATATAGGTCTTTATCCGTTGCTGTTCCACCCTTCAGTTTTAGTAACTCAAGCATTGTTAGATGTAGCGGTATTGGTCGCCAAATCTTCCTCAAAAAACTATTTCACCTAGAAGATTTTTCTTCAACAATATTAATCCTATGAATTTACCATTATATCTATTTTCATGAACTGATAACCGCAGAATCCATAAGATGTCTACCTTACATAAAACCTCGAAAATGAATTATAAACAACAAATGGTTGCTATGTATATGCTGGCACGACTTTCTTTACAGCGATGGCTTGTCTTGCTTGCTCGAGCCATTTCTGGTAAAACTCCACCATGTATGGAGTCACGCTTGGCCTGATGACCTTTAGAGCTTCCTCGAAGTGCTTCATTTTTACTTGCATAGCATTGAAATTTTCCCTCAGAGCCCTTAAGCCAGCTTCCCTAACCAGTGCCTCCAAGTCTGCGCCAGTGTATCCCTCTGTAATGCTAGCTATGTACTCAAGGTCAACGTCCGGTGCTAACGGCATGTTTCTCGTGTGTATTTTTAATATCTGGAGCCTTGCCTGCTTGTCAGGTGGTGGGACATATATTAACTTGTCTATTCTGCCTGGCCTTAGCAGGGCCGGGTCAACCATGTCCGGCCTGTTAGTAGCTGCTATGAAGACAACGTTTTTTAGCGTGATTATTCCGTCAAGCTCAGTTAGCAGCTGGCTAACTACTCTTTCAGTTACATTGGTATCAGCGCTGAGTCCTCTTACGGGCGCTATTGCATCAATTTCATCGAAGAAGATAATTGCAGGAGCATACTGGCGGGCTCTTCTGAATAACTCTCTTATCGCTCTCTCGCTTTCGCCGACCCACTTGCTTAGTACCTCAGGTCCTCTTATCGCAATAAAGTTAACTCCTGCCTCCGTTGCAACGGCTTTGGCCAGCAGTGTTTTGCCTGTGCCCGGTGGCCCGAATAGGAGAATTCCCTTCGGTGGCTTTATCCCTATTCTCTGGAATGCCTCTGGATGCTTGAGTGGCCACTCAACACTTTCTCTTAGCTGTTGTTTAACCTCCTCTAATCCACCGATATCTTCCCATCTGACATTCGGTATCTCTATGTATATCTCCCTCATTCCGCTTGGGACTATCTCTTTGTATGCCTCCATGAAGTCCTCTCTCGTTACAACCATTTTGCTGAGCACACTTTCGGGTATCTTTTCGTAAGTAAAGTCGATGAGGGGGAGGTATCTCCTCAAAGCGTGCATCGCGGCTTCTCTAACAAGAGCAGCTAAGTCCGCTCCTGTGTATCCATGAGTGATTTCCGCGAGCTCATTTAAATCTACATCCTCTGCTAACGGCATGTTTCTCGTGTGTATCTGCAGGATTTCAAGCCTACCTTGCTTATCCGGAAGTGGAACCTCGATCTCCCTGTCAAATCTACCAGGCCTTCTCAGTGCAGGGTCAATAGCGTTAGGACGATTAGTGGCTGCAATAACAATTACGTTCCCCCTCGCCTCGAGCCCATCCATAAGAGCGAGTAGCTGAGCTACTACTCTTCGTTCAACCTCACCCATTACCTCATCTCTCTTTGGCGCGATAGCATCAATCTCGTCAATAAATATTATTGCGGGGGCGTGCTTCTTGGCTTCCTCGAATATTTCTCTCAGCCTCTGCTCGCTTTCACCGTAGAACTTGCTCATTATCTCAGGTCCATTAATGGATATGAAGTAAGCCTGGCTTTCATTGGCTACGGCCTTCGCTAATAGAGTCTTGCCCGTGCCAGGAGGCCCATATAAGAGAACTCCTTTTGGAGGCTCTATTCCTAGTCTCTTGAAGACCTCGGGGTATTTTAACGGGAGCTCGACTAGCTCTCTTATTCTTTGTATAACGTTCTTCAGACCGCCTATGTCCTCGTATGTCACTCTCGGCATCTTCGAGATTTCTACTGGTTTATCGAGAATCACTATGTTTGTATCTTGTGTTATAACTACGCATCCCTCCGGCTTTGTTTGGACAACGACAAACGGAATGGCCTGGCCCAACACGGGTATTAAGACTGTGTCTCCCTCCATAACTGGGTAATCAATTAATCTTCGTTTAGCGTAGTTAACAAAGCTCTGGTCCACCTGTATATTGAAGTTGCTTGGTGCTAGCTTAACCATTGTTGCTGGCTTAGCCTGGGTTTTCCTAACTATAACCTTGTCGCCTATCGCTACACCAGCGTTCTTCCTTATCAACCCATCCATTCTTATGATGTCCATTCCACTATCCTCAGCATAGTTAGGCCAAGCTATAGCTACTGTTTTTCTTTTTCCCTCTATTTCAACTATGTCCCCGGGCTCCACCCCTATTTCTTTCATAAGGTTAATGTCGATTCTGACCTTCCCTCTTCCAACATCTTTCTGCTTGGCCTCAGCCACTCGTAGCACAAGCTCTTTCTTCTCGCTTTGAGGCGTCTCAGACAATTTAGCACCCATGAATGATTTTGTTGTTCTGAGTTAATTAAGAATATCAATATATAGATTTAATTGCTATAAAAAATCAGAACTCCGACAGCCTACTAACGTTTTCCACTTCCACATCATCTATTCCTTCGATGCCCCTGAGGATTTCCTCCAGTCTTTCTGTTCCACCCTCCGTTTCCTCGGGCATCAATATATGAAGTTTTAAAGCAGTGTAGCCAAAAGCCAATGGCTCCTCCTTCATTCTTATAGCCTCATATTCTGGAGGAAGAGCCTTTCTTATTTTGTCTGCCAGCTCCTTTCTATCAATATCTGCATCAGATGGAAAAACCTTCACGGAAACAATTATTTTAGCCATAAAGCTCACCTAAGGGCCCTGGAAACCACATATCGGGCATACATATGGAACAGACATTTTTCTGCACTTGTTGCATCTAATTATCTCCACTTTACCGCAGTTCGGGCATTTGAATACGACTGCTTTTTCTTTTGGCATTAATGGTCGATTACAGCTTGAGCACTTCTTAACGGTAACGGGTTCCGTCAGGCTGACTCCTTTACTTGCGACATAAGCCATGGTAATCCCTCTAGGAAAAACACTACTATTTGTTCAACGGGATTATTAGTTAATAAATATTTATCCAGCAAAAACAGAAAATTCCGCGTAGATGAGTTATGGGCGGGTATAAGCAAGTCATTGTTGTTAGAACCGACATCAAGATGAGCACTGGTAAGCTCGCAGCTCAGGTAGCCCATGCATCCGTAACATGCGTGATAAATATGATTAGAAAAGAGGGAAAATTCAAAAAATGGGTCGAAGAGTGGGAGAAGGAGGGGCAAAAAAAGATTGTTCTCCAAGTACCAAGCCTCGATGTGCTTTTATCTATATATGAAAAAGCTCTGAATAAGGGATTGCCATCCTGTCTAATAAGTGACGCGGGGTTAACTGAGCTTGAGCCTGGAACCATAACCTGCGCTGGAATAGGCCCCGCTCCTGAAGAACTTGTAGACGAAATTACTGGACAGTTAAAGCTACTCTAGCTTTATCGTGAAGTATTCGCCCGTGATTAAGTGAAGAAGCTCCTCCAAGCTGTTTTTGTCCATTGGAAAAAGCCTCTCATCGCTTCTAAGTACTCTGACAGAGTAAATCTGAGTCCCGTCGGGAAGCCAAACCATGTTTACCCCCAACACTCTCACAGGACTCAGCAGCTGTGCAACTACTTTTCTTACATCATTTGTATGCTCGACCACCTTTACTTTGACTTTCAAGCTCTCAGACAGCTCTTTGCTAAGTTTCTTTAACAATGTATCGCTGTTCCCCGGGATTTTCATAACGAGGACAAGCATATCTTTGTAAAGTACACTTTTAACGTAGTGTGCGTCCTTAAGTTCTCTTAACCCGTGCTCCTCTAGCTCCAGCAACTCCTTCATCACTGATACTTCATAATCTCTAATCTCCTGTGTATCGATTTTTCTCTGGCACTTTGGGCACAGGACGCCTGTTTTAACGCAAATGGTATCCAGCGGTATCTTGACTATCGCTGAGCACCTCTTTGTTAACCTAGTAACTCTTTATCTCTATTCTCTATATTCTGTTCGAAGATTATAAAATATATTGAGCTCAAGATCAAACAAAAATATGTTAGTTATAAGTGCAATAATTTAAAACAAGCTAACATGTATAGACCTGAGTAAATGGAAGTCCACTGGACTTATCAGAAAGAGCCTTTGCCTTCCCCAGCAGGAAGGAGATTAGCCTTGGTTTTGATGCATGGCTCGCAATCCTGGAACACGCTTCCCTTATCACCGACCAGTTCGCGTAGAAAAACTGTGCCGTAAAAGCCTGGGTTAAGCCTAAAACCAATAACCATTGTTTCTTCCAATCTCTTATATGCTAGTATCTCAGCAACGCCCAAAAGTACTCTGTATCTCGTTCTTATTCCCAGCTTCTCAAGTGCTTGCAGCAACCAATCATTTTTTGATAGCCTGTCCTCGATGCATTCCACATGTTTCTTATTAACCCATCCAGGATGCTTTCTGTTGCGAAAATCGTATCCTATGAGAACCCCGCTCTGTATCTCCCTGGCGGGGAATCGTTCATCGAGTATTAACTCAGATAAACATTCATTGAAGTAATAGGATTGCACTGACTGTATGAGTAGTAGCTTTATTGACTCATCAATATAGCCTTTTCTCAGTAACTGCATCTCCCACCACCCATTCTTCCTGGATAAAAGCCCTGTCAATTCATCCCTCTCGCCTAATAGGTACTTGAGATAAGCTAATCCGAGTTCATGCGTATACGGTCTTCTCAAGCCGAAACGCTGGTATCCAACGAAGTTGGGGAATACCAGTTTCTTGCCTGCTTTTTCCATGAAGCTTTCTAGCTCATGGATGTTCTCCATACTTATTCTAACGAAGAAATCGTTGTGTGTATTTTCTCCTAGCTTGAGCGGCCTATCAACGTAACCTATTTTCTTAGCGACGACATTATCGAGATATAGACGGTCCGGGGTCTGCTTACAGTCAATCGGAACTACATGCTGTATTGAGAGAGAGTATTTGTCTTTTAGTCCACAGTAACTAATTTCTTTGCATTTTATAGCTTTTCTCAACGCATGTAATGCGTGAAACGTATCGGTTTTCTCCTTTATCACTAAGTAAAGTGGGTGCCTCATGCCCTCCTCCACACTTATTTTCTCGCTCACAATGAAGTCGCAGCATCTAGATATTACTTGTTTACCAGCGGTAGCTATTGGCCCGAAAAGAAAGCCTTCAACACCGATATCGCTCCAAACCATTACTAATCATTCTTTTTTATGAAAATTTATATTACATGGACTTAATATAGCATAATTAGATAAGCAATGAGCTCGCTGATTCGCGTAAGGCCTATAAAAACCGAGCTTATAAAGCTCAGAAGAAGAATACTTCTAGCATACAAGGTTAAAGATGTTTTAAGCGAGAGACTAACTGTCCTTACAAACGAGCTTTTAGCTAGAACAAATGAAGCAAAGATACTACGTAAGAAACTATATGATTCTCTACTCTCGTGTGGATACAAATACGCAGTGGTAAAGTCACTGCATGCTCAGGGCATCAACAGCGTTGTTGAGGCAGGAGGAGTTTCTCTAGAAACGGATATTTATACAGAGAACATGATGGGAGTAAAAGTCCCCATAACTAAGCTGTTCATAAAGGATTCCAGCTTTCTAGCTAAGCTTGGCTTTAGCGACTATGCTGACGAGCTTTCCAGGCTCTTGGAATACCTAAGCGAGCTCTCCCGGGCTGAAAGCTCAATAAGAGCTCTTCATAATGAAATAAAAAAGACGAAGAGAAAAGTTAACGCTCTTGATTACATTATCATTCCTCAGCTGAAATCAACAATAAAGGCAATATCGATGAAGTTTGACGAAAAAGAAAGAGAAGAGAAGACGCGCCTAAAAAGAGTAAAAACCATATTGGAGAGAAGAAGAAAATGAACAGCATTCTTGACAGGTTTCTCGAAGAGGAACTGAGGATAGCCAATAAACATCTGCCTTACCAAAAAATCGGTTTATGCGAAGCTTTATGTATGGATAAGCCCGAAGTGGTTCTTAGGGATGGCTCCACGCATAGATTCGATAAGAGGGAGTTACAATTATTAAAGGACTTGCTCGGGGAACTTGCTTGCGAGGTTCAGGTTCCGGTGATTATTTATTACCAGTACGGCTTAGGTAAAGGAACTTATTACGTCGCCGGAAAACTAGAGGCATTATTGGTTAGTAAACTTCTTGGCGAAAAAGCGACGTATTCAGATGGAGAAAAAATATTTTTATCAAGGCCAGAGGTAATATACATACGTACGATTCTTAGAACCACATCGACTGTGGCGTTTATTCCTTAAGGTCGGTGCTACCAATATGGGCGTGCCAAGCTTTGATTTCGCAGATTTAGACAAGGAGGCGGAAAAAATTATTAATGAAGCCAAGAAAAAGGCTGACCTAATCGTTAGGGAGGCTAGAAGAAAAGCAAACGAGATACTTTCTACTCCTTATCCAACCGAGGAAATAGAGAAAGAAAGGAAAAAACTGCTAAGAGATGCCGAGGAAAAAGCATTGAATATTATTCGCGAAGCCGAGGAAAAAGCCAGGTCACTTAGAGACAAAGCAAACGCGAATTATGAGAAAACACTAGCATATGTGCTGAAAATAGTGGCTGGTTTAAATGAGTAAGCTCTTGTTGAATAGGCCTGAGCCATTATATAAGGTTGAAATAATTGTTCCTCAAAGCAAAAGTAGCTATGTATTGTCGCGGATAAGCTATTTCGGTGAGATTCATCTAGAAAAAATAGAAGAAAAAGAAGTAGAGGAACTAAAGAAAAGGATTGAGGAAATAAAAAATCTTCTGGACATGGCGAAATTCCTCGCCGGTAAGTCGGGAAGAAAAGAATTAAGCGTTAATCTAACCTCAATGGAACTCGAGAGCTTTTCTATCGAGAAAGTAAGAAAAGATTTAGAGCCAATTTATCAAAAAGTCAGTTCACTGGAATCAAGGCTTGTAATCCTAGAAAACAAGAGAAAACTTCTGCTAAAACTATATAGCCACATTGAATTATTGCCGGATTCCCTGAATGCATCTCTATTGCTCTACAAAGGAAGAATATACAGTGCAATAATGGTTGTGGGCAAATTCGATGTTATATCAAAGACGCTTGAACTAATGAAGAGATACAACATTGTTGCTTTGTTCCTTGGAAGCGTGAATGAGAGCTATGTTTATTCAATCATATATCCTTCCGACTTTGAAAAGGAAATCAAGGAATACATAGAGGCTTCAGGCTTATATCTTGTCCCAGATGAACTCTATGACCTTATCTCGGCTTGTACTTATGTCAAAGAATTAAAAACAACTGTTAGGGAACAAATAGCTGTTGTAGAAAAAGAAATCGATAGCCTCAGCCAAGAAATCAAATCCATCGCTGAGAGCAATATTGATTGGATAGGGAAATACCTCTTATATTTGGACAATCTTTATGCCCAGCAAACCGAGCTTCAAAAATTACTGTTTCTCAAACACCTGTCCGTGATGAGAGGATGGGTCCCAAAGAAGAGTATAAATAATTTTAGAAAAGAGCTCGAGAAGCTACAGGTACCGTTTTACCTAACTTATACGGACCCATCCCCCAACGATAATCCACCATCAAGGCTCTCCAATGTTAAGGGAATCAGGAACTACGAGTTAATCACGGAGCTCTACGGAACACCTAGCTACTGGGAGTGGGATCCCACCCCTATAGTTGCCTACTCCTTTGCATTTTTCTTTGGATTAATGGTTAGTGATATCGCTTATTCAGCCATAGGTATTCTCCTGATAATGCTTGTCCTAGACAAAATGGTTAGTGATAAAGATAGTCCAGCATACAAGAAATTCAAGAACATTCTAGTGTTAAGCAACTTAGTTGCCTTGATTTTCGGAATAGTTACTGGTAGCTTCCTTGGAAACTTCCTTCAAGAGTACTTCAATATTAATTTACCCGTCTTCGTTGAGTATATGCTGTCTCCCATAAGCTTCATAAAACTCTCTCTCATAATTGGTTTAATCCACATAAATATAGCTCATGCGCTAACCCTGGCAAGAGCTTCCAAGAAGAGAGACTTTACCTTAATAATACAGGAGGCAGGCATATTCCTAGTTCAGTTCTTCGGTATCCCACTGGTTCTGAAGATGTTCTTTGATTATCGAGTGCCAATACTAGGCAATATCCCACAGAACATATTGATTATCGGCAGCCTACTAAGCATATCGTTAATTATCTACAGTAGCATCAAGATGATGAGGTTCCTGGGACTCTTGACCTGGATATTCCAGCTAACCGGGATTCTAGGAGATGTTCTGAGCTACGTGAGGTTAGCCGGAGTCGGGCTAGCCACATATTATATTGCGCTGTCATTTAACTTCATAGTAAAGATGCTTCTAGACTGGTTTATGGGAACAGGCAATATTATTATAGTGATAGTTGGAGGAGTGTTCTCAGTTCTGCTGCTGGCCTTAACGCACCTAATATCCCTTGTTCTCTCATTACTTGGAGGCTTCGTGCACTCTCTTAGGCTATGTTTCCTTGAATTCCTATCGAAGTTTTACGAAGGCAACGGATCCCCATTCTCTCCATTAAGGGTGGTTTTATCGAGAAAAATAATTATTAGTTAGTATACTATTTTATTTTTATAATTGATAAATCTTATCAAGTGCGCGGTGTAAGTGGCATGATAGATGCTTACGCGTTAGGCTTAGCTAAGCTGGGTGCAGCCCTACCTCTAGTGGGAGGAATAATTGGCTCATCGATGGGCATGTATTACGCTAACAGCGTGGCAGTTAATGTTTTGGCTGAGGACCCCAAACAGTTTAGAAACGCGCTGTTTTTATCCGCTCTGCCTATGACTCAAACATTTTATGGTTTAATACAAATGCTTTATATCCTGAGGGTTTTCCTGCCGAAAGCAACGGTTGATTTATCTGTTGGATTAGCTGTTCTTGGCTTAGGCTTAGTGGGATTCGTTGCCGAGCTTTTCTCAGCTTGGTCTCAAGGAAAGATATGTGCACATGGAATCTCCGAGCTTATAAGAACGCAGGGGAAAATAATGACCAACGCTGTAATATTGGCTATATATGTTGAGCTTTGGGGAATACTTGGCATTGTCTTCGTGTTGCTCGGTTTATCATTGCTAGGGTGAGCAAATGTCGAGTAGCAATGTCGAAGAAATAAGAGAAATCAAGGAAAAACTTCTCAGCGAGGCAAGGGAGAAGGCTGAAAACATAGTTAGAGAGGCGGAGGAGAAGGCAAACGAGATAATCAGGCAGGCCCAAGAAGAGTGGAGAAGAAGATACGAGGAATACAAAAGACAAGAGCTCAAAAAAATATACGAGAAAAATGCACAGATAGAGTCGGAGGCTAGGCTCAAGGCACGAGTAATCGTTAGCCAAACCAAAGCTGAGATTATTGAGAAATTATTCGAAGACACCAAGAGAAAACTTGAGGATCGACAGTTCGATGTAAAGAAAAGCTTGGAGCTTTTGCTGACTCAGAGTTTAAAGGAGGCCAGTGCTATAAAAAAAATAGTTGTCTCTCCAAAAGACAAAAAGATACTGGAAGACATCATTTCCGAGTTTGGTTTAAAGATTGATATAAAAGAGAACGAAAACATGATAGGAGGCTTAATCGTTGAGAGCGTTGACGGAGTGATAATCGATAATAGCTATGACACTAGGCTTTTGAATCTAAAAGAAAAAGAGCTCAACGAGATTCAGCGGCTACTCTGGGGAGAATAATATATATGAGCATCGCACAGAAAGCTAGGCCGCTACTGCTATCCGAAGAAGCTCAACTAATTTCGACGGATGAGTATATATCAATGATACAGGCTAACGATATCAAGTCTGCGACTAGCAGAATTATCCATAGGAGAGTAGGCGAGGCAATTAATATCTTTATTGAACAAAAAAAGATGTTTGGTCTGGACGACTTATTTCTACTTATAGATGATTATTATCAAAGAAAATTAATGAATTTATGTGCCAGTAATAATAAATACACTTCCGTTATGGAGGAAATAAGCGATTTACTAAATGGTTACTTAGCTACCCAGTGCTTCCTGAGCTTAAAGAAGCCATGCGTGTTTTTCCCAAACGGTGGTTTATACAGACATTGGGTCTCAGGCGGCGAGAAAGGCTTGATAGACTATATGTCATCGGATAAGACACTTAGCGTTATTTACAAAAAAGCTACGGAGACAGGCAAAATCGATGTAAAAGACTTCTTTTATCACGCGAAGCCCCTATGGGATAAGATAGTTGTCCAGGGCAGCTTCCCTGCGCGCAAAACGCTTGGTCTATTCCACGACTTTGCGTTGTTAAGAACAGTATTAACCGTTGACAGCGTCGATACCACGATAATATCCTCTGCTTACATCCCTAGAGACGACTTATTGATGATTACTAAGGGTTTGAAAGAAAACAAGCTTGAAAACCTGAGATTACTAGATAAACATCTGCCCACCTTTAGCGAAACGTTCTCTGACTTAACGAGAATCGCGCCCAGAACAGCTTCTCTTGATGTAGCCCTTATATTGTCATTAGGTTACCTAACGAAAAATTTGACCTACGATTTCAATGAGATAAACCTAAGGAAATACCTATTGTTGCTCCGAGAAGCTTTTTTACTAAGACTAGTTTACTTAACCTTTCTATCCGGGATGGATAAATCCATAGTTATGAACTTGATTACAAGGAGGTTAACATGAGCAAGGCTATTTTTATTGGTAGTGATTATTTTTCAGGTTTCTTTAACTTACTTGGTTTCAGCACCTATGCTTACAAAGGCGACTGTAATAATGGTATTGATTTCATTGAGAAGAACATTGAATCGGTAAAGATAGTCGTGTTATCCCGTATGATAGAACCCGCGTGTATAGATATCATAATAAAGAGGCTGGAAAGCCAAAATATAAACTACATAATAATACCAGAGCTCAGTGATATAGAAAAAGAAAACATCGATGAATACTATGATAGAATTATCAAAACATTAATAGGTATGTAGGTCACCATGTAAAAACGTCTGTCAGGAGAACAAAAATGGGGAGAATAAAAAGAATATCCGGTCCCCTCGTGATAGCTGAGGATGTTAGAGGGGTATCCGTATACGAGTTAATCGAGGTCGGAGAGCAAAGGCTTATCGGTGAAGTAATTGGTGTTCAAGGAGACGATGCTGTCATTCAGGTGTACGAGGACACGACGGGTTTAAGGGTAGGAGAGCCGGTTTACCCAACTGGTAATCCACTTGTGGCTGAGCTTGGGCCCGGTCTCATCGGCTCTATATTTGATGGTATTCAGAGACCCCTCCCTGAAATTGGCTTGCTCACAGGAATTATGCTATCAAAAGGAGTCAAGGAGCCTCCATTACCAAGAAACAAGAAGTGGACATTCAAGCCTCTGGTTAAACAGGGCGATGAGGTAAGCGAGGGAGACTTCATAGGGGTTGTCGAAGAGACGAAAAGAGTTAAACACTACATAATGGTTCCTCCAGGAGTTAAAGGAAAAGTCAATTATATCGCTCCCGAGGGAGACTACACGATTATTGATACCATAGCTACTGTAGGGAATACCGATTTAAAGATGCTTCAAAAATGGCCAGTCAGAAAACCAAGACCATACCTAGAAAAACACGATGTATCAGAGCCGTTAATCACCGGACAAAGAGTAATTGACTTTCTATTCCCATTGGGGAAAGGCGGAAAAGCAGCTATCCCAGGAGGTTTCGGGACAGGAAAAACAGTTACTCTCCAGACAATAACCAAGTGGAGCGAAGCCGATGTCTCCATTTATATTGGCTGCGGTGAGAGAGGGAACGAGATGGCTGACGCCCTACACAGCTTGAAAAAGCTAGTCGACCCAAAAACGGGCAGACCCCTCATGGAAAAGAGCATCTTCATAGCTAATACAAGCAACATGCCCGTTGCCGCTAGGGAGGCCAGTATATTCTTGGGAATAACGATGGCCGAGTACTACAGGGATATGGGCTACAACGTACTGCTAGTAGCTGACTCAACAAGCAGATGGGCTGAGGCTATGAGGGAAATAAGCGGTAGGCTGGAGGAGCTCCCCGGCGAGGAGGGTTTCCCGGCATACCTCAGCTCCAGGCTAGCGTCCTTTTATGAGAGAAGCGGTAGCGTAACGACTCTTGGAAAACCGTTAAGGAAGGGTAGCGTAACGATTGTTGGGGCTGTAAGCCCCCCTGGAGCTGACTTCAGCGAGCCGGTTACACAGACTACTCTCAGGATAATAAGAGCCCTATATGCCCTTGATGTTAACCTTGCTTACAGAAGGCACTACCCCGCTGTTAACTGGCTCATAAGCTACAGCTTATACGTTGAGAACGTTAAGAGGTGGTGGGAGAGCATGATAAGCGACTATTCGATTATCAGAAATAGATTACTAGAGATTTTGCAGAAGGAAGCTGAACTAGAGGAGCTAGTTAGACTCGTTGGTGTCGAGGCTCTCCCGGAGGAGGATAAGCTGGTATTGGAGACCGCTAGGATAATCAGGGAGGATTTTTTGATGCAGGATGCTTTTCACCCTGTAGATGCTTTCACCTCTCCACATAAGGCGTATAAAATGGCGAAAGCAATAATCGAGTTCCACGAGAAATCGCTGATGGCAATCAGGAAGGGAAAGGACATCAACGCCATAAGGAGCTTAGCTTCAAAACAGAAGTTTGCGCAAATGAAGAGAATACCGGAAGACAAATTCGATGAATACTACAACGATTTGTTAGCAACAATGAAGAAGGAGTTCGAGGAGCTTCTTGGAGGTGAGGCCTGATTCAGAGATTAAGCATCAGGGAGATTAGAAAGCTTCTCAGAGCTCAGGGCAGCTTGTTGGCAATACAAACAATCCCGGGCATTTCGTATGGTGAAATGGTAGAAGTAGTTCTCCCGAATGGGGAGTCAAGGTTCGGGCAAGTCATTGATACATCCAAAGACATCACTATACTGCTGGTCTTCGGAGGAGTAAGCGATGTTGACCTAGAGAAAACAAGGGTGAGGCTAAGGGGGGAGACCTTCAAGATAGGCGTTAGTACAGATATGCTTGGCAGGATCCTCGATGGTCTTGGTAGACCCATAGATGGAGGACCTAGAATTATTCCTGAGGACTACCTTGATATTAATGGAGCACCGCTAAATCCAGCTCTTAGAGTTCCACCAAGCGAGTTTATAGAAACAGGCATATCAGTTATAGACGGCCTCAATAGCCTTGTAAGGGGGCAAAAGCTACCTATATTCAGCGGTAGCGGTTTACCCCACAACAGGTTGGCAGCACAGATCGTCAGACAAGCAACTGTTAAGGGGAAAGAAGAAAAATTCGCCATAGTATTCGCTGCTATAGGGGTTCCATACGATGATGCTATGTTCTTTATAAAGAACTTCAGGGAGACAGGGGCACTTGACAAGACCGTCGCTATCATAAACACAGCTAACTCACCAGTAATTGAGAGGATAGCTACACCGAGGATAGCATTAACAATAGCTGAGTACCTCGCATGGAAGCACGACATGCATGTCTTAACCGTGCTCACCGATATGACTTTTTATTGCGAAGCTCTCAGGGAACTAAGCGCAGCTAGAGAGGAAGTTCCCGGTAGAAGAGGTTATCCTGGATACATGTACACGGACTTAGCTACGATATATGAAAGGGCGGGGAGAGTAGAAGGGAAAGCCGGAAGCCTGACTCAGATGCCAATCCTCACGATGCCTGACGATGATATAACTCACCCAATTCCCGACTTAACTGGATATACAACTGAGGGCCAGCTAGTATTATCGCGCCCACTATGGCTCAAGGGAATATATCCGCCTTTCGACGTGCTAATGAGCTTATCGAGATTAATGAAGGATGGCATAGGGCCTGGAAAAACCAGGGAGGACCACAGAAGCGTCTTTATGCAACTTTACAGCGCTTATGCAGAGGGAGTTAAACTTAGAGAATTAACAATAATTGTCGGAACAGAGGCATTGTCACCGAGAGACAAGAAATATTTGGAGTTCGCTGATAGATTCGAAAGAGAATTTATCAATCAAAGAGAAGATGAGAGAAGAACAATAGAGGAGACCCTCGATATCGGCTGGGACCTCCTAAGCCTGTTGCCCGAGGAGGAATTAAAGTTCCCCAGCAAAGAGGAAATAGAAAAGTACCATCCAAAATACAGAAAACGCGTCCGGACACAATAAGTATAAACGACAAGTTAATTTTAGAATCTAGCAAAAAATAAGTATCTTGATGTTGCATTGAATGTAAACAAAGAAGAACTATCAGTTTTGCTAAACGAGGACTATTATAGAAGAGGCCAGAGTAATCTCTGCAGATACTGTATATTTAGACTCATCTGCAGAAGTAAATAACAATGCTATAATCATGAATCACTTATATAGCAATACAATTGCAATAAAGGACAATCAACTAATATATAGTAATCTTATGACCATCGTAAATACTAGGTATGCAAAAATGATAGCCAATGAAACTCGCATGGGTGATAGTCTATACGGCCTCACACGTCCAGGAAAAGCTGAACCCAATTTGTTTCTCCCGTAAAAAAGATATACAAAGTGAATCATAATATTATTAAAACATCGAAAATTTATAATAAACAATTAATTTTGGACAGTAAAAGTGGGATTAAATTCCAAGATACCAAATATTTATTACCTAAAGACAAGCCAAAATCCCTTTGAGGGGCTTTGCCGTGGGCGGGGAGTTCGAGGAGGGATTTTACTATGTTTGCGCTAATTGTGGTAGAACATTGACAACTAAGGACTTCGAAATGCTAAGAAGAATACAGTGCGTGTACTGTGGATACCGTATAGTGTATAAGGTGAGAAAACCGGGAGTTAAAAAAGTGAAGGCGGTTTAGCCTTGAAGCGCTAGATATTCCAAGATTATTTTTGCAGCTATACTCGAAGTCTGATATCCCCTGTCGACCAGCGGGTTTGTTTCAACGATATCAATACCAACCACTTCTTTTGATTCTAAAATTGATTTCAGCAGTGTGAATAACGTATATATATCAAGGCCTAATGGCTCCGGTGTTCCTACGCCGGGAGCGAAGGCAGGATCGAGGACATCGATGTCCACGGACAAATATACCCTTGTGTATCCCTCAAGCTCTTCTTTTAGTCTATTTATTACTTGACCTGCGCCATAGGTGTTTATGTATCTTGATGTGAAAAGCCTTATCTTGTGCTTCTTAATATAATCCATTTCTTCCGCGTCAATAGCTCTTGAGCCAATCAGGATAATTGATTCAGACGGGATATTCTCCGAGATTCTTCTAATAACTGTAGCGTGAGAGTACTTCTCTCCAAGGTAGGTGTCACGTAAATCCGCATGTGCATCGAATACTACCAATAAAGTGTTTTTCCAAAGTAGTGGAAGAGAGCCAAGCGTAACCGTGTGTTCTCCTCCTAGTATAATAGTTTTTTTGTTCTTGGGAATAGACTCGCTTGATATAAAATCGCTTATTATCTCCACGCTTCTCTTGACATCCATACCAGCTGGAAAGAGATCACCAATATCGTGGAACTTTTTGTTTTGTATCGGCATATCAAGCAAATAGCTATACAGCTCCAAGCTTTCGCTGACCCTCCTGATATACTCAGGCGCAAATCTTGTGCCGGGATGAAAAGAATTAGTTGCATCTAGCGGTGCACCGACAATGAGTACACTGCTTTCCTCTTCGGGGTAGTTTATCCCCGCGAAGCTGCTTGTTTTAACTCTCCAAAGCTCCCACATGCCCAACTCAACACGCAATACGTTATTGTCTTCATTTCTAAATATACCGAATTATTAAAACTGCTACCAGAAATAAATCGCACACATTAGTCAGAGAACATAATAAAAAATATTTAAACCATGCTCGTTATTAGTGATTAGTGAGCCGCGGTAGTATAGCCTGGCCTAGTATGCAGGCCTGTCGAGCCTGTGACCCGGGTTCAAATCCCGGCCGCGGCGCTTATGTTTATCTAGATATAAAATTTGGATTCTGAGCTATTCTTCACCACTATTTTTCCATTCCTAATCACGTATGCTGGTGGCTCATGGTACCATATCGTCTCGTAAACCGTCTTGTAGTTATGAACCAGGAGGTCGGCCGGACATCCCTCCTTTATACCGCATACTGGAATGTTCATTGCTTTTCTGGCTCTCCATGTTATCATATCAAAAAATGTATCTAGGTCCCTCAGCGTCATGCTCCACGTTATGTGACTAGCTAGGAAAGCTACCTCCAGCATATTGTTTCTTCCAAATGGATAATACGCATCAGCTATGTCATCTTGACCTAAAGCAACGTTTACGCCTAACTGCAACATCTGTTTGAATGGGAGATAAAGGGGGCCGGTCTGAGGGTCTGTCACAAGTGACATGCCGGCTAGCCTGGCTAGCTCAGCTAGCTTGAGCACGGATGGGCCACTATAGGTTGCCACAGCTCTGGCGTGATTAGCAGTTACTCTGCCAAACCATTTCTCTTTGTAAGCTTTTTGAGCAAGCTTGAATGTTGTCCGGAGGAAGGGATCACCTGCGTCATCAGTTAACATGGCTATGTCTTTGTTGTATTTCTTAGCGAGCTCGAATGCCACGTCTATGTGTTTGTCTTCGAATTCTGGGCTAACTTCTATCCATGGTATACCGCCCACCACATCCGCGCCCATCTCTAAGGCTTTCTCCACGTACTCCTCTGCGCCTGGGTCCTTTACTATCCCGTCCTGTGGGAATGCTACGACCTGTATGTCCACTATTCCCTGAAACTCCTTTTTCAGTTTGAGAAGAGCTTTTATCCCCTCTAGCTTAGCCTTCGTATCCGTGTCGACAAATGCTCTCAGATAGGTTCCTCCGAATCGAAGAGACTCGAGGACAGCTTTCTTCGCATTCTCGTATATCCATGATTCATGATACTTTTTCTTAACCTCGCTCGCGATTTCGATTGCAAGCATAGCGGCGCTCATCCCGCTCTCCTGGTAAGCCCTTACAGCCTCCTCTCCAATCATCAGATACGTGTAGACTTTGCACATATGTATATGAGGATTAGCGAATGTCTCGGTAACAAGATTTCCTTCAGCGTTTATCTCGTGCTCAGCGTGTTCGCTTACGTGCTCCTTTATGCTAACTATTTTACCATCACTAACGGCTATATCGAATGTCTTGTCTGATGGACGGTCTCTTAGCCTAGCCTTTCTCACAACCAAGCTATAAGTCTCCACCAAGAAGTATCACCATAAAAATCTTCTATGACCTTATATATAAGAATTATTAAAGAACTAAGCAACGTTATGTCTATTTCAATAAAATGATAAGTACTACTCGAAGGTTATTTTGTATCCGCTACCGCTCTTGACAACTTTAAACCTCACTTTCTTAAGAATTGCTTCGTTCAGCCTCTTCATCTCTAAGGCCAGCTTCTCTAGAGCATCGACGATTTCGGCTCCATGCTCAGTCAGTGAGTAGTACTTTATCTTTTCTCCATCAACATGCTCCTCCTCGCTCTCCACCAGCCCGAGCTTCTCCAGCTGTTTAAGAACACGTGTTATGTAGGACAAGGATATAGAGCCTGAGAGAAGGTCGTATATGTCCTTGGCAGTCACCATCTCAACTTCATCTTCATCGCTGTAAAAGCTTCTCAGTATTCTCAATATTAGTATCTGTTTCTTGTTGAGCAAAAGCTCCGGGAACTCATTGGCATCAGCCATTTCTCATCAATTAGTTATTTAGTATATTGAGAAAAATATATTCTATTCTACTACCAAGCTTTCTTCGATGACAACTCCTTTTTTTTAATGGTAGAGTAGACAGGGTAACTCTGCTTAACCATTTTTAGAAGAGCTCTTGCTTCTTCTAGACTCAATCCTCTAAATATGTACTTTATATTTAGTTTCTTGAGTCCTTCTCCCATCTCGAATTATCCATCGGCCTCCACTTTCATATTGAATTTGCCCAGCAAGTCCAACTGGCTAGCGAACATCTGGAACATAATGATTTCGCATCCCACTAGGCCTGAGAGAAAAGCTTCGAGAGGCGATGGATATCCAGGCTCAGCGGAGCTCATTATGTTTTCTTTAACATAGAAAACCGACTGACCGGCAGTAATTTTGGCTTTTCCAAAAGAGTCTGACTCGCCCTCAACGT